>Ga0116229_10002329_pt1 | contig 30620 bp, 21 predicted proteins | sample S1TSphgellanicum_3_FD_87313 | JGI IMG/M metagenome (GOLD analysis project Ga0116229, IMG submission 87313) | Host-associated microbial communities from peat moss isolated from Minnesota, USA - S1T2_Fc - Sphagnum magellanicum MG | ecosystem: Host-associated > Plants > Peat moss > Unclassified...
CCTACGCCGCCGACGGGACGACCGACACCGCAACGCTGGCGGCGGTGCTCGCCGATCAGCGCTACGCGGCGGTGATCGTGCAGTCGCCGAATTTCTTCGGCGCGCTCGACGCGCTCGCCGCGGACGACGTCGCCGCGATCAAAGCGACCGGGACGCTCGTCATCGGGGTGGTCGCCGAAGCGATCTCGCTCGCCGCGCTCGCGACCCCCGCGTCGTGGGGCGTCGACATCTGCGTCGGCGAAGGCCAATCGTTCGGCGTCGCGATCGCGTACGGCGGCCCGCACGTCGGCTTCATCGCGACGACGACCGAACATCTGCGCCGCATCCCGGGCCGCCTGGTCGGCAAATCGGTCGACAAGGACGGGCAACCGGCCTACGTGCTGACGTTGCAGGCGCGCGAACAGCACATCCGGCGCGAAAAAGCGACCTCGAACATCTGCACGAACCAGGCGCACTGCGCGCTCTGCGCGACGATCTATCTCGCGGCGATGGGCCAAACCGGCCTGCGCGACGTGGCCGCCCACAATCTGGCTCGCTCACGCTCGCTCGCCGCTGCGCTGGGCGGCGCCGGTGCGAGCGCACGTTTTGCCGCGCCGTACTTCAACGAGTTCGTCGTGCGCGTTCCGGGCCGCGCCGCTGACGTGCTCGCGCGGCTCCAGGAGAAACAGATCCTCGGCGGGCTCGACCTCGGCCGGTTCTATCCGGAACTCGCCGATTGTTTGCTCGTTACCGCGACCGAACTCACGACCGAAGCAGACATCGCTGCTTTTGCTACTGCGCTCAAGGAGATCACGGCCGATGCCGCAGCTCGCGTTTGAGACGCCACTGATCTTCGAGAGCGGCCAGCCCGGCCGCGCGAACCGTTACGTCCCCGAAGGACCGGCGCTGGGCGACTTCTTGCCGGCATCGGCGTTGCGCGACGAACTGCCGCTGCCGGACAACAGCGAACTCGACGTCAACCGGCACTTCACGCGCCTTTCGCAGAAGACGTTCGGCATCGACATCGCGTTCTATCCGCTCGGGTCGTGCACGATGAAATACAACCCGCGAATCAACGATGCGATGGCGAATCTGCCGCCGCTGCGCGACCTGCACCCGTTTGTCCCCGACGAGCTCGCGCAAGGGGCGCTGGGCATCATGTGGGAGCTCGAACGCAGCCTCGCGTCGCTCTTCGGCATGGCGGCGTTCTCGCTCAACCCCGCGGCGGGTGCACATGCGGAACTCACCGCGCTGCTGATCGCGAAGGCCTATTTTCGCAAACGCGGCGAGACGCAGCGCCAGGTCGTGATCGTCCCCGATAGCGCCCACGGCACGAATCCGGCGTCGGCCGCGATGGTCGGCTATCACGTGATCTCGCTCAAGAGCGACGCGCGCGGGCGCGTTTCGGTCGATCTCATCAAAGAGGCGGTCGGAAACGACACGGCCGTCTGCATGATGACGAACCCGAACACGCTCGGCCTCTTCGAGGATCAGATCAAAGAGATCGCCGATGCCGTGCACGCGGCGGGCGGCCTGATGTATTACGACGGAGCCAACGCGAACGCGCTGATGGGCAATTCACGCCCGGGTGACATGGGCTTCGACTTGATGCACCTCAACCTGCACAAGACGTTCTCGATCCCGCATGGCGGCGGCGGTGCCGGCGCGGGACCGGTCGGCGTTGCGAAACACCTGATCGATTTTCTCCCGACGCCGGTCGTGCGCTGTAACGAGCGCGACGACGCGACGGGCTGGGAATCCAGCGACGGCAAGACGTTCCGGCTCGATTTCGAGCGCCCCGACGCGATCGGCACGATGCGGTCGTTCTGGTCGAACTACGCGCACATGGTGCGCGCGCTCGCGTACGTCTACGCGAACGGCGCGGAGGGCCTCGCGATGGTCTCGAAGCTCGCCGTGCTCAACGCCAACTACATCCGCGCATCGATCAAAGACGTGATCGAAACGCCCTACGATGAAACGTGCCGCCACGAGTTCGTCGCCTCCGCGCAGCAGCTCAAACGCGACACGGGCGTACGCGCGCTCGACATCGCGAAGGCGCTGCTCGACCGGGGCTACCACGCGCCGACGATCTACTTCCCGCTGCTCGTCCCCGAGTGCTTGATGATCGAACCCACGGAAACCGAATCGAAGGAGACGCTGGACGCCTTCATCGCCACCTTCCGCGAGATCATCGCCCAAGCCAAGAGCGACCCCGACGTCGTCCTCGCCGCTCCGGTGAACACCGTCGTCGGCCGCATCGACGAAACCCGCGCCGCCCGCCAACCCGACCTCCGCTGGCACCCCGCCACCGTGTCAGGATGACATTATTTCATGCAGGCTCGGTAAGCGTTTGGTTCTAGGAAAACATTCGCACACCAATACGCGCGCCAAGTGCGATCCGTGATTGCTTGCACGAGGGCGCCGGAGACGTAGCGGTCCGCCTCCGCGTTGCGAATCGTTTCATCGGCGGCGATCTCTTTTTGGAGCGTCTCGAGCGAGGCCACGGAGAAGCCGGCGCTGCCGAGTGAATACGCGTCGTCGAAATCGTATTCGTAGCGCCACTGGGCCGTCGTTCCGTGCAGACCGGCGGCCGCGAGATCGAGTTCGTAGGCGCGGTAGTCGGCGATCGCACTTGCCGCCGGGTTGATCGTCGCGACGAAGAACGCCGGATTGTTCGCGTGATTGGGGCTGATCGAGGGCACGAGCATGAGCGGCGTCGCGTCCACGATCCGATAGCCGTCGTTGTGAAGATGGCCGGCGACGATCAGCCCGAGCGGAGCGCCGTCCGCTGCGTGAACGGAACGCATCCGCGTCAGCAGCTCGGGACGGTAGAACGAAACGGGCTTTCCGCCGCGCAGCGACGAGTACGCGTCGATCCCCGGCGGGATGTGCAAGATTGCCCACGTGTGAGCGCCGGCCGGGGCTTGTGCAACCGCGTGCTCGAACCACGTCATGACGTCGTTCGCGGCGCTGCCGCCAGGATCGCAGCCGTTCTTTGCAAGCGCCGACCACGCGTTGCTGTTGACGGCGATGACGCGCGTCCCGCCGGGCAGCGTAGCAACGTAATCGCCGTCGTTCGCGAACTCGTGCGCGAAATCGGGCGCCGCGCCGTTCCGATTCACGAGCGGTTCCCACGCCGCCGCGAAGTGCTGCAAAAACGGACTGTTCGGTGCGACCAGATAGTCGCCGCAGGCGGAGTCGTTGTTGCCGAGCGTGATGACGAACTGCGCGTGCGGAAACGCACGGTCGAATGTATACGCGAGATACGCAATGGTCTTGTCGGCGAAGGCCGCGAAGGCGGCGTCGCTGATATCGCTTGCGGCCGCGTTCCATTGCTCGCGGAAATGATGCGGCAGAAAGTCGCCGGAGATGAACACCACCGGTGCATCCGGCAGCTGCTGCTTCATCCGCGCGAGTGCCGATTGCAAGAGCGTGAAGTTCGTGTCGCTGCCGTAGGAGGCGAACGGATGCGACTGCGCGCTCAGCAGTGCGTCCCATTGCCCCACGGGTGAATTCGCGAGCTGCGCGGCAAGTTTCGGGTCGTCGAGCGGATTGAAGTGGATGTCGCTCGTGAAGAGCCACTGCACGGGCGGTTCCGCCGGAGCGGGCTGCGCGGCCGCGCAGCCCAGCAACGCGGCGAGCGCGATACGCCGGACGAGGCAGCCGATCACGCGATCGCGAGCCGTTCCGTTTCGGGGTTATCTGCGAGCATAGCGTGGTGGTGATCGTCGTCGAAATCGAACACGAAGTGGGAGAGGCTGCCCGCCAGCGCTTGGGCTTGGCCGTCGAGCCGGTGCGCCGAATCCGCGATCACGGTGACTTGGGCCGCGAGCTCGTGTGCTGCCCCGGAAACTTGCCCGGCGAGTTCCGATTGCGCTTCGGCCGTCTGGGCGACCGGATCGATCGCTTGCGAAACGGCCGCCGTCGTCGCCTCCATCTCGCCGGCCGCCGCCGCATTTTCTTCGACCACCGACGAGACGCTGCCCATATTGCCGGCGAGCTGCGCGCTCGCATCGCGCATCGCCGCCGTTCCGGTCGAGACTTCGTGCGCGATGCCGGAGGTGCGGGCGATGGCCGACCCGATCGCATCGAGGGCGGTCGTGGCGCGCCGCGCGAGTTGCAGGCCGTCTTCGACGGTCGCCTCGGCGCCGCGCATCGATTGCGAGGCGCGAATCGCGTCGCGCCGGATGTTTGAGAGAATCGAGCCGATCTCGCGGGTCGCGCCGGTCGCGCGTTCCGCGAGCTTGCGAACTTCGTCCGCGACGACGGCGAAGCCGCGCCCCTGTTCGCCCGCCCGAGCGGCTTCGATCGCCGCGTTGAGCGCCAGCAAGTTCGTCTGATCGGCGATCTCGTCGATCGTCGCCACGATCTCGCTGACCGCGGCCGTGCGCGTCTCGAGTTCGTTCATGATCTTCGCCGTGCCGCCGGACTCGACGCGCAGCCGCGCGAGCGCCTCGCTCGTTTGGCTCACCGCCGCGCTGCCCGCGACCGATTCGTCGCTCGCGGCCCGTGCCGCGGCGTTGAGGTTCTCGCCGAGTTGCGCGAGCGCCACGATTTGGCCGTCGAGTTCGGCGACCGCGTCGCGCGCGGCGTTGACCGCGAGCGCCTGTTCCGTCGATCCGCGAGCGATCATCCCGGTCGTGCGCGCCAGCTCCTCGGTCGCGATCCGCGCCGAGGCGATCCCTTCGTGCTGACGCTTCGCGCCGTCGGCGACACTCTGGACCGCGCGCGAAATCCCATTCACGGCGATCGTCGATTCGCCGGTCGCAATCGTCATCTCGGCGCTCGCCCGTTCGAGTGCGCCCGCGGTGCCCGCGACGCCGCGCAAGAGCGAATTGAGCCGATCCGTCGTCAGCGAGAACTTCTCGGCGCTGCGCCGCAGTCCGGCGGCCAGCGCGTTGTAACTTTCGGCGAGATCGGCGATCTCGTCGTGACTCCGGTCGACGATTTCGGGGCTGTCGACGTGGACGACCGCTGTCAAATCGCCGGATTCGAGCCGGTCGTACGCGCCCTCTAGCGCGCCGAAATCGTCGCGCACGATGTTGCGGATCCCCGCGGTGACGGCGGCGAGCCGGCGCACGAGCCGCGAGCCGATCGCGATGCCCGCAAGCGATGCCGCGATGATGCTGAAGAGACCGATTCCGAGCACGCTATAGACGCCGGTGCGGTGGGCCGCATCGAACGACGCGATCGCCTCGCCGACGCGTTCGTCGAGCAGCGCCGTCGCGCGATCGGTATCGCGCTGGAGCTGCGCTAGCGACGTGCGTTCGACGATTCGCAGCGCATCGGCATGCAGGCCCGACTTCTGATCGTCGATCTGTTCGTCGTAGAGCGAGTCGTAGTTTGCGACCGTCGTCACCGTGTCGTCGAAGATGTCGCGCAGCCCGCGGACGTCGCCCGCGTGGCGCTCGATCTCGTTGACGTCGTTGATGATGATCTTGCGGTAGCCGTCGTACGTTTCCAGCGTCTTCGGATCGCCGGTAGCGACGAAGGCCCGCGCGAAGCTCGACTCGCTGATCAAGTCGAACACGACCGCCTGCATCCGTGCCCGCAGCACGAACGTCCGCTGCATCAGGGTCTTTCGCTGGTCCATGACGCGCATCTCCGAGAACGCCAGGACGATCACCACGACCATCAGCGCGAGGCTCACCCCCGTACTGATCAAGAGCTTGTAGCGAACCGAGAACGTCAACGAGCCTCCTCATAGAGATTCAGGAGTTGACCGCGGGCCGGACGAGTGCGAAGATCATACCATGCGACGTGCGATTGCCAAGGCCGCCCTGTTTGCCATCGCCGCCGCGCTCCCCGGCTGCGGTGCCGACGATGCGGCAAGCGACCCAAGCAAGGTCCGCGTGGCGATGGTCAGCGATCTCGGCGGCCTCGGGGACCGGTCGTTCAACGATTCGGCCTACGCCGGGCTGCGCGAGGCCAAACACGATTTCGGCGATGAGATCGCGGTCTTGCAATCGACCTCGGGGGCCGAGTACAAGACCAATCTGCACGATCTCGCCGAGGCCGGCTACGACGAGATCATCGCGATCGGATTCTTGATGCAGCAAGATATCACCGACGCGGCAAAACGCTATCCGCAGCGGCACTTCGCGATCGTCGACGCAGTTGTCGATGCGCCGAATGTGGCTTCCGTGACGTTTCGTGAAGAGCAGGGTTCGTTTCTCGCCGGCGCTGCGGCGGCGCTGGCGAGCAAGACCCATCAGCTCGCGTTCATCGGCGGCGTCGACATCCCGTTGCTGCGCAAATTCGAAGTTGGGTTCACGGCCGGCGCCCGCGAGATCGATCCGCACGTGAAGGTCGACGTTCGCTACGTGGGTTCGTTCGATAACGAAGCAGCCGGAAAACGGCTGAGCGCCGAACTCTACGATGCCGGCGCGGACGTCATCTTCGTGGCGGCTGGGCGGGCGAATATCGGCGCGATCGAAACGGTCAAAGAGCGTACCGGGAAGTTCGTGATCGGGGTCGACTCCGATCAGGATGCGCTCGCGCCGGGCAAGGTCCTCACGAGCATGCTCAAACACGTCGACCGGGCCGTGATCGAACTCGCGCGCAAGGTGACGAAGACCAGCGCGCCGACCGGACAAGTCGTCCTCGGCCTCGCGCAAGACGGCGTCGGGCTGACCGATTTCCGCTACACGCGCAGCACGATGACCCCGGCGCGCCAAGCCCGGCTCAAAGCGATCTCCGCGGCGATCGTGGCCGGGACGATCATGCCGCCGACGACACGCGAAGAGCTCGCCGCCTTCCGCCCCGTTCCGCTCGCGAGGTAGACAAAGGAATCACCCCCGGTCCAGGAAAGTGGGGCGAACCATGGCACGCAAACCATCGCGCACGCTGACCGAAGCCGAATATCGTTTGATGGACGTGCTTTGGGACAAAGGCACCGCGACCGTCGCCGAGATCCATGGCGAACTGGGCGAACCGCCGATCGCGTATACGACCGCGCTCTCGACGATGACCATCCTCGAGCGCAAGGGCTTCGTCAAGCACCGCACGCAGGGCAAAGCGAACGTCTATAAACCGGTCGTCGATCGCGACGCCGCGCGCCGCAACGTCGTGGAATTCATGCTCTCGCGGTTCTTCAATGATTCCCCGCAGGCACTGATGCTCAACCTTTTGCAGACCGAGAAGATCAGCGCCGACGAAGTGGAGCGCCTGCGCGTGCTGCTCGAGGGCGGTCCCGTCTGAGCGCGCCGGCCGCGCACGTCCTGCTGGCGCTGCTCAGCGGCGCCGTCGCCGGCATCCCGCTGGCGCTCGTCGCGGTGCTGCTCGCGCGTGCCTTTCCCCGGGCTGGGGCGCGCTACGCCATCATCGCCGTCGCGTTCGTTGCCGCGGCATCCGAACCGCTCGCGGCCGTCCTCCTATCCGGCCGCCTGACGCCGCACGCGAACCTCGCGCTGCCGCTCGAACGCCTGCTCGCCGGGCTCGGCTCGCTCGATCTCATCTTCGCCGTGGTCGGGGCCATCACGATCGTCTTGCTCGGTGATGTTGCCTTCGCGTTCTACCGCCTCTTGATGGTCAAGCGTGAGGCGCTCGTCGATGCCGCGTTCGGGCGCGGCACGCGACGCGCGCCGGTCGCCTATTCGGCTGACGTACGATCGGCGACCGCGATCGGCTACCGCCGGCCGTGTGTCGTCCTCCCGGCCGGGCTCGAGTCGCGAGTCGACGCGGGCGAACTGCGCGCGATCATCGCCCACGAGAACGCCCATCTCGCGCGCTACGACGACTGGGCGAAGGCGCTGCAAGCGATCGTCGTGCGCGCCTTGTGGTTCGCCCCGGCGCTCTGGATCTTGGCGCGCCGGCTGGATCTCGAACGCGAATTGGCGAGCGATGAGCGCGTCGCCGCGACGCTCGACCCGCGCGCGTATGCGGCCTGTCTCTTACGGCTCGCGGTCGATGTGCCCGGGCGGCACCTCGCGCCCGCGGCGTGGCGCGGCCGCGCCCAGATCGCCGTCCGGGTCGAAGAACTGCTGCGGCCGGCCCGGCGGCTCGGCGCCGGCGGGGTGGCGGTGCGGCTGACCGGCCTCGCCGGGGCGATCGTGGCGGGTGCGTTCGGTGCCGGGGCGCTCGTGCCCACCGCCGGGCCCGTCGCCGTCCCCCTCGTCGCCCGAGCGCCGCACGAGCGCTCATCCCCGATGCATGCCGCCGTCCGCCGCCACGGTCCGGTTGCGGCGTCTCATACGGTTGCCGAGATCCCCGACGCGCCGGACTCGCCGGCCGTCGATCGGCCTCCGGTCCTTGCCGTTCCGCTGGCCGCCGTGCCGCTCGTCGTGCCCGTCGCCCCAGCGGTCCCGCGCCGCCGCACGCTCCATCGTCCGCGCCCGGTCGTCGCCGCGCTGCCGGCTCCCGCCGACGCTCCCGCGTCGGAGGGAGTGCGTGTTCCCTGCCGGACCTGCGCGACGCTCCGCCGCCCCAGTAGCGACGGCCCGGCAATGGCGCTTCCGCGCCCGGCGGTCGAGCCGGTCGAGCAGCCGGCCCCCGAGCCGTCCGATGCGACTTTTGGCGGAGCCCGCCGCCCTCCGGCGGAGCCGAATTCGGCCGCGCCTTCTTGGCCAGGGTTGCTATACTGAGAGAAAGCCCCCGGCCATCAGGTACCGGGGTCTCTTCTTCGGGAAAGCTAGCATGCGGATCAAATACGAGGTGTCCGCCGGGGGCCTGGTCCTCCGTCGGAACGGCGCGACTCTGGAGGCCCTCCTGATCGGACGCGGCATGCCTCGGGTTTGGTCGCTCCCTAAGGGGCATGTCGAGGCTCGGGAAACCCACGAGCAGGCCGCCTTGCGCGAAGTCCGCGAAGAGACGGGATGTTGGGCCGAGATCCTCACGAAGCTCTCCGACATTTCCTATTGGTTCTACCTGAACCGCACCAAGCACAAGAAGTCGGTTCATTTCTACCTCATGCGCTATCTCTCGGGTGACACGGCCAACCACGACCACGAGGTCGACGAAGCCGCCTGGTTCGAGATCAAAGCAGCGAAAAAAGCGCTCAAGTACGTCAACGAAAAACGTCTGGTCGACCTTGGCCTGGAATGGCTCGAGAATGACAAGACCGGACTCTTCGAGGTCGAGCCCGTCGCGGCGGTCGAAGCGGTGAGGGACTCGAGCACGGGTTGAACCCGTCCCCGGTGGCGCCGGCCACGCTTGGCGACGATTCGCGGCAGCAGGGTGCATGCCGCGTTTCTTTCGATGTGTTCGACGGGCCGCTCGACCTCTTGCTGAACCTCGTCAAAGAACAGCAACTCGACATCGCGACGGTTCCGCTCGCGAGCGTCGCCGATCAATACTTCGCGTACATCTCGGCGATGCAAGAACTCGACGTCGAAGTGGCGGCCGATTATCTTGTCATCGCCTCGACGCTCGTGTTTCTCAAATCGAAGGCGCTCTTGCCGCCGATTCCGATCGAATTCGAAGACGGCGAAGAGTCGGCGGAAGCGGTCGAGGCACGCCTGCGCGAACGGCTCATCGCCTATTCGAAGTTCCGCGAAGCGGGGACCGATCTGCGGACGCGCGCGCTCGAAGCGGCCGCGTTCTACTTGCGTTCGGAAGGCGGCGATCCGACCGCCGAGATCGTGCAGCGGTACCGCATCGACGCGACCAAACTCGCGAACGCGCTCGCGGCCGCGCTGCGTGCCGCGAAGCCCGAGAAGCGCACGATCGTGCGCGAACGCGTCTCGCTGATCGAACAGATGGAGATCGTTGCGCGCGCCGTACGCACTCACGGCCGCGCAAGTTTCTTTGCACTGTGCAGCGACCTCGATCGCGTTGGCATCATCGTCACGTTCCTTGCCGTGCTCGAACTCGTGCGCCGCGGACGGCTCGCCGTCGCGCAGAGCGCCGCGTTCGACGACATCGATCTTTTGCCGCCCGAGGCGGCGCCGCACCTCACCGCACAATTGGCCGATGCAAGCTGAACTCATAGAAACCGGAGCGCTCCAGCGCGCCCTCGAGGCGATCTTGTTCGTCGCCTCCGAATCGCTCTCGATCAAGGCGCTCGCGAAACTCACCGGCGCTGAAGAATCCGACGTCACCGTCGCGCTGCAGAAGATCGACGAAGCGTTCGCGGACCGCGGCATCGTGCTGCGCGAGATCGCCGGCGGCTATCGCTTCGCGAGTTCGCCCGCCGCGCGCGAAGCGGTCGAAGCCTATCTGATGCCGCCGAAAACGAATCTCTCGCCTGCGGCGCTCGAGACGCTCGCGATCGCGGCCTACATGCAGCCCGTCACCAAAGGCGACATCGAGAACATCCGCGGGGTGAGCTCGGACTCGGTGATTGCGACGCTCGTCGATCGCCGCTTTTTGATGGAAAGCGGCCGCAAGGATGTCGCGGGACGGCCGATTCTCTACAAAACGACACCGGACTTCCTCGAGACGTTCGGGTTGCGCTCGCTCGACGAGCTGCCGCCGATCGACATCGAGAGCGGGGTACAAGTGGAACTCGCGCTGCCGATCCCAACGTCCATCGTCGTAGATCATTCCATCGTCGAAGAAGACGCGGCGCTCGAGCCGGAGTCCGATGAGGCGGCTCCGGCAGGCTCGGTCGATATCGATGCACTTCCCGAGCCGGTGGCCGAAGCGGACGCCGAGCTGCCGCGCAGTGAGGAAGAAGCCCCTGAAAAAGTCTGAGATCTGGGCCACGATCGACGCGAACGCGCAAGCGGTCGCGATTGCCCACGAACTGATCCAACCCGGCGAGTCGTTCAAACTCACCGAAGACCAAGCCGCGGCCGTCGAGGCGATCAACGCCGGCCTCGAAGACGGCATCTTCGAGTTCTTGCTCAAGGCCCCGACCGGGTCCGGCAAGACCGAAGTGATGATGCGCGTCGCCGTCAACACGATCTTGGAGACGGGCGGTCACATCTGCGTGATCGCGCCGACGCGCGATCTCGTGCGCCAGCACGTCGCCTATTTCACCGAACGCCTCGAAGGCACGCCGCTGGGCGTCGCGCAGATCCACGGCGGGATGTCGCCGGGCGAACGGCGCGCGGCGGAGACGGGGATCGCCGACGGGTCGATTCGCGTCGTCGTCGGGTCGGCGATGATGCTCTCGAGCCGCAACTGGTGGGAGGTCATCGACCGCAGCGAGCTGCTCGTGATCGACGACGTGAACGCATTCGACGAACGCGAACATCTGCGGCTGCTCGAAGATCTCGATTGCCCGATGCTCTTCGCGACGGCGACGCCGAGCGAACTCCGTTCATTCCTCACGCGCGTTGGCGCGATGGACCACATCGTCTCGATGAAGAAGATGCCCTTCGACGTGCTGCCGACGAAGGTGCACAAACCCGAAGGCGTCTGGGGCGAACCGCCGACCGAACAGCTCTCGCACGCCGACGCGCTCATCCGCGAACATCTCTCGCGTAAATCGCGCATCTTCGTAATCGGCCGCACGCGCGGCGACATTCCGCGTCTTGCGGAACGGCTCGAAGCAACGTACGGGATACCCGTGCAACAGTTGCGCGGCGACATGGCGGATACGGCGGAGCACGGCAACCGGCATCGCAAGCGCGGCGTGAAGGTCAACGACGTCGGCACGCGCGTCGAGATGATGACGGCGTTCCGCAACGGCGCGCCCGCGATTCTCGCCGCGACGAACCTCGTCGGCAGCGGGCTCGATATCCCGGCCGCCGATCTGATCGTGCTCACCGATGCCGACGCATTCGGTGAAGCCGAAGTCGAGCAGCTCATCGGCCGTGTCGGGCGCCGCGAGCGGCCCTCCGATGCGGTGCTCATCACGAGCACGACGTTCGAGAAGAACCCCTCGAAGTCGATGGCCAGCGGCCGCGCGCGAACCTTCATGCCCGCCGGGATGCGCGCCAACCAGCTCCGCTTCACGCGCCGCCGCTAAACGATGCGCTTCGGCTTGCACGTCCGCGTCGGCACGGGATACGACGACGCGGTCGCGTACGCGCAGCGGCTCGGTTGCACTGCGCTCCAGTTCTTCAGCGGCAACCCGAAGACGTATCGCGTCGGTCCGATCGATAAGCCGGCCTTGACGCAGTTCGCACGGGCACGTGCGAATGCGGGTATCGAACGCGCCGCGATCCATACGTCCTATCTCATCAACCTCGCAAGCGAAGATCCGAAAGCCGCGGCGAGCTCGCTTCGCTTGTTAAGCAACGATCTCGCCGTTGCGGCGGCGGGCGACGTCGCCTTCGTCAACACGCACCTCGGCTCGTACGGTACGCGCGATCGCACCGAAGGGTTCGCACAAGTCGTCGCCGCATTGGAGGCGGCACTAGCGACCATCGTCCCCGGGGTGTTTTTGGTGATGGAGAATTCGGCGGGCGCCGGACAACTGTGCGGCGGCACACTTGCGGAACTGGGCGCGTTCGTGCGCGCCGTCGGTCATCCGCAACTCGCGGTCTGTCTCGACACCGCGCATGCCTGGGCAGCCGGATACGAGATCAACTCGGCCGCCGGAGTCGACCGGTTCGTCGACGAAGCAGACCGTGAGATCGGTATCGACCGCGTCGTGATGTTCCACTTCAACGACACGCAAATTCCGCTCGGCGGTCATCGCGATCGTCATTGGCACATCGGCGAAGGCCTCATCGGGTTCGAAGGCTTTCGCGCGCTGGCGACGCACGCGGCCTGGCGAGACCGTACGGCGATTCTCGAAACCCCCGGCGACGAACCCGACGACGAGCGCAACATGCGCACCATCCGTTCAATATTCGAAGGAGCGAGTGAAGGATGAGTTTCGACCAAGAGCGGCGCGCCGCAGAGCGCGTCAAAGTCCATCTCGAAGTGACGTTCACCTCCGGCGACGGATCGCCGATGAGCGGGAGCGTCGAAAACATCTCGAGGCACGGGGTGCTGCTGGTTGCGCCGGTTGCGCTGGCGATGAAGACGCACGTGCGTATCACGTTCTTCGATCCCGGATCGAAGGCGCTTCAAACGATCGAGGGCGAAGTCGTGCGCTCGGCGCCCGCCGGGAAGTTCGGCGTCTCGTTCGTCGAGACCGACGCCGCCGCGCTCGCGTTTATCCGGTCGCTGGTGAGCGCGCCGGCCTAACGGCTTGGTCGTTCATTTCGACCTCGATGCTTTCTACGCCGCCGTCGCGCAGCGCGACGACCCCGCGCTGCGCGGCAAACCCGTCGCGATCGCCGGCTCGAGCCGGCGATCCGTCGTCCTCACCGCATCTTACGAAGCGCGCCCGTACGGCGTACGCTCCGCGATCCCGCTCTACCGCGCGCTGGATGCCTGCCCGGGCCTGATCGTCGTCCCGCCGGACTTCCCAGCCTACCGCGCGGCCTCGGAAACCGTCTTCGCGATCTTCGCCGACGGAACGCTTGCGGTCGAGGGACTCTCGCTCGACGAAGCGTTCGTCGCGATCGCGGATGACGACGTCGATTCCGCCGCGCGTTGGGCCGCCGGCGTGCGCGAGCGCATCAAACGCGAAACGGGCTTGACCGCGAGTGCCGGCGTTGCAAGCGGAAAGATGGTCGCGAAGATCGCAAGCGACACGTGCAAACCCGATGGTCTGTCCGTCGTGCCGCCCGGAACGGAGGCCGCCTTTCTCGCCCCGATGCCGGTCGGCCGGCTGTGGGGCATCGGTCCGAAGACGCTCAAACGCCTCGAAGGCACCGGCATCGAAACGATCGGCGATGTCGCCGCGCTCGACGACGCGCGCGCGTTCGCGCTCTTCGGCCGCTGGGGCCGCGAACTGCGCGAACTCGCGCGCGGTAACGACGATCGCATCGTCGACGGCAACCGCGAACGTAAGTCGATCTCGACCGAGGAGACGTTCGAGTACGACGTGCGCGACGAAGGGCGCGTGATGGAACTGCTGCGCGCGCAGGCGGTCGAACTTTCGGAAGACTTGCGCAAGCGCGCATTGCGCGGGCACACGATCGGCATCAAGGTCAAACGGGCCGATTTCACCGTGCTCGGCCGCCAGACGCATCTCAGCGTGGCCACCGACAATGCCGAGGCGATCTTCGCCGCGTCGGTTCATTGCTGGAAGCGGTCGGCGCTGGCGGGCGTGGCGATTCGTCTGCTCGGAACCCGCGTCGCGGACTTGGTCGAAGGCGAGGCGCCGGAGCTGTCCTTGTTCGCGATTTGACGCTGCGCGCGGCCCGCTTCTGTTCAGACTTTCTTCATGTTTTGATGTAGCGCGTCGCGTTTTATCCGAATGGCGACGCGGATCAATTCTCGATCGTCCATTTTCACGAAGATCGTCGCGGGTCGTCGACGGTTGGCGATCCAATGAGCGGTCGGTACCGAGTCGGCGTCCCCCACCGCTTTGACTCGGCTTCTCAAATCAGGAGCGGACGATGTTTCGGCTACGCAGTGCTTGTGCGAAGGCTCTCTGTTCATTTTATCTGATGGTGGCGCTCATCGCGTCGATCGTCGCGATGCCCGCATCTGCGGGTACCGTTGGGCAGCTCTCGGGCCGCGTCGTCGATTCGAAGACGCATCTGCCGATCGCCGGCGTCAAGGTGACGGCTGTCGCCCCGACCGAGCGCGGTACGGCCGTCACTGACGCGAACGGGCGCTTCACCATATTGGGCCTTGACCCGGACACCTACGTGATCTCGTTTGAGAAGACGGGTCTTCAATCGGAACTTGACTACGGTCAAACCGTTATTCCCGACCAAACCACAACCGTCGAAGTGCAGATGCATCCGTACCTGGCGACGATCGGTCAGACGACGAGCCGCAGCACCAGTAGTGCGTTCCAACCGGGTCAGGCGATCACGTCGTACACGGTCAATTCGACCGACATCGTGGAAACGCAGGGCAGCGCACTCAACAACAACGCGACGCAACTGTTCGCATCGTTGCCGGGCGTGACCAATGCCGGGCAGAACAACGGCGTCCCGGTGATCCGCGGCGGCCGATCCGATGAGATCGGTGTCTCCGTCAACGGTATCCCGGAAACCAATTCGTATACCGGCACGTTCGGGGCCGCTCAGCTTCAAGATATGTCGTACCGTTTCGACGTCCTCGACACGGTGCCGACGCTCGCGCTTCAATCACTGACGCTCAGCCCCGGCTTCGCCGATGCGTCCTACGGCAATACCGGTACCGGTAACCTCAACTTGGTCTTCAAAAAAGGCGCGTACCCGACGTTCTACGATTTCGACGGCGCTATCGGTGGCGGCGACCGCTATCACGCGACGAGTTTCGACTACGGAACGGCGACCCCGAACGGCCGCTGGCAAGCATACTTCATGTTCCACGACGACAACACGTATCCGAATTGGGCGCCCGGCCTCGCGGCCGCGAACGCGGAAGTGATCGGCTTTCCGGGCAATCAGTTCCAGCGCCAGTACGTCCTGAACCTTGACTATAACTGGGGCAAGGATAATAAGTACGGCCTCGAGTTCCAGAGCTACGACGACGACGCAGCCCTCCAGGCCGATTACGGCATCAACAACGCCCAGACGTGCTTCTTCAGCTGCTCGCAGTCCGAGATCGGCAATAGCGTTAGCGGCAGCACCGGGAACTGCGGCTTCCATGCACCGGGTCTGCCCCCGCTGGACAACATTTCCAACGATGCCATCAGCCCCATCACGGGAGGCTATCTCCAGAAGAATTGCCTCGCGCTGCTAACGCTCTTCCCTGGCCAGACCTCGTATGATGAATCGGCCGCGCAGGCTGGGATGTCAACCTACAGCGAGCAGTATCCGCACCATAACTATAGTCTCACGTTTCATGACAAGTTGACGCAGTCGACGTACATGAAAGCAAGCTTGTTTCGCGCCGGCGGCACCCAAACGGATAACCGTCTGGGCGGCGGTGCCGATGCCTACGTCGTCACGCAAGGCGGGAATACGACGGGCGCGACCCTCGACTTCACCACCCAGCTCGGCGACAAGAACCTTGTGAAGTATGGTGCCTATACGGCCTACGAGGCGCCGACCATCAATCAATATCTCCCCGATTGGGGTCTAGAAATTGTCGCGTTCGGCGCGCTCGCCGAGTTCTACGATTTCGTGCCGAAGAACTACGGCGATTATGGCTGCCCGCTTACGTCCGCACTCTTGTATAACGGCTACTCGAACCCGGCCAACTATTGCGGTTACCTCGAATCGCAAACGGGACAGTCTCTCGTTCAGATCCCGGGCAAGTCGCTCTCGACGCTAATCACGCCGCACTACACCTCGGGCTACGTTACCGACGAGTTCAAACCCACCGACCGAATCACGATCGTTGCGGGCGCGCGCCTTGATACCGCCGACTACAATTATCCGAAGCCGGGCGTCGATCTGGCGACGTGTACGTCGCTCTACGCTCCGCTTACCGTAACGCCGCCGACGGACGCCCAAGGAAACTACGTTTCGATCGTCCCGGGCAAGACATGTCCGACCGAGACATTCGCGAACATCAACTCGGCGATCCATCCCTCCATTCTCCAGCCGCGGTTCGGAATATCGGATAAGCTCGGCAATGACGATGCGATCAAACTCGACTACGGGCGTTCCGTCTCGTGGGTTCCCGAATCGATCATCAACCCGCAGTTGGTCTCGCCCGAGGCGTTCGGCAATCTCGCCAATGTGCCGTCGTACTACAATCCGGCGACGTACTGCCTCGGCGGAGATTACTTCTCCGGCGTCGATGTGAGTGCTGACCCGCGTTGCAGCCCGGCGAACTTCAGTACGGCTTTCCAGCCTGGAAAGTCGGTCGGGTTCTACAGCTATTACAATCCCTTCCCGTGTACCGGTGGCCTCAAGAACGGGAAGTGTCCCACCAATCCGAACTATCCGCTCCCTCCTCCCGGTCAGGTGAATCCGTCCGGAGCTCCGGCCTGCGGCAACGCCGCGCTCGGCTCTGCGGCACTCGTGCCCTGCGTTAGCGAGCAGGAGCAGCTCTTCTGGGACTACCAAGACGACTACCAGGGCTTTGGTCCGTATGGTGCCGACACGCGTCCAGCCCCGCTCCAGCCGGTGCCTCCAGGCCAATTCGGCAACTACGATCTCGGCTATTCGCACGAGTTCAGCTCGGGCGTCGGCCATGGCCTGGTGCAGAACCTCACGCAGGGCATCGGGTTCTCGATCACCTCGTGGAAGCGCGTCGGTCAGGGGCTCTCATTGAACGAGAATTACCCGATCACCAATGGTGGAGCGGTCGCGAAGGGTCCGCAAAATAGCATCCTCGGCTACACGGCATACGAGACGGCAGATGGACTCGATCTCGCCAACGGACTCGAAGCTCGCTTGACACGTGCCCGCCCGTACGGATTGTCGGTGCAGTTTTCGGCGACGTATCAGAAGGTACTCACGAATGCGTATGCGAGCCCCTCGAACGAGTATGCGAACCTCGGTGGCCTGAACGCTCCCGGCACGACGGGCGCGAACGCTTCGCTGTTCCTGAATCTCCTCTACCCGCAAGCGTACATCTCGCCGCTCACGACCAATACGACGCTCTCGTTCAAGACGCACGGCGGCTGGCGCTTCGGCACGAACATCGCGTGGGCGAAGGGCTACCCGATCGGTGCCGGCGAGTATACGGCGCAGTTCGTGGACAGTGCCCCGGAGCTGATCCCGAATACGAACGTGATCAACGGCGGGAGTGCGACACGCTACGTCGATCCGTTCTCGCCCGGTACCGTCCAAGCGCCGCGGATCGCGGCAAACGACGGCGGCTCGGAGGGCCGGTACGCCTGGCAGTCGCTCACGTCTCCGCAGAGCTTCACGTCGTTTCAGATCGAGAAACAGATCACGTCGAGGATGTCGATCGGACTCAACATCAATAACATCTTCGATCAGATCGATTCGGGCGCGATGCTCAATCCGAACTACCAGCCCGTCGCAAACGGTGTTGCGGGGCCGAAGTCCGGAACGACGACCAATAATCTCGTCGCCGGCCAAGGCTACTCGTTCTTGCCCAGTGGTGCCGGCGCGTTTCAGGACTTGCCGCAAAACCAGGGCCTGACGTTCTACCTCTACGTCTCAATCAAGAAATAACAGGTTCATTGATGTATCGATCCGCTCATCGTCTGCTCGGACTCGCTGCGCTCGTCGCGCTGGCGAGCTGTAACGCCAACGGTATATCCAAAGTGCCGGTTACGAACGTCACCAGTCTTTCGAACGCCGGCACGCTGCAATTCGCCGTCGGTACCGTCAACATCGGAACCGACGGAAACAAGATCGGCCTCAACACGGTGGAGACGTATCGCCAAGCCGGCGGCGCCTCTGCCGTCTTGCTCGACACGCCGACGATCACGGGGCCGGCCGGCTTTGTGAATACGGCGGGCGGAAATACGACGAGCCCCTATCTCAACACCGGATCGGGCGCCAATTGCTCATCGGGCACGCTCGTTGCCGGCGCCGATTACGGCACGAACGCGATTAGCGGCGATCCGCAAAATCCGTCGGTCCAATTCCGGCCCACGCACACCTTTGGGGAGGCGGCCCTTCTCGGTTCCTACGGGATTCAGCCGTTTAACTCGACGGAAGGAGCGACTGCCTACTACGCGGGCGTCATCAATACGATCGATTGTGGCTTTGCCTGGTCGAAAGGCTCGCAGGAGTATCAAGCGTATCCGGAGCCGTTTTATCTGTCGGCGGCAGCCGTCGCTGCCATGCAGAGCAATGGCGAGAACGAGCCCCCGCAGTACCTCGGCGGCCCGCCTGCGTTCCCGTTTGTGTTCGACGGGTCGGCGCCGGGCGGATTTGCCGGCTACGTTCCGGGCTTCACGGCCTTCGAGCTTACCCCGGTCACGGGGACGTACACGCTTTCGGTAAACGTGCCCGCCTCAAATGCGGCGAGTGCGACCGTAACGGCAAGCGCGTCGCTCGCCTCCCTCAACCCGATTCCCGCACTCCCCGCACCGACGTTCACCTCCGACGGTTTGGGTGGCGGTTCGGGGACGATCGTCGTCCCGAACGATTCGCGTATTACCGAGACGATGGTCTATATTTTCGATGAAGTCGCGAAGAACAATTTCTCGATCGGCCCGCTGAAGGGGACGGGTTCGCTCACCTACACCCTGCCCGATGGCTACGGGCCGTGCGTCCCGGTCGGTTGCCAAAAAACGAATCCTTCGCCTTCGCTGCAGATCGGAGATACGGTGTTCGTCTATGCGGCGAGCTACGACTACCCGGCGTTCGAGGCGGCGCCGCCGGGGAATACGCAAGTGAAGCCGACGATCACCGGTAGCGGTGGCCAAGCCGATATCACCCTCTCCCCGATCACGACCGGGACTGAATAAGGTTCGGCTCGGAATCTGCGCCGTCGCCGTCTCGATCAGTACCATGATCGGAACGGCGACGGCGACCGAATACGCGCGGTATCAGCCTGCGACGGTCGATGCGCCGGTCATCCGTCCGGCGACGCGTAGTTGTCTCGTCGATTTGTTCGTCGGGAAGCGATTCGATACGTTCCGGACCCGCGACATCTCCGTCGGCAGCTATCGACCACCGGCCGACTGTCGCGGCCCGTGGGCCGCGGTCGTTTTACGTCTGGAGACACGCGCGAAGGGCGTGCAATACGATCGGATCGGCTGGCTACGGTTCGGGAAGAACGAAGTCTTGCGGTTCAGTACCGCGGAGCCGACGCGCTACGGGATCGATTACGCGATCGAGAAGGACGTCACGCGCTACGCGCCGCTCCTGCGATCTCCCCAAGATGTTCGGGTGTTGCTCGGAAACGTGGTGGATTCGGTCGACGACGGTGTCTTCGTTCTCTCCGCATCGCTGCGTTTCTACGTTGCCACCCCGCGCGCGCCCGCACCGCCGTCCGCCGATACCATTCTGCCCGTCGCCGACGTGCGGAACCACGCGGGGACACGCGACGGCCTCGTGCCCTTCGTGAGCGCCCGCTTCGCGCATCTCCCGCGGAACATCGTCCACGCCACGCTCGATCTGTTCATCACGAATCACGGCTGTGACGAAGCGTGGTACGAGAACCAAACCGATCCGTTCGTCGGCGCGCACCCACACGACGACCTGTGCGGTGGCGGCGCCTATCGCGATATCGTTGTCTCCATCGACGGGCGGCCGGCGTCGGTCGTGGTTCCGTTCCCGTATATCTGGACCGGCGGCGCAAACCCGATCCTCTGGCGCCCGCTCTCGGCGCTGCACACGCTCAATGTGCCGGCCTACGCGGTCGATCTCGACCCGTGGGCGGGCGTGCTCGCGGATGGTCGTGCGCACGCGATCGCCGTTCGCGTCCCGGGCAGCCGCGGCGATTGGCCGGCCGCGGGCAACCTGTTGCTCTGGACCGATCACGCTGTCGCGCGGACGGGCGGCGCGATCATGCTGGACACGATTGCTCCGCGGGTTGCCGTTCGTTCGTGGCACGTAGCGGCGAACGGTCGCGATCGCTTCGGCTTTACGGCAACCCGGCGCTGGCGCGTCGTCGGCTACGTGCGCACCGCGCACGGCCGCGTTACGCACGAGGTCGACGGCAACGTGCACTTCGCGAACGCGCAGACGCTCGATCTCGCGACCGGGCTAGCGAACGCAACCCAAGAGACGCGCGTCGTAACGACGACGGTGACGCGAACGGCGACATCGGTCCGGCGCTCGTCGATCGTGACGACCTATCCGCTCGTCGTAAACATCACCCAGCCTCCGACGGCGAAGTCCCGGCCGTACGGACTGGTGATCTTTGCCCACGTCGACCAGGGCGATCATCGCCACGGCACGGGCATCGATTGCGATGCGCGCGTCGTCGGCACCGCCGTCTATAAGCGGCGCAGACCTGGGACTCCGTCGGTTGCGTATGGGCGCACCGACGAGCGCAACGTCTGTCACGGCCGGGTGCAATCGTTTGCGATCGCGCGCAGCGCCAAGGACGGCCGGCTCGTTCCGCCTCTTCCGCTAAAGTAACGAAAGCGACCACATCCAATGCGCAGGTTCCAGGACCGTTCTCGCCGTTTCATCTCGGTCGCCTTGCTCGTCGCGCTGCTCGGCGCCGGATCGCCCGACCACTCGGTTGCGACCGTCGTGCCGGGCGAATCGCCCCGTCACATCATCGCCGCCGCCGCCCACCTTGGGCCGACGCCGCGCCAGTTGGCCTGGCAACACGAGGAGTTAACCGCGTTCGTCCACTACGGGCTCGACACGTACACGGGCCTCGAGATCGGCGCCGGAAATGAAAGCCCGAATCTCGTCGATCCCCAGTTCTTCAATCCGGATCAATGGATGCGTACCCTGCGCGATGCCGGCTTCAAGAAAGTGATGTTCACCACCAAGCACCATGACGGGATGGTGCTCTGGCCGTCGCGCTATACGCGATACGGTATTCGCGCGAGTCGCTGGCGGAACGGCAACGGCGATATGGTGGGCGCGGTGGTACGCTCCGCGCGCAAATACGGCTTAAAGGTGGCGCTCTATCTCTCGCCGGCCGATATCCACGAGTCGTTTCCCGGCGGACGCTACGCGAACGGGAGCAAGCCGGCGCCGAGCACGATTCCGACGCTCGTTCCGGGCGACGATCGCCACCCGAAGCACTTCTATCATTTCGTCGTCGACGACTACAACCGGTACTACATGAACCAACTCTACGAGTTGCTCACGGAGTACGGACCGATCGACGAGGTGTTTCTCGATGGCTTCAACCCACTGCGCAAACGGCCGGAGCCCTACGACTTCAACGCGTGGTACCGTTTGATCCGCGCTTTGCAGCCGAACGCGGTGATGTTCGGCGGACTCGACATCAACTGGGTCGGCAACGAACTCGGCGTCGCGCGCCAGGCGCAGTGGAGCGTGGTCTCGTTCGCCGGATCGCCGCGGCCCGACCAAACGAGCGCGATCCAGGATCCGACGGAACCGCATGCCGGAAACCGCGCCTCGCTCGTGGACCCGAAGACGCGCGAGATTCGCTGGTACCCCTCCGAGTGCGACGCGCGACTCGAATCGACGTGGTTCTGGCATCCGAATCAGCCACCCAAGACGCTCGCCGAGCTCGAGACCATGTATTACACCACGGTCGGCCGGAACTGCCAGCTCATCCTCGATACCCCGCCGAACAAGTCCGGCTTGCTCGATGCGGCCGATGTCGCGCGGCTGCGTGAGTTCGGCGCATGGATTCACGCGCATTTCGACCACGATCTCGCGGCGGGCGCGACGTTGTCGCGCGACGCGCATGGCGCGTTCGTTTACACACTCCCGCGTACGACGTCGTTTCGCACGATCGGCTTCGCGGAGCAGATCGTCTCCGGTCAACGCGTCGAAGCGTTCGCGGTCGATGCCGACGCCGGCGACGGCATCTGGCGACCGGTCACCAGCGGCCAAACGATCGGCTATAAACGCCTGATCGAACTCGACCGAACCCACACGGCTCGTCGCGTTCGCCTTCGCATTCTCCAGGCGCGCGATGAGCTCGCACCGATCGAGATTTTGCTCTACCGATAGTTGCGTCGCCGCATCAGCGCGGGAGGGCGCGTTCGGCGCTGGTCATGAGCGTTCGCAAGAGATGGATTCTCTCGGCGTCGATGCGCCCGCCGGAGCGGGCGGCGTTGCCGACGTGGATATCCGTCGCGCCGGTCACCTGCAGAATCGAGAGCAGGTTGTCGGCAGAGACGCCGGAGCCGACGAGGATCGCTGGCGGAGCACCGCGTGCGATCAAGGCTTGAATCAGATGCCGGCCGTGCCACGCATCCGGCGCGTGGCCCGAGGTCAAGATGCTCGAGACGGACGGCACGCGCGCGAGCACGTCGAACGCTCGAAGCGGATCGCGCGTCTCATCGAAGGCGCGATGAAACGTCATCGGCAGGCCCCCGCTCGCCGCCGCGACGCGCTGGACGCCGGCGAGGTCGACGTCGCCTGCGGCATCGAGTGCGCCGAACACGATCCCGTGCGCGCCGGCCGATCGCAGCGCGGCCGCCAGGTCTTCGAGCGCCCCAATTTCGTCATCACGATAGCAGAAGCCGCGATCGTGCGGTCGCACCATGACGTGAACGGGAATGTCGACGGCGGCGAGCACCTCCGTAACCACGCGCCAGCGCGGCGTCAAGCCGCCGCGGTCGTATCCGCCGACGAGTTCGAGCCGGTCGGCGCCAGCGGCGGCGGCGATGCGTGCCTCCTCCGGTCCCGTGACGATGACTTCGAGCAGCATGATCGCGGCCGTTACGCAGCCGATCCGTCCTTGGCCGCTCCGGCGTCGTCCTCGTTTCGCCAGATGCGTTGGCCGAGCAAAATCAACCAGCACGCCGCAACGACGAACACCGCGACGCTCGCCGCGCCTTGCGGGATGTCGCCGTAGATGAACGCGCCTGCGCCAAAGAGCGCCGAATAGACGCCGCACAGGCCCAGCACCCAGCCGAGGAACGAGTTCGCGATGCTATCGTTCGAGCGCGGCAGGCCCGCCGCAAGCCGCACGCGCGTCCAGCCCGGTCCCGCGGGATGAACCTTCGCATAGAAGTTCGCCAGCGTTTGCGCATCGACCGACGGCGTCAGGAACGTCGTTGCGACCCAGATGATCGTCGTGAATGCGACGGTCGCGAGCAGCGAGGTCGTCGCGTCGACCGGATGCCCGTATTTGCCGAGTATGAAGAACACGATCGAGATCGCAAACGAACTGATCATCGCGGACACTTCGCTCCAGGCGTTGATGCGCCACCAAAACCAGCGCAGCAGATAGATTAGACCGGTCCCCGCGCCGATTTGCAGGATGAGCGAGAACGTCTCTTTGGCGGTATCGAGCGCAAACGTAAAGAGGATTGCCAGCAGCATGATCAGCGCGGTCACGAAACGCGCGATCATCACGTAGTGGCGTTCGTCTGCGCCCGCGTTGAAGAAGCGGCGATAGAAATCATTCACCAGATACGACGTGCCCCAATTCAAGTGCGATTCGAGCGTCGAGCGGTAGGCGGCGAAGAGGCCGGCCACCATGAACCCGGCCCAACCGGCCGGCAGGAACACGAGCATCGCCGGATAGGCGATATCGTCGCCGATCAGGTTTTGCTGCAGCCCGGGAAAAGCGGCGTGGATGTCGGCGAGCGTCGGATAGACGACCATCGAGGCGAGCGCGACGATGATCCACGGCCACGGCCGCAGCGCGTAATGCATCACTTGAAAGAGCATCGTGCCCCACATCGAGTCGCTCTCGCGCTTCGCCGCGAGCATCCGCTGCGCGACGTAGCTGCCGCCGCCGGGCTCGGCGCCCGGATACCAGACCGACCACCATTGCACCGTGATCGGGATGATCAGGAAGGTGAGCGCGACGCCCCAGTTCGAGAAATCCGGCAGCACGGAGAGCGTCTGGGGGCTGGTCTGCTTCAAATGGGCGATCAACCCGCCCAAACCGCCGAGCTTCGTGACGGCGGGTGAGTGCAGCGCGTAGTAGGCGGCGGCGAACGCGCTCGACATCGTGATCATGAATTGGATCGTGTCGGTCACCATCACGCCCCACAGGCCCGCGGTCGCGGCGAACACGACGACGACGCTCCCGCCCACGACGAGCGTCTCCCACTCGGGGATCCCGAACAGGATGCCGGCGATCTTCGCCGCGGCGAGGTTCACCGACGCGATGATCGCGACGTTGAAGAAGAGCCCGAGATAGACGGACCGGAAGCCGCGCACGAACGAGGCGGCCTTCCCCGAGTACCGTAGCTCGTAGAATTCGAGATCGGTCAGCACGCCGCTGCGCCGCCAGAGTCTCGCATAGAAGAAAACCGTCGCCATACCGGTGAGGAGAAACGACCACCACTGCCAATTCGCCGAGACGCCGCCCGAGCGGACGAAGTTCGCCACGAGATTTGGGGTGTCGGTGCTGAAGGTCGTCGCGACGAGCGAGAGGCCAATCAGCCACCACGGCGCCTGCCGGCCGGCGGCGAAGAACTCCGCCGTATTTTTCCCTGCGCGCCGCGCCAAGAGAAGTGCCGGGACGAACGTGATCCCGAGCGAGACGACGACGATGATCCAATCGAGCGCGGTGAGATGCATGGAGTTGTCTTTAGCGAACGGCGCGTGCATGCTTTGCGCGAAATGTCGTACCGCCGTCGGCGCAACGCCGTCGTTCGTCGAGCGGGATGCCGATACGCATCGAATAAGCGTATCGCCGTGAACGTCTATCGCCGTACGCTCGCGTTTCGCGCCTGCGTCTTCATGATTCTGAACGCATTCATGATTATGAACGTGTCCGTGCCCGCGATCGCGCAGTCAGCAACCGACGGCGCCGCAGCCGTGCCGAGCATCGTGCCGAAGCCACGTGAGATGACGGGCACCGGCACGACCTATCGTCTCCCTGGCCGGCCGTCGATCCTCGCACAAACGGCCGATGATCGCGCGGCAGCGGACGTGCTGGTCCGGTTCTTCCAAACGCGCGGCGTCGCAGCCGATATCGTGACGACGACGGCGAGCAGTGCCGCGATTCGCCTCTCGGTGATGCGCGACATCCCGCGTATCGGCGTCGAGGGCTACCGGTTGCACGTCGATGCAAGCGGAATCGTCGTCTCCGCCAATTCGGGGGCGGGACTCTTCTATGGCGTTCAGACGCTCGAGCAGATCGTGCCCGCCGGTCCGACGACGGGCGAGATCGGCGGGATCGACATCACCGATTCGCCCGCCTACTCGTGGCGCGGCATCCACCTCGATGTCTCGCGTCATTTTTTCGGGCCCGATGTCGTGAAGCGCTACATCGATGTCGCCGCGCACTACAAGCTCAACACGTTCCACTGGCACCTCACCGACGATCAGGGCTGGCGCATCCCGATCGCACGCTACCCTGGCCTCACGCGCATCGGCGGCTGCCGTGCCGGTTCCGAGATCGGAAACGATCCGGACGCGATCGATCCGCACCGCTACTGCGGAGCCTACACGCGCGCGCAGATCCGCGACATCGTCGCGTACGCGCAGGCCCGGCACGTAACGATCGTCCCCGAGATCGAGATGCCGGGCCACGCGGTCGCCGCGCTCACGGCGTATCCCTGGCTCGGATGCAGCCCTGGCCCATTCCAAGTCCGCGAAACGTGGGGCGTGAGCACCGACATCTTTTGCCCGACCGAGCGCACGTTCACGTTCGTCACCGACGTGCTCTCCGACGTCATGACGCTCTTCCCGGGCGCGTACATCCACATCGGCGGCGACGAAGTCCCGACCGACGCGTGGCAGCGCAGCGCGTTCGTCCACGAGCTGATGAAGCGCGAACATCTGCGTACCTATCCCGAGGTCCAAGGCTACTTCACGCGCCGCATCGAGCGTTTTCTCACGGCGCACGGACGCAAACTGATCGGCTGGGACGAGGTCCTCGACGGCGGTGTATCGCGGAGCGCGACCGTGATGTCCTGGCGTGGAACGAGCGGCGGCATCGTCGCCGCGCGGCGCGGGAACGATGTGGTGATGACGCCCGACGGCCCGCTCTATCTCGACTGGGCGCAAGGCGACACCGATTACGAACCCGTCGCGATCGACGGCCTCTCGACGCCGCAGATGATCTACGATTTCAATCCGACGCCCACGGAGCTCTCGCCGGCGGATGCAACCCATATCCTCGGCGTCCAAGGGAACCTTTGGACCGAGCGCATTCCCACCGAGAATCAATTGTTCTACATGTTGCTGCCGCGCGAGCTCGCCGTGGCCGAAGACGGCTGGACGCCGGCCGCGGATCGGGTCTGGTCGGATTTCGTCCGCCGCTGTGCACCGCAGTACGCCTGGTTCGAAGAACAGCATCTTGCGTTTCGCATCCCCGATCCTACCCTGCGCGTCGAAGACGCGGCGAACACGTTCCCCGAGAGCGTGCACCGCAGCGTTAACGAGACCGAGTTACGCGTCGTCCAGACGCGCGGAACGATTGCCATCGCCGACGAGGTCCCGGGCGCGACGATCTATTACACGACCGACGGCACCGTGCCGACGCCCGCCTCGCATCCGTACGTGACGCCGGTGCCGTTCGATCTTCGCACGATCCCGGTCATTCACGTTCGTGCGATCGCGGTCATCGCCGGCGGACGCGCGAGCGCGCCGACGACGCTAACGCTGCGGCGCTGAAGCCGGGAGCGCGATCGCGATCGGAAAACTGCCGGCTGCGATGCGCGCCGTGACGGTCGACGTTGCGACGTCGATCGCAAGCCAATCGTTGTCGGCCGTATCGACGACATATGCCGCCTTGCCGTCTGCGGTGAAGGCGACGTCGAAGGGCCCGTCGCCGACGGGGATCGGCGCCTCGGCTCGCAGCGTTTTCGTATCGATCGGCGTTACGCTCGATGAGGCCGAGTTCGTCACGTAGACGAGCGCGCCGTCGGGCGAGACGCTCAGCCCTTGCGGCGTCTTCCCGACCGGAATCGTCGTCACGGTCTTGCCGTCCACCGTCCGCACGACCGTGACGGAATTGCCTTCCATGTTGCTGACATAGAGCGTGCTGCCGTCCGGTGCGATTGCGATGCCGAGCGGTCGCCGTCCGACCGCGATCGGCGGGCCTGCGGTGCGGGTGCGGGCATCGATCGGCGTGACGGTGTTGTTGCCGTTGTTGACGACGTAGACCGTGCGCGAGTCGGGCGAGATCGCGACATCCTCGGGTCCGGGCCCGACGCGGATCGGCGCGCTCGCGACGTTGGTCGCGACGTCGATCGCTTGCGCCGTGCCGTCGCTGTAGTTCGCAACCCAGACGGTGCGACCGTCGGGCGCGACGCGAATGCCGGCCGGCGTCGTGCCGACGCCGATCGTCGCGATGACCGCGTTGCTCGCCGCATCGATCACGCTCACGTTTGCGCTGCCCTGATTGGCGATGTAGACGCGCCGTCCGTCGGGGCTCAGGCCGAGTCCGCCCGGCGAACGGCCGACGACGATCGGCGCGCTGAAGGCGCGCGTCCGCGGATCGATCGCGGTCACGGTGCCGTCGACGAAGTTGGCGATGTAGCCGAGCGGCGCTGCTTCGTCGCCGTGCGTCACGCGCACGACGAGCGGCACGCTCGCGAGGAGCGCACCGTTCGCCGCGCGCCCGGTGATGGTGAGATCGTAGAGCCCCGGCCGCGTCGTCGGAGCGGCGCTCACGAGCACCGTCTGCGGTGTGCCGGGATTCGAGCCGGAGAGCGTTCCGTGCGCGGGCGCGATCGCGACCGGTTGCGGTCCCGTGGCGGTCCAGGTGATCGGTTCGCGAGCAGCGGTGACGCCGATGGGAACCGTCGTGGCCCCGCCGGCCTCGATCGTGACCGGCGGCGGCGGCACGAACGCAGCCGACGTCGCCGGCGGGAGCACGAGCGGCCCGTCGCCGTAGGACGGAGGCACGTCGGCGGGAGCAACGCCCCAGCGCGCACTCGGCGTCGCGCCGAGCGAGAAGTCGAGCGCCAGCGTCCCGCTGCGCGGCAGATCGACCCAACCGCGCGTGGTCGGTCGTCCGTTGACGCGCAGGCCGTGCACGTACGGACGATCGTCGCCCGCGTGCGGCGCGTCGATGATGATGCGCCGGCCGTCTTCGGAGGTGAGCACGGCATGCGAGAAGAGCGGACTGCCGATGAGCACGAGCGGCACCGACGGATTGACCGGATAGAGGCCGAGCGCGTTCCAGACGTACCAGGCGCTCATCGTGCCGAGATCGTCGTTCCCCGGAATGCCGTCGGGCGTATCGCGGTACAACGAGCGCATCACGCGGCGAACGACCCGCTCCTCACCGGCCGGCGCGCCGGCATAGAGATACACCCACGGGCTGCCGATGCTCGGCTCGTTGCCGAACCACGCGTACGGCGCCGACTGGCCGGCGTTGAGTTGCGTGAAGAAGCGATCGAGCTTTGCGACGGTCGCCTGCCGGCCCCCGAGCGCCTCGACGAGGCCGCCGAGATTCTGCGGTACCATCCACGTATATTGCCACGCGTTGCCTTCTTGGAAACCGCTTTGGCCGTTGGGCGTGATCGCCGCGTGGATGAACGCGCCGTCGGCGTCGCGCGGCAACACGAGCCCCGCATCGCGATCGAAGAGCCGCGACCAGTTCTGCGAGCGTTGCATGAACGTTGCATAGGTCGACGTATCGCCGAGCGTGCGGGCGAAGCGCGCGATCGAAAAATCGTCGAGTGCATATTCGAGCGTCTCCGAAGCGCCGTTGGGCACCGGCGAGACCGATGTCGTGTGCACGTTGACGACGTAGCCGTGTCGGAGATACTCATCGAGACCCGGCCGCTCGACGAACCAGCCGCCGCGCTGCGGGTCGGGTGGTGTCGTTGCCCCGCGCACCATCGCGGCGAGCGCGGCCGCGCGGTCGAAGTCGCGTGCGCCGAAGGCATAGGCCCCCGCGATGAGGGGATCTTCGGAATCGCCGGCCATCACGCCGGTGTAGTCGTTGGCGAGCGGCCAGCGCGGCAGCGCGCCGCCTTGGCGCGCGTCGTCGACGAGGCTCTGCACCATGTCGCTCATCTCATGCGGCACCAGCAGCGCCATCAGCGGCGTTTGCGTGCGATAGGTATCCCAGTCGGAGAAATTGGCGTAGTGTGCGTGACCCGCCGCGACCGAGTGAACCTTGCCGTCGAATCCGCGATAGCGGCCGTCGGCATCGCTGAAGACGTTCGGGTGCAGAAACGCGTGATAGAGCGCTGTGGAGAAGATCCGCCGTTCGGTGAGCGTCCCGCCCGTCGTGGTGATGTGCCCGAGCGCGCGGCGCCACGCCGCTGCGGCGCGCGCACGCACCGTGCCCAGGTCCCAGGTCGTGTCCTCCGCGGCGATGTTGCGGCGGGCGCCTTCGACGCTCACATACGAGACCGACACTTTGACCTTCACCGTCCGGTTCGCGCCGGCCGCGAAGTGCACGTAGCCGCCACTTTGCGGCCCGCTCGAATCCGTGCCGCCTTGGGTCACACGCGCGTCTTGCCAGGTGCCGGTCGTGCTGAAATCACGATCGAACTGCGCGTCGAAATAGACCGTGAACACGTTGGGCATGCCGCACAGCGCGCCGCTCGTCGCCGAGCCGCTGATCTCGTGCGCGTTGACGCGATGAAAGCTCGCGTCGCTCACGCCGGCTTGATCGGAGGACGTGTTGATGAGCACGGTCGCCGGCCGGCCGGCCGGAAAGGTGAAGGCGCCGAGGCCCGTGCGTTGGGTAACGGCGAGCTCGGTCGTGATCGCCGGGTTGGTGAACGTCACGCCGTACGATCCCGGCGTCGCGCGCTCGTGCACGTGCGTGAAGGCGGCCTGTGCATGCGCCGGATCGACCACCGCACCGATCGCCGGCAGAAACCGGAAATCGCCGAAGACCGCGCATCCCGCGCCGCTGAGGTGCGTGAGGCTGAAGCCCGTGATCGTGGTGTCTGCATAGCTGTAGCCGCCGCCGGGGGTATCGGCCGGCGTGTCGGGGCTCCACTGGAGCATGCCGAACGGGACGTCGGCACCGGGGAAGTCGTAGATCAAATCGGCTTGCGAGAGGCCCGACGTTCCGATGAACGCATCGACCAGCGAAAGCGGATCGGCCGCGCTCGCCGGCAGCGCCGGTCCTGGCGCAAGCGCAAAGCCCAGCACCAAGAACGCGCCCGCGACGCGTCGCCGTGCGCTCATTCGGCGGGGCTCACGAGGGCTTTCGTCAGCCCGCGCGGCGCGTCGCTATCGATATCGCGCGCGCGGCCGGCGTGGAGCGCCAGGAGTTGTGCCGTGACGAGCCACGCGAGCGTGTTGAACGATGTCTCGACGCGCGGGCCCAGGCCGGGAACCGCGTCGATCGGCGGTTGGCCGATGGTGAAGCACCGCGCGCCGGCGGCTGCGCATTCGTGGAGCGGTTGCGTGACGGTGCCGATGGATGCATCGTCGACGATCCCGACGACG
>Ga0116229_10002330_pt1 | contig 30617 bp, 35 predicted proteins | sample S1TSphgellanicum_3_FD_87313 | JGI IMG/M metagenome (GOLD analysis project Ga0116229, IMG submission 87313) | Host-associated microbial communities from peat moss isolated from Minnesota, USA - S1T2_Fc - Sphagnum magellanicum MG | ecosystem: Host-associated > Plants > Peat moss > Unclassified...
ATCTTCGCCGCCTTGGCGACCGCCGTGCTGCTTTCCGGCTGCGCCAGCGGCATCGTGCCATCAAGTCAACTGGTCGATGCCACGACGCTTAAGACCGACGCCAGCTTTGCCGGCGTCAATCACAGCGCGCCATGGCCGAAAAGCGACTGGTGGACGGTCTATGGCGATGTCGAGCTCAATGCGCTGATCACCGAGGCGATAAGCGGCAACCCGTCGCTACGAGCTGCGCAAGCCCGCCTCGCCGCTGCCAATGCGACTGCCGAACTTGCCCGTGGGGCGGCCGCGCCTGGCCTTGATGTCGCGGCGTCGGCGCAGCGCGACAGGTTCAGCTCCAACTATCTTTACCCGCCGCCCTTGGGCGGTGGCGTCTACACGACGTCGTCGATTGGCGTTGACTTCAGCTGGGACCTCGATTTCTGGGGAAAAAATCGCAGCGCCATCGAAGCGGCCAACGCCAGCGCAATGGCAGCAAGCGCTGATCGCGAGGCGGCCAGGCTCGCGCTTGCCACCTCGGTGACGCGCGCCTGGTTCGAGCTTGAAAGGCTGTACCTGCTGCACGACGTCGTTCTGGCCTCGATCAAGCAGCGCCAGGACATCCTCAAGCTGACCAGCGACCGGGTCGCGGCAGGCCTTGATACCAACGTCGAGTTGCGCCAGGCCGAAGCCGCCTTGCCCGAGGCGCGCTTCGAGTTGCTGCAAATCGAAGAGTCGATGCAGTTGACGCGCAACCAGCTTTGCGCACTGCTTGGCGCCGGCCCCGACCGCGGCCTGACCATCCCGCGCCCGGCTGCGCAGGCGACAACGGCCATCGCCCTGCCCGAGAACCTGCCGGCGGACTTGATCGGCCGGCGCGCAGATATCGTGGCTGCGCGCTGGCGCGTCGAAGCCGCGCGGCACAACATCGATTATGCCAAGGCGCAGTTTTATCCCAACGTCAATCTCGCCGCATCCCTGGGCGTTCTAAGCCTTGAGAACAATCTGCTCTTGCGCTCGGCCAGCCAGAATTACAGTTACGGCCCGGCGATCTCGCTGCCGATTTTCCAGGAATCGCTGCGCGGCAACCTGCGCAGGTCCGACGCCGAATACGACGAGGCGGCAGAAGCCTACAACCGCATCGTCATCGATTCGGTCAAGGACGTTGCAGACCAGGTTGCCTCGATGCGCGCCATCACTGCACAGCAGGTCGAGGAGGCCGATGCGCTGGCCAAGACCGAAGCGGCCTATGCGCTCGCCTTGCAGCGCTACCAGGCCGGTCTTGGCAATTACCTGACCGTGCTGACCGCGCAAACCGCGGTGCTCGCGCAGCGCCGCACAGACGCCGAGCTGAAGGCGCGCGTGCTCGATACCCACGTTGCACTGGTACGCGCGCTGGGCGGCGGCTTCGTGCTTGAGCCAGCGGTGGCCGAAGGTGTCAATCCATTGAATCGCGGAGTAACTCATGAGTGAACAAACTACCCTGGCCAGCACGGGAAATCCGAGCCGCAGCCGGCTTCTGATCCTGATCTCGCTTGCCATCCTCGTCGTTGGCGTGTGCTACGCGCTATGGTATTTCCTGGTCGCTGCGCATTACGAATCGACCGACGACGCCTACGTCGCCGGCAACGTCGTGCAGGTCACGCCGCAGGTCAGTGGCACGGTGGTCGCGATTCGCGCCGACGACACCGACATGGTCAAGCCCGGCCAGGAGCTGCTTGAGCTTGACAAGGCCGACAGCCAGGTCGCACTCGAGCAGGCAGAAGCCCAGCTCGCCCAGACGGTGCGTGAGGTGCGAACCCTCTACGCCAACAACGGCACGCTCAATGCCAATATCGCCGCGCGCGAAGCCGACATGGTGAAAGCGCGCGCCGAACTCGATCGTGCCGAGGCGGACATCAAGCGGCGCCAGGCGCTGGTGGCAACAGGCGCGGTCTCGGGCGAAGAGATGCAGCACATCCAGTCGCAGCTCGCCGATGCCCAGGGCGCCTACGCGGCCGCGGCAGCTGCCGCGCACGCCGCGCGTGAACAACTGGCTTCGAACCAGACGCTGACCGAAGGCACGAGCGTGGAGGACCATCCCAGCGTCAAGACCGCGGCCGCCAGGGTGCGCGAAGCCTATCTCGCGGCATCGCGTGCAACGCTTTACTCCCCCGTCGGCGGCCAGGTCGCGAAGCGCTCGGTGCAGGTCGGCCAGCGCGTGCAGCCGGGCACGCCGCTGATGGCCATCGTGCCGCTTGACCACCTTTGGGTCGACGCCAATTTCAAGGAAGTCCAGTTGCGCAACATGCGCATCGGCCAGCCGGTGACGCTTGAGGCCGATCTCTATGGCGGCAAGACCGAATACAAGGGCAAGGTGGTCGGCCTTGCGGCAGGAACCGGCGGCGCCTTCTCGCTTTTGCCCGCGCAAAACGCCACCGGCAACTGGATCAAGGTGGTCCAGCGCGTGCCGGTGCGCATCGCGCTTGACCCCAAGGAGTTGAGCGAACACCCCCTGCGCATTGGCCTGTCGATGGTCGCCAAGGTCGATATCGCTGACCAAAGCGGTGCCCAGTTGGCCAGTGCCACGCGGCCCGATACCGGCTATGAAATCGGCAACGTCCAGCCCGTGCCAAGCGATGCCGACGCGATTGTCTCGCGCATCATCGCTGCCAACTTGGGCAAGGCCGAGGCGAATTCCGGCGCAAGTGCGCCAACCGCTGCTGCCGCCATGCTTGCGCCACGTCCGGTATCGCTGCGTGCATCGTCGCGCAAAAAGCGCCTCGAGCTTGCCTTGACGCAATCGCAAGCCTTGGCCGCCGTGCCCTGATTCGCCCCGTCGCGCTCATTTACTTCCAGGTCCATCGTGGCAGCCAATCCAAATCCGCCTTCCGCACTCGCCGCCGTGCCTGCCGCGCCAGCGATTGCACAGGCGCCGCCAGCGCGCAACTTTGCGCCGCCGCCGCTTGAGGGCGGCGCGCGCATCCTGGGCACCATCGCGCTCTCGGTTGCGACGTTCATGAACGTCCTTGACACGTCGATTGCCAACGTGTCGATTCCGGCCATCTCGGGCGACGTCGGCGTCTCGACGAGCCAGGGCACCTGGGTCATCACCTCGTTTGCCGTGGCCAACGCCATCTCGGTGCCGCTGACGGGCTGGCTGACGCAGCGCATCGGTGCGGTACGCCTTTTCACGGCGTCGATCCTGCTTTTCGTTGTCGCCTCGCTGGCCTGCGGACTGGCCCCAAACCTTGGCCTTCTGATTCTCTTTCGCGTCATCCAGGGGGCGGTCGCAGGGCCCATGATCCCGCTCTCGCAAACGCTCTTGCTGGCCAGTTATCCAAAATCCAAGAGTGGCACGGCGCTTGGCCTTTGGGCCATGACAACGCTGGTTGCGCCGGTCGTAGGCCCGGTCCTTGGGGGCTACATCACCGATAACATCTCCTGGCCGTGGATCTTCTATATCAATGTGCCCGTGGGCATCCTCGCCGCCTATGCGTCCTGGGCGATCTACCGCACGCGCGAGACGCCCACGCGCATCTCGCCTGTCGATGGCGTCGGTCTTGGCCTGCTCGTGATCTGGGTCGGCTCGCTGCAGGTGATGCTCGACAAGGGCAAGGAACTCGACTGGTTCCACTCGTCTTTCATCGTCACCCTGGCCGTCACCGCGCTGATCTGCTTTACGCTTTTTCTCGTCTGGGAGCTCAACGACAACCGCCATCCGATCGTCGATCTGTCCCTGTTCAAGCGCCGCAACTTCAGCTCGGGCGTGTTCGGACTGTCGGTGGGCTACGGGGCCTTCTTCGGCAACGTCGTCATCGTGCCCTTGTGGCTGCAAACCCAGATGGGTTACACCGCCACCGAAGCCGGCCTGATGATGGCGCCGGTGGGCGTGCTTGCCATCCTGATTACGCCGGTTCTCGGACGCAACCTGCCGCGCCTTGATCCGCGCGTGGTCGCCTCGGTGGCGTTCGCCATCTTCGCCGTCGTGTCCTTCATGCGCGCCGGCTTTAACACCCAGGTCGATCCCGCGCACGTGATCGTGCCGACCATCATCCAGGGTGCGGCGATGGGGACGTTTTTCCTGCCTCTGACGGCGTTGGCGCTGGCCGGGCTTCCCCCCGAGCGCATCGCCGCAGCGTCGGGGCTTTCCAACTTCGTGCGCATCACCGCCGGCGCGATTGGCGCATCGGTCGTGACCACACTGTGGGAGAACCGCTCTGCGATGCACCACGCCTATCTCACCGAGTCGGTCACGGCCTACAGCCAGACCACGACCGACACCATGGGTGTGCTTGCCGCAGGGGGCATGGATCAGGCCCAGGTTGCAGGCAGCCTCGAGCGCATGGTCGACAGCCAGGCGCACATGCTCGGTGCTGACGACGTGTTCTGGCTGACCGGCGTGATTTTCGTGTTCTTGATCTTTGTCATCTGGATTGCCAAGCCCGACCGCTCAGGCGCCAGGGTCGACGCCGGAGGTGCCCATTGACTTGCGCAAAATGCGTGCGGCCGGGAACGATTCTTGGTGAGCCATTGGCAGTGCGGGCGTCGCGTCTATGGCATTCGCTGCAAAAAGTTCTGGAGGTCGACATGAAAAAATATCCGTTGTACGCACTGATCGCCGTTGTCGGTCTGGTTTCAGGCGCGGCTGATGCCGCCATCGCCACCTTTCATTGCGATGCAGCACCCGTACAGGACTGCCATTACGTTGTTTTTGACGGCAATACCGTGAGGCACGTGCCGGTCGTAAAAGGGGGCGAGGCAGTCACGGTGGATAACGTGTCAAAGGCCAACACCTATTGCCGCGCGGTCAATGCCGACCCGGACCAGGCAACCTGCGAGCGCCAGCAGATGCCTTTTGACGCAGACTTCAAGGATCGCGTGTCAACCCCTGGCGATGCACGCTAGGCATGCCTAGTTTGCCGCCACGGCAAGTGCCGTGGCAACGCGCACGCCACACACGGCAATTGAGAACAGCGCGGCGATCGAGGCCAGGGCCAACAGCCGCGCAAAAGGCGGCGCGCTAAGGCCGACGTCCCACGTCGCAGCCTGCTGGTAGGGACCGGTGTAGAACATCATCGCCGTCACCGCGGCGACAAACAGCGCGACGATCTTGACCACGAAGGCGCCGCTTGCCACCAGGGCATCGGCGTGCAGGCTGAAAAGCAGGAATCCGCTTGCAGCTGCGGGAAGTGCCATGACCAGCGCCAACGGGATCAAGAGTCCGTGCAAAAGGCGCAGCGGCAGCGCCCGCGCAAATCCCACGACGCGCAAATCGAAGGCCACCACGGCGCCGATGACGCATGCCGCGCAGACCAGATGCAGCGACAGCAGCGCCAACTCGTGCGCTCTTGCAAAAGCCGAGAGGGCAGCGTGGATGGCGCTCGCCGGATCACCTTGCATCACGCGCGCGTGTGCCCTTTTAGGCGCAGGCGTCGTTTTGCGATCTCGCCCCAGATCAGGCGCTTTTGCGTAGCGCTGGCGCTGCCCCAGCCGGCAATCTCTTCGATCGTGCGCAGGCAGCCCGCGCAAAGCGCGTCAGGATTGGAGGCGATCGCGGCCATCTTGCAGACCGAGACGCAAGGCGAGGCGACATCATCGTCGTCGGCATCGACCATCTAGGCGGCCTTCCTCGCAGAAATGGCGTTGCCCGCGCGCGAGATCGGCAGCTTGCCAAGCGCCCGGCTGATCCACTGGCCGGTCTCGACCACCTGTTGCAAGTCGATGCCGGTGTCAATGCCAAGTCCGGCAAGCAGGTAGAGCACGTCTTCGGTCGCGACATTGCCGGTCGCACCCTTCGCGTAGGGACAGCCGCCAAGGCCTGCCGTTGACGAATGGAAGATCGAAATGCCAAGCTCAAGGCTGGCGTAGATGTTGCCAATCGCCTGGCCGTAGGTGTCATGGAAATGCCCCGAGAGTCGCTCGATCGGGAATTCACGCAGGCACGCCTCGAAGACCGCGCGCGTTTTTGCCGGCGTGGCAACGCCGATGGTATCGGCGATGTCGATCTCGTCACAGCCCAGCTCCTTTAGCCGCCTGACGACATCGGCAACGGCAAGGGGCGTGACCTCCCCCTGATAGGGACAACCCAGGGCGCATGAGATGCTGCCGCGCAAGCGGATGCCGGCGGCCTTTGCCGCTTTCGCCACGGGCACGAAGCGATCAATGCTTTCGGCAATCGAGCAATTGATGTTGCGCTGGGAAAAGGCTTCGGAGGCGGCCGCGAAGATCACGACCTCGTCGGCCCTTGCCGCGAGCGCCGCCTCAAAACCCTTGAGATTGGGCGTGAGCGCCGAGTAGATCGTATCTGGCCTGCGCGCAATGCGTGCCATGACTTCGGCGCTGGTGGCCATCTGCGGCACCCAGCGCGGCGATACGAAAGCCGCCGCCTCGATATTCGGAAAGCCCGCAGCAGAAAGCCGATCGCAGAACTCGACCTTGATCTCGACGGGAACCACCCCGGCTTCGTTTTGCAGGCCATCGCGTGGGCCGACTTCAACGATCTTGACGCTTTTGGGAAGTGCCATGGCCAGTCCTTAGTAACCCCGGGTGCGCTCGACGACACCGTCGATGGCAGCCCCGGCTTCAAAGCGTTTGATCTTCTGTGCGATCTGCTCGACCGAGAGGTGGCGATTGGTCACCGCCGAAATGTGCGGTGTCAGTGTAATCGACGGCTGGCGCAGGAACGGGTGGTCGCCGCGAAGCGGCTCTTTCGTAAACACGTCAAGCGTCGCTCCCTTGATCACGCCCTCGTCTAGCAACTCTAGCAAATCGTCCTCGATGAGGTGCGCGCCACGCCCGACATTGATCAGATAGCCCTCTGGACGCAGTTTTTCAAGGGTGGCGCGGCAAAGGATGCCGCGCGTATCCGGCGTCAGGGGCAGGGCACAGACGAGAATGCGGCTGGCCCGCAAGAATGCGTCAAGGCCGGCCGGGCCGCAATAGCTCGCGACCCCGGCAACGGTCTTGGGGCTGCGCGACCATCCCAGAACCGGGTAGTCAAAAGCCGCAAGCGCGCGTGCAACGCGCGCGCCGATCGCACCCAGGCCCATGACGCCGACCGGAAAATCGCTGCGCGCCGGCGCCCGCTTCGCAGACCAGATGCCGGCCTTCATTTCGCGCTCGTACTCGCCAAGCCCGCGTGCGAAGCGAATCACCGCCTGACAGACGTATTCGGCCATTTGCACCGACATGCCGGCATCGCCCAAGCGCACCACCGGAAGCCCCGGGGGCAGGGCGGCAAGCGCAAGCAGGGCATCGACGCCGGCGCCCAGATTGAAGACCGCCTTGAGTGCCCGCTGGTCTTCGAACAGGGCGCCCTCGGGCGCCCACACGATGGCGTAGTCGGCCCAGTTTGCGGGCGCCTTGTCCCATGCGCTGACTTCCGCTTCGGGCAGTGCGCCCTTGACCGCATGGACCCAGGGCTCGATGCGAAACGCCGCCGGAACCGAGACCACGATGCGCATCTAGGGCGCGCCTGCGGCGAGCGCAAAGCGCACCAGCTCGGCACCCTCGCTGACCTGGTCGCCAACCGCGTAGAGCACCTCGCTGATGGTGCCGTTCTCAGGTGCTGCGATGGTGTGTTCCATTTTCATGGCTTCCATCACCACCAGCGGGGCTCCGCGCACGACCGCCTCGCCCACCCGGGCCAAAACGGCAACGACCTTGCCTGGCATCGGCGCGCTCAGGCGCCCGCCTTCGAGTTCGGGCTCGCCCGCGTGCAGCAGTCGGTCAACCTCTAAGAGACGATACGTCGACACGGCGTCTTCGACATAAAGCGATGCGCCGTCGATAAAGACCTTGGCGTGATGCGTCTTGTCACCGAGCGTGACCGTGACATCGTCGTTTGCCACGTGCCAGGCAAACGGCAGCGGCGTGCCGCCCGTGGCAAGCGTGATCGCACCGGCCGCAAAGGACAGCTTGACGGCGTATACGGTCTCGTCAGATTCGAATTCAAAGACGCGCAGCGCAGGTGCGTTCAGGCACCATGCGCCAAGCGCCTGCCAGGGATCGGGGCTCGGCTTTTCAGCCTCGATGGCAAGACGCCTCGCGACGGCAAGTGCCAACGTCAGCTCGCCAGGTGCGCTGGCCTTGGGCAAAAGCGTATCGCGCCAGCGTTCGATCAGCCCGGTGTCGAGGTTGCCGCTTGCGAAATCGGTATTGGCCACGAGCCGCTTTAGAAAGGCCACGTTGGTTGCGACACCGACGATGTGACAGCGGCCAAGGGCAGCGCTCATGCGCAACAGTGCCTCGTTGCGGTCCTTGCCCCACACGATCAGCTTGGCGATCATCGGGTCGTAAAAGGGCGTGATGACGTCCTTCTCGCGCACGCCGCTGTCGATGCGAAAGCCGCTCGCGCCTGCCGGCTGCGCGGGTGAGCCAAGATCAAACTCGATCGCCTCTGGCATGCGCAAGACGGCCAGGTTGCCGGTCGCGGGCAGGAAATCGCGCATCGGATTTTCCGCATAGATGCGGGCTTCAATGGCATGGCCGTTAAGGGCAAGCTGATCCTGGCTGACGGGCAGTCGCGCGCCACTTGCGATGCTGAGCTGCCACTGAACCAGATCGAAGCCCGTGACGAGCTCGGTCACCGGGTGCTCGACCTGCAGGCGGGTGTTCATCTCCATGAAGAAGAAGGAGCCGTCCTGATTGGCGATGAACTCGACCGTGCCGGCACCGACATAGTTGACGGCGCGCGCCGCGGCCACCGCCGCCTCGCCCATGGCTTTGCGCCTTTTCTCATCCATGCCTGGCGCCGGTGCTTCCTCGAGGACTTTCTGGTGCCGGCGCTGCACCGAGCAGTCGCGCTCGAAGAGATAGATACAGCCGCCGTGGCGGTCGGCGAACACCTGGATTTCGATGTGCCGCGGCTTTTGCAGGTAGCGCTCGATGAGAACGTGATCGTTGCCAAAGGAAGCCTTGGCTTCGCGCTTGCAAGACGTCAGCGCCGCTTCGAATTGCCCGGCCTCGGTGACGATGCGCATGCCCTTGCCGCCGCCCCCCGAGGAGGCCTTGATCAACACCGGATAGCCAATGCGTGCCGCTTCGGCTGCGAGATGCCCGCTCGTCTGGTCTTCGCCATGGTAGCCAGGCACAAGCGGCACGCTCGCCTGTGCCATCAGCGCCTTGGCCGCCGACTTGTTGCCCATGGCAGCGATCGCCGCTGCAGGCGGCCCGATGAACGTCAATCCGGCGTCTTCGACGGCTTGTGCAAAGGCCTCGTTTTCCGAAAGGAAGCCGTAGCCCGGGTGAATCGCCTCGGCCTGGCTGTGCCTTGCGGCTGCGATCAGGGCAGCGCCATTGAGGTAGCTCTCGGCAACCGCTGCCGGCCCGAGCCGATAGGCCTCGTCGCACATCGCGACGTGCCTGGCGTTGACGTCGGCATCCGAATACACCGCAACCGTGGCAATGCCCATGCGCCTGGCCGTGCTCGCCACGCGGCACGCGATTTCGCCGCGGTTTGCAATCAGGATTTTCTTGAACATGCGTGCCCTTGCCCTTCGCTGTTGGCAAACTATGGCTTCACGAGCCAACCCGGTGCGCGCTTTTCCAAAAAGGCGCTCACGCCCTCGCGGCCTTCGCTTGATGCGCGCTGCTTGGCAATGCGCGTTGCGGTGTCGGCAATCAGCTCGGCACCGAGCGCGCTGTAGGTGACGTCATGCAACAGGCGCTTGGCCTCGGCGATCGCCTGCGGCGCATTGGCAAGCAGCAGTTCGACCCATTTTGCAACCGCAGCATCGAGTTGGTCCTGCTCGACCACCTGCTGGATCAGGCCAGAGGCCATCGCGTCCTGGCTTTCAAAGCGCTCTGCCGTGAGCATGTAGCGCCGCGCCGCAGATGCCCCCATGCGCGCGACGACGTACGGTGCAATGGTCGCCGGGATCAGACCCAGGCGCACTTCGGACAGGCAGAACTGTGCACCGCGTGCGGCCACTGCCAGGTCACACGCAGCGACGAGTCCCATGCCGCCGGCGTAGCAGTCGCCCTGTACGCGGGCGATCACCGGTTTCGTGCAGCGATAGATCGTCTCGAGCATGCCCGCAAGACCCAGGGCATCGGCGTAATTCTCCTCGAGCGTGAAGCCTGCCATGCGCCGCATCCAGGCCAGATCGGCGCCCGCGCAAAAGGCCTTGCCCTGGGCCTTGAGCACGACCACGCGGACATCGCCATTGGCGTTGAGATCGGCAAACGCCTCAGACAGCGCGGCGATCATCTCCTCGTCGAAGGCGTTGCGCAATTCCGGGCGCGCGAGGGTGACGGTTGCGACCGCGCTGTCGATTTCGAGCTGGATCTTGTGGCTCTTCAAGGTCGTCCTCTGGCTGGAACAAGGCTCAAGCGGTCCTGCGCTCACATGCGGAAAATGCCAAAACGCGTGCTCTCCTGTGGCGCGTTAAGGCTTGCCGAGAGTCCAAGCGCGAGTACCGTTCGCGTCTCGGCGGGATCGATCACGCCGTCGTCCCAAAGTCTTGCGCTGGCGTAGTAGGGATGGCCCTGGCGCTCGTACTGCTCTCGGATCGGGCGCTTGAATTCGGCTTCGTCCTCAAACGACCACGCCTCGCCGCGCGCCTGCATGCCATCGCGCTTGACGCTGGCCAAAACGCTTGCGGCCTGCTCGCCACCCATCACCGAAATGCGCGCGTTGGGCCACATCCAGAGAAAGCGCGGCGAGTAGGCGCGCCCGCACATGCCGTAGTTTCCTGCACCGAACGAGCCGCCGATGATGACCGTGAACTTGGGTACGGCAACGGTTGCAACCGCGGTCACCATCTTTGCGCCGTGGCGCGCGATGCCCTCGTTTTCGACCTTCTTGCCAACCATGAATCCGGTGATGTTTTGCAGGAACACGAGCGGGATATTGCGCTGGCCGCAAAGCTCGATGAAATGCGCACCCTTCACGGCCGATTCCGAAAACAGGATGCCGTTGTTGGCAACGATGCCCACCGGCATGCCGTGGATATGCGCGAAGCCACAGACAAGCGTGCTGCCAAAGCGCGCCTTGAATTCGTCCAAGGCCGAGTCATCGACGATGCGCGCGATGATTTCCCTGACGTCAAAGGGCTTGCGCGTGTCGGTCGGAATAACGCCGTAGAGCTCGCTTGCCGCATAGCGCGGCGGCACCGCGTCACGCAGATCCTGCGGCGCTGGCTTGACGCGGTTGAGATGGCCAACCAGCCGGCGCGCGGTGGCAAGCGCGTCAAGGTCGTTATTGGCCAGATAGTCGGCAACGCCTGACAGGCGCGTGTGGACATCGCCGCCGCCGAGCGCTTCGGCACTCACGACTTCGCCGGTTGCGGCCTTGACAAGAGGAGGACCGGCAAGAAAAATCGTGCCCTGGTTCTTGACGATGATCGACTCGTCGCTCATGGCCGGCACATATGCGCCTCCTGCGGTGCAACTGCCCATGACCACCGCAATCTGCGCAATCCCAAGCGAGCTCATCGTCGCCTGGTTGAAAAAGATCCGGCCGAAGTGGTCGCGGTCGGGGAAGACGTCGTCCTGGTTGGGCAGGTTGGCACCGCCCGAATCGACCAGGTAGATGCAAGGCAGATGGTTCTGTTGCGCAATTTCCTGCGCGCGCAGGTGCTTTTTCACCGTCAGCGGGTAGTACGTGCCGCCCTTGACCGTGGCATCGTTGCAAACGATCACGCATTCGCGGCCAGCGACGCGGCCCACGCCCGTGATCAGTCCAGCGCCTGGGGCCTCATCGCCGTACAAGCCGAAGGCGGCAAGCTGCGACAATTCGAGAAACGGCGTGCCGGGATCGAGCAGCGCCGCGACCCGCGCGCGCGGCAGCAGTTTGCCGCGGGCTTCGTGCTTGGCCCGCGCAGCGGCACCACCGCCTTCGGCAAGCGCGGCCACCTTGGCCCTGAGATCGTCAACGAGCTCGCGCATCGCCTTGGCATTTGCGGCGAAGTCCTGCGCACGGGGATTGAGGCGGGATTCGATGATCGGCATGTTCTGGCTGGGGTTTTAGTTCTTCTTCACGCGCAATTGCCGCGGCACGACGCTTCCGCCGGCCTCCTTCCAGGCGCTAAAGCCACCTTCGATGTGGGCGACGTCAGAAAGCCCCATGTCTTTTAGCGTCTTGGCGGCAAGCGCCGAGCGCAGGCCGCCGGCACAAAAGAGCACGAGGCGCCTTTCGCTTCTAAACACCTCGCGAAAGTACGGGCTCATCGGATCGACCCAGAATTCGAGCATGCCGCGCGGCGCGTGATACGCCCCCGGGATGACACCGTCGCGATCGAGCTCACCCGCCTCGCGCAGGTCGACCAATTGCACGGACGGATCGTCCTGCAACGCCAGCGCGTCTTTGGCCGGCACGGTCGTGATTTCAGCCATGGCCTCCTTGACGAGATCGGCAACACCGCGGGAAATCGGCATGATCAGTGCGGGCGCAGCGCGCGCCCGATGAGAATTTTCTGGATGTCGCTGGTGCCCTCATAGATCTGGCACACGCGCACGTCGCGATAGATGCGCTCGAGCGGGAAGTCGTTGACGTAGCCGTAGCCCCCAAACACCTGCAACGATTCGGAGCAGACCCGCTCGGCCATCTCGGAGGCGAATAGCTTGGCCATGGCGGCCTCTTTCAGGCAGGGCACGCCGGCATCGCGCAGGCAGGCTGCATGCCAGATCAATTGCCGCGCAGCTTCGATCTGGGTGGCAAGCTCGGCCAGGCGAAACTGCAGCGCCTGGTGCTCGAACAGCTTGACGCCAAAGCTCTCGCGCGTGTTGGCATAGTCAAGCGCGGCATCAAACGCTGCGCGCGCCATGCCAAGCGCCTGCGAGGCAATGCCGATCCTGCCGCCTTCAAGGCCGGACAAGGCAATGCGGTAGCCGCTGCCTTGCGCTCCGATCAGCATGTCCTCGCCAACCACGCAGTCTTCAAAGAGGATCTGCGCCGTATCGGACGCATGCTGGCCGAGCTTGTCTTCAAGGCGCGCGACGATATAACCCTTGCTCGAGGTGGGCACGAGAAAGGCGCTGATGCCGCGCTTGCCCGCCGCCTTGTCGGTGACTGCAAGCACGATCGCCACATCGGCGTTCTTGCCCGAGGTGATGAACTGCTTGACGCCGTTGATGACGTAGCCGTTTGCAGTGGGCTCGGCGCGCGTTGTCAGTCTGCTCGCATCGGAGCCGACGTGCGGCTCGGTGAGGCAAAACGCGCCGAGCATGTCGCCTTTGGCCAGAGGTCTGAGCCAGGTCTTTTTCTGCTCGTCGCTGCCGTAGGCCTGAAGGATGCTGCACACCGGGCAATTGTTGACGCTAACGATGGTCGAGAGCGCGCCATCGGCTGCAGCGATCTCTTCGAGGATGACGGCAAGCGCAAGCGTATCGAGGCCCGCGCCACCCAGTGCCTCGGGCACGGTAACGCCAAGGCAGCCGAGCCGGGCCAGGCCCGCGAGTGCTGCCTTGGGAAACGTGCAATGGCGGTCCCAGTCGGCCGCAAACGGAGCGATTTCCGCGCGTGCGTAGTCGCGCACCGCGTCGCGCACCATTTCATGCTCGGCTGAAAGTCTCATCGCAACGCGCTGCCTTTGGGTCGTCTTGCCGTCACTTCGATCTCGATTTTCATGCGTGCATCGACAAGGCCGACGACGACGGCGGTGGCCGCCGGCTTTGCCACCTTGAGGTAGGTGCCAAGAACCGGGCCGAGCTTGTCGAAGTCGGATGCCGCAGTCAGGTAGTAGCGGGCGCGCACGACATCGTCAAGGCTGACCCCCGCCTGCGCGAGCGCTGCGCCGATATTTTTCATGGCCTGGTGTGTCTGGGCGATGACGTCGTCCTCGATGGTCATGCTCGCGTAGTCAAAACCGGTCGTGCCGGAGACATAGACGAAATCGTCATCGACGAGCGCGCGCGAATAGCCCGCGATGTCCTCAAAGCTCGAGCCTGACGTGATCGACTGTCTCATTGTGCGTACTCCTTACCAGGCAATCGGCGTGCCCCGATAGTCAAACATCAGGCCGCTTTGCTCATCGGTCGCATTGTGGATGACATTGCGCAGCCCGTGCACGCTCTCGCCGACTTCAAGGGCCGCGCCCTTGCCACCCATATCGGTTTTGACCCAGCCCGGATGCAGTGCCAGGACACGCACGCCATCACCTGCAAGGCGCAGCGCCGCGGCCTTGGCGACGGCGTTTAACGCCGCCTTGCTGACGCGATAAAGCAATTCCGAGGGCGAACTCATCTCGGCGATCGAGCCCATGCGCGAGGACATCATGGCCAGTACGCCCTTGGCCTTTCTCAAGCCCGGCTCGATCTCGGGCACGAGCTGCATGGCGGCGAGCACATTGGTGTGCATGGCCAGATCGAAGTCGGCCTGGCTCGGCGCAAAGCTGTCGCCGCGCCCGACCAGGACACCGGCATTGATGATGGCCACATCCAGCGCAATGTGCGAGAGCGTCGTCTTCAGGCGCGATATCGCCGCGCTGTCGGTCACGTCAAGCGCAATCGGCTCGGCACCCAGGCCCTGCACGTGTTCGAGTCCGGACGCGCTGCGCGCACAGGCGAGAACGCGCCAGCCGTCGGCGCGGTACTGGCGCACCAGTTCCAGGCCGATGCCGCGCGAGGCACCGATGACGAGGGCGACTGGCATCTAGTACATCTCGATGGCAAGCGCTGTGGCTTCGCCACCGCCGATGCAAAGCGACGCTAAGCCGCGCTTGCCACCCAGGCGCTTGAGCGCGCCGATCAGGGTGACGATAATGCGTGCACCCGAGGCACCGATCGGGTGGCCCAAGGCGCAGGCGCCGCCATGCACATTGACGCGCTCGTGCGCGATGTTGTGCTCGACCATGGCGGCCATGGGCACCACGGCAAAGGCTTCATTGATTTCGTAGAGGTCGAAATCGCCCGTGCCAAGGCCGGTTTTTTGAAAGAGCCTCTGGATGGCAACAACGGGCGCCGTCGTGAACCAGCCGGGCGCCTGGGCAAAGCTTGCGTGCCCGAGAATCTTCGCAATCGGTGCCAGGCCCAGTGCGCGGGCCTTCGACTCGGTCATGAGCACGAGCGCCGCGGCACCGTCGTTAATCGAGCTCGAACTCGCAGCGGTGATGGTGCCGTCCTTCTTGAACGCGGGTTTAAGCTGCGGGATCTTGTCGATCTTGATGCGCCGCGGCCCTTCGTCGCTGTCGATGACGACGTCGCCGCCCTTGGCTGCGACCGTCACGGGCGCGATCTCTTCCTTGAACCAGCCGTTTGCCGTGGCCGCCTGGGCGCGCCGCACCGATTCCATCGCAAAGGCATCCTGGGCTTCGCGGGTGAAGTGGTACTTGGCCGCGCAGTCCTCGCCAAACGTGCCCATGGCGCGGCCTTTCTCGTAGGCATCTTCCAGGCCGTCAAGCATCATGTGGTCATAGGTCATGCCATGGCCGATGCGATAGCCCGAGCGCGCCTTGGGCAGCAGATAGGGCGCATTGGTCATGCTTTCCATGCCGCCTGCAATCACGATCGATGCGCTGCCTGCAAGCAGCATGTCGTGGCCGAGCATGGCGGCCTTCATGCCCGAGCCGCACATCTTGTTGATGGTGGTGGCGCAGGTGCCAAGGTCAAGGCCTGCGCCTAGCGCCGCCTGCCGCGCCGGGGCCTGGCCCTGGCCTGCGGGCAGCACGCAGCCCATCAGCACTTCGTCGATGGCGTCGCGGGCAACGCCAGCGCGCAGCAGCGCGGCCGCAATCGCAACGGCACCCAGTTGCGGCGCACTGACGCTTGCGAATTCGCCTTGAAAGGCGGCCATCGGCGTTCGCGCCGCGCCGACGATGACAATCGGGTCTTGCGTCATGCTTGCCACTCCTACAGGGTTTCGTTGAACAGTTCGCGGCCGATCAGCATGCGTCTGATTTCGCTCGTGCCAGCGCCGATTTCGTAGAGCTTGGCATCGCGCCAGAGGCGTCCTGTCGGGTATTCGTTGATGTAGCCATTGCCGCCCAGGATCTGGATCGCCTCACCGGCCATCCACGTCGCGCGCTCGGCGCAGTAGAGGATGACGCCAGCGCAGTCCTTGCGCACTTGCCGCTGGTGGCCAGCGCCGAGCCTGTCGAGCGTCTTGCCAACCGCATAGCAGTAGGCACGGCACGCCTGCAGCGTCGTGTACATGTCGGCGAGCTTGCCCTGGATCAGCTGGAATTCGCCGATGCTCTGGCCGAACTGGCGTCGCTCGTGCACGTACGGCATGACCGCTTCCATGGCCGCTTCCATGATGCCAAGCGGTCCCCCCGAGAGCACCGCGCGCTCGTAGTCAAGCCCGCTCATCAGGACGCGCGCGCCACCGCCTTCCTCGCCCAGCACGTTGTCCTTGGGCACCTTGACGTCCTTAAACACCAGTTCACCCGTGTGCGAGCCGCGCATGCCGAGCTTGTCGAGTTTTTGCGCCACCGAAAAGCCCGGCATGCCGCGCTCGACGATGAATGCCGTCATGCCGCGCGCGCCCATCTCCGGATCGGTCTTGCCATAGACCACGAGCGTGTCGCAATCGGGCCCGTTGGTGATCCACATCTTGGTGCCGTTAAGGACATAGTGCTCGCCCTGCCGTTCGGCGCGCAGTTTCATGCTGACGACATCAGAGCCGGCATTGGGCTCGCTCATGGCCAGCGCACCGACGTGCTCGCCTGACACCAGCTTGGGCAGGTATTTTGCCTTTTGTGCGGGCGAGCCATTCCTGTGGATCTGATTCACGCACAGGTTGGAGTGCGCGCCGTACGACAGGCCGATTGATGCCGAGGCCCGCGAGATTTCTTCCATGGCGATCATGTGGGCGAGATAGCCCATGTCGGCGCCGCCGTACTCGCTGGCTACCGTGATGCCAAGAATGCCAAGCTCGCCCATGGCGCGCCAAAGGTGCATCGGAAACTGGTCGCTGCGATCGATTTCCGCCGCGTGCGGGGCAATTTCGGCATTGGCGAAGTCGCGCACTGCAGCGCGCAGCATGTCGAGGTCTGTGCCCAACTCGAAATCAAGGCCGGGAAGGCTCATTGGCATTTGTCTCCGCTCTGATTGTAGGGTTATGCGAGGCTTCGTGCCGCCACCGCGAAAAGCGTCATCTGGGCAATGGCGCAGAGCTCCGCCTTGCCTTCAAAAGTGCTTGTCACTTCCACCGTCGCTACCACCAGCGACTTGCCTGGGCGCACGACCTTGCCGTGAGCGACGAGCACATCGCCGCGCGCCGGACGAAGAAAATTGATCTTGTATTCGGCCGTCAGACACTCGAATTCGGGCATCAGGAGCGAATTCGCGGCATAACCCGCGGCACTGTCGGCGACAGCGCCAATGATGCCGCCATGAAAATAGCCGTGCTGCTGCGAGGTGCCTGCGCCAGAAGCCAGCGAAAGCGTGCACTGTCCGGCGTCAAGCGCCGTGATCGACACGCCGAGCGCGCGCATCGCGCCCTGGGCATCGAAACTCGTGCGGACCGCTTGTTCGATGTGTGAGTCGAGCATGGCGCGAATCGTGGCAGAAATGCCGTGGCAGAAATGCGGAGCCTGCAATATTACCCCTCCTTTACGTTTACGTAAACGTAAAGCAGCCTACTTGCGTCGCGCCCGGTGCGTTGCGTTTTGCCGGCGCGCAGGCTTGGCCGGCGCCGTCTCCAGCAGCAGCTTGCGACACTGCGCCTCGTGGGCTGCGACTTCCTCGAGGGCGACGGCAATATCCTCGCGCTGCTGCTCAAGCGTCGCCCGGTGGTGCCTGAGGACATCAAGAAAGCGCGTCAGCTGGGCTTCTGTATCCTTGGGCGAATCGTACATGTCGACCAGCTCGCGGATTTCCGAGAGCGAAAGGCCGAGGCGCTTGCCGCGCAAGGTCAGTTTCAGGCGCGTGCGGTCGCGCTGGCTGTAGACCCGCACGCGTCCCTTCGGGCCCTCGCGTGCGGGCGCAAGCAGACCCTCGTCCTCATAGAAGCGGATCGCGCGCGGGGTAACATCGAACTCACGCGACAGTTCTGTAATGCTGTAGCGGGTCATCGCAGCGGGCTTTCTCGCCGGGCGGTAAAATGATTGACGTATACGTCAATTCTAAGCCGTTTTACGGGCCCGATCCGAAAGCCTTGCGGAGTTACGCCTTGAATGCACTTGAATCGCGCCTTGAGTTTCCCTTTCTGGAACGACTGCCAGGCGCGGGCGAAAAGATCGAAGTGGCCAAGGGCATCTACTGGATCCGCTTTCCCTTGCCGTTTGCGCTCGACCACATCAACCTCTGGCTTATCGAGGACGAGTTCGATGGCCGCAAGGGCTATACCCTGATCGATTGCGGCATCACGTCGGAAAAAACGCGCGACCTGTGGGAACGCGTGATCGCCGACGGCCTTGACGGATTGCCGCTGGTGCGCGTGATTTGCACCCACACCCATCCCGATCACGTCGGCAACGCAGCCTGGCTCACCGAGCGCTTTCACGCACCGCTTTGGATGTCGCAAGGCGAGTACGCCATGGGCCGCGTGCTGCTCGCCGGGCTTGCCGGCACCGACGGGGCGAGCACGGTTGCGCATTTTGCCGCGCACGGGCTCACCGACCGCGCCCATCTGGACGCGCTTGGCGAGCGTGGCAATTACTTCAGGAACATGGTGCCAAGCATGCCCCTGTCGTTTCGGCGCATCCACGATGGCGAGGAAATCGAAATCGGCAAGCGAAGATGGAGGCTTTACGCCGGGTATGGCCACTCGCCCGAACACATCAGCCTGTATGCGCCTGATCTCGAGCTTCTGATCTCAGGCGACATGATGCTGCCGCGCATCTCGACCAATGTCAGCGTGCATGCGATCGAGCCGGAAGCCAACCCGGTGCAGCAGTTTCTGGATTCGATCGAACGCTACCTGCCGCTTCCCCAGGCGTGCCTGACGCTGCCTTCCCACGGGCGGCCGTTTCGCAACCTGCATGAACGCATTGCCCAGCTCAAGGCGCACCACGACGCCCGGCTTGACGAAGTGCGCGAGCTGTGCCAAAAGCCGACCACTGCTGCTGACGTCGTGCCCGTGATGTTCCGCCGGCCGCTCGACTCGCACCAGCTGTTCTTCGCCTTTGGCGAAGCGCTCGCCCACCTGCACGTGCTTTGGTATCGCAACGAGGTCAAGCGCGCTTTGCTCAATGGCGTCTATCGCTTCGTCACTGTCTGACCGATTAAAGGGGTTCATCATGGCGCGCGCCAACCGCTCGATTTTTCTTCTTGGCTTGTGGCTGTTCTTGATGCAAGGCGCAAGCGCAGCCGCACCGGTCCTCTCCAATGGCTGGGCGCGCGCCACGGTGTCCGGTCAAAGCGCGGGCGCGGCATTTTTTTCGGTGCAAAGCGACGAGCCGGTACGCATCACGGCGGTGTCAACCAGCGTAGCCAAGCTGGCCGAGCTGCATCAGATGGCGATGACGGGCGGTGTCATGACCATGCGCCAGATCGATGGCATCGATGTGCCCAAAAGCGGCAAGGTCGACCTCACGCCCAACGGCATGCACGTCATGCTTTTCGAGCTTTCCCATCCGCTCATCGCCGGGCAGCACTTCACGCTCAACGTCACCTTGCGTGATGCCAGCGGCAAGAGCGAAGTCGAGCCCGTCGACATTGCCGTGCGCGCGCTCGGACAGTAACCGCAGCCCGGCGCGCCTTCCGCCTAGTACAGCGTGGCCTGCTGCAAGAGCAGCACTTCGAGCTGCTCGGGTGAGGCCGGCTTGATCAGGAAATAGTCGAACTCGGCCTCGCGCCCGGCATAGGCCTGCGACTGCGCTGGCTCACCCGTCACTGCAATCAGGCAGCCAGGCCTAAGGCTTCTTAACGCGCGCATCTGTGCTGCGACCTCAAAACCGTTCTTGTCGTGCATGCGGATATCGAGAATGGCAGCTTCGGGTCGAAAAGCCCGGGCCTTGCCCAGTGCCGACGCGCCGTCATAGGCCGTCTCGACGACGTGGCCGGCAAGGCGCAGGCTGATCGCCAGCGCGTCGCAGGCATTGCTGTCGTCGTCTGCGACCAGAACTTTCATCGGGCGCCAAGGACCACGGGCGCAAAGGGGCTCGCAGGTGCGCTATAGACGTTCGCAACGCCGTCGATGTGCGCAAGGATCGCAAGCGGTGATGCGGGCTTGAGGAAGTAGTGCTCGAAAAGGTCGTCGCTGGCATCGGCCACGAGCGACTCGGCGCTCTCACCGGTAATCGCCATCAGGCGCATGTGCCCCGTCCATAGGCCCTCTCGAAGACGCCTCGCCACCTGAAAACCGGACACATCCGGCATGCGGATGTCGATCAGCACGCAATCCGGGGCAAACGTCTGGGCGCGCTCGCACGCGCTTTTGCCGTCGTATACCGCTTCGGTGTCATGGCCATGCATGGTCAGAAAGGCGGACAGCGCGTCCGCAGCTTCGCGGTCGTCGTCGGCGATCAGAATCCTCATGGCTGTTTCCCGAAGTCAATGATGTAGAAGGGATAGAGCAACGATTGTGCCACGCAACAATTGGCCGGCGGCAGGGCTATCTGTCGATGTGGCGCATGGCGTAGCGCAGCAGTTTCATCTGCCGCGCAAAATTGGTGCACGCATCACAGGCGAGCAGATGCAGGCGCAGCGCGATGCGCTTGCCCAAAGGCAGCTTCCTGTCGTAGGACTCGATGACCTGGCGATGGGCCTCGTGACAATTTGGCATCATGGTCGGTTCCTGGCGCTGTCAGCGCCAAACCAGTTAAGTTCGAGGCATTCGCGCAGGCGCATGCGTGCGCGGTAGAGCATCACCCAGCAATTTGACGTCGTGATGGCCAATTCCTTACATATATCGTCGGTTTCGAGTTCGAGCCACTCGCGCATCATGAAAATCCGTCCGATCTTGGCCGGCAGGCGATCGACGCACACCTGCAGCACGTCGAAGAATTCGCGACGCTCGCACGCGGCATGGGGATCGCCCCAGTCGCGCGGCGCCTCGCGCCAGTGGCCATCGGCAAGAAACAGCGCGTCGAACGCGTCGTCGTCGCTCTCGCCCTCGAGCGGGTCGATCTGCACCTCGCGCGCGCCATGGCGCAGCTGGTCGATGATCTTGTGCTTGAGAATGCCAATCACGTAGGTCTTAAACGACGACTGGCCGGCGAACGCGTCCGGTCGTTCGAGCACCGCGAGGATGGTCTCTGACACGACGTCTTCGGCCAGCTGCGCGTCGCGCAGCTGCAATTGGGCAAAGCGCACGAGCTGGATGCGAAGAAGAGCCAGCGTCGCGCTCAGATCGTCTGGGGTCGGCGTCACCGGGTCGAATCTAGCGACTTCCCCAACGCTGCGCAATAGCATTTCGCGAGCCCGCAAATGTCGCAAGAATTGCCGCGCAGCGATGTAAAATGCCCAACCATTTGCAGGAAGGCGCGCGCCATGGACATGAGTAACGACCCCGGGAGGCCCTCGCCGGAACTGAAAGCCAATATCCTTTCCGAGGCGCTGCCCTACATCAAGCGCTTTCACGGCAAGACCATCGTCATCAAGTATGGCGGCAACGCCATGATCGATACCGCCTTGCAGGCGGCCTTTGCCCACGACGTGGTCATGCTCAAGCTGATCGGCATGAATCCGGTTGTGGTTCACGGCGGCGGCCCGCAGATTGACGACGCGCTGCGCAAGCTCGGCAAGAAAGGTGAATTCATCCAGGGCATGCGCGTCACCGACGAAGAAACCATGGAAGTGGTCGAATGGGTGCTGGGCGGCGAAGTGCAGCAAGACATCGTCGGCGCCATCAACGCCGCGGGCGGGCAGGCGGTCGGCCTTACCGGTCGCGACGGCGGCCTGATTCGCGCGCGCAAGCTGCGCATGAAGGACATCAAGAATCCCGACATCATCTACGACGTCGGTCGCGTGGGCGAGATCGAGTCGATCAACCCGGCGGTGGTCAAGGCGCTGCAGGACGACGCCTTCATTCCGGTCATCTCGCCGATCGGCTTTGGCACGGACAACGAGAGCTACAACATCAATGCCGACCTGGTGGCAGGCAAGCTCGCCGAAATTCTCAAGGCCGAAAAACTGATTCTTCTGACCAATACCCCGGGCGTGCTCGACAAATCGGGCAAGCTTCTTACCGGCCTTAGCGCCAAGACCATCGATGAGCTCTTCGCCGATGGCACCATTTCAGGCGGCATGCTGCCCAAGATTTCCTCGGCGCTCGACGCCGCCCGCAGCGGCGTCAATGCGGTGCACATCATCGATGGCCGCGTCGCCCACTGCCTGTTGCTCGAGATCCTCACGTCCCAGGGGGTCGGCACGATGATCCGCAGCCATTAGCGCATGCCGCAGTCGGACTGGGTCTGGTTCTTCGATCTCGACAACACCTTGCATGACGCTTCGGCGCGAATCTTCCGAAAGCTCGATGGCACCATCACCGCGTTCATCTGCGAGCGCCTCGGCCTTGATGCCGCGAGCGCCGATGCGCTGCGCGTTGACTACTGGCAACGCTATGGCGCAACGCTGTCGGGGCTGGTGCGCCACCACGGCATCAAGGTCGAGCACTACGTCAGTGCCACGCATGCCTTCATCCACGAAGGCGCGGTGAGCGACTGGGTGATGGTGACGCGCGGCCTCGCGCGCGCGCTTGCCGTCCTTCCCGGACGCAAGATCCTGCTGACCAATGCACCTGCGCCCTATGCGCGACGGGTGCTTGCCGCGCTTGCGCTGTCGCGGGCCTTCGAGCGCGTGATTGCCATCGAGGCGATGCACGTCCACGGGGCATTGCGACCCAAGCCCTCGCGCACGCTCCTGCGCGTGGCAGCAGCAGATGTCGGCGTGCGTGCGCGCAACGCCATCCTGGTCGAGGATTCGCTTGCCAACCTGAAGGCCGCGCGCGCCATCGGCTGGCGCACGGTGTTCGTCTCGGGCTTTCTGCGGCCGCCACCGAAAGTGCGAATTTACCGCCCGTCTTTTGTCGACCTTCAAGTAAAATCAGTGGCACAACTCGCTCTTCGTTACCGTGGTCTATCCTGATGGATTCCAACAGCGCGCCTGCACTAGACCCGACCCACGCTAACGTACCGCGCACAACTACAAGGCGGCCAGGCGAAAGGCGGCTGCAGATCCTGCAGACGCTCGCGCAGATGCTCGAGGAGCCGCGCGGCGAGCGCATCACCACGGCTGCGCTGGCGAAACGGCTCGATGTATCGGAAGCTGCGCTTTACCGGCACTTTGCGAGCAAGGCGCAAATGTTCGAGGGTCTGATTGAATTCATCGAGGAGACCGTCTTTGGCCTCATCAACCAGATCAGCAGCAGCGAGGAGAACGGCATCGCCCAGGCCCGCCGCATCATCGCCATGCTGCTCGATTTCGCCCAGACCAATCGCGGCATGACGCGCGTTTTGGTGGGCGATGCGCTGGTGGTCGAGGACGAGCGTTTGCAAGAACGCATGAACCAGATGATGGACCGGCTCGAGGCCTCATTCAGGCAAAGCCTGAAACTCGGCGTGGCCCAGACCCACCTTAGCGAGGGCGATGACATCAGTGCGCGCGCCAACTGCATCATGGCGTTTGTCATGGGGCGCTGGGCGCGCTTTGCAAAGAGCGGCTTTAGGAAAGAGCCGCTTGAATACTTCGATGCCCAGGTCCTCCTGCTTCTGGCTTGAGAAGCGCCAGGGCAGCGTTGCGCGCGCCGCAGGACATCTAGCTGCGCTGCGAGCAGACCGGACACGCCGGGTCGCGCTCAAAACCGATCTCCTGCCAGCGCGCCGCTAGCGCATCGTAGAGCTGCAGCCGGCCGCAAAGCGAGGTGCCCGCGCCGGCCAGGCATTTCAGCGCCTCGCCCGCCTGCATGGCACCGATGGTGCCCGCGAGCGGCGCAAAAACGCCCAGGGTGGCGCAGTTCTCATCGCCCGCCTCGCCGGTGTCGGGAAACAGGCATTCGTAGCAGGGCGCGTCGCGCAAGCGCAGGTCGAAGACGCAGATCTGCCCGGCAAAGCGGATCGCCGCACCCGAGACCAGTGGCTTGCCATGCGCGACGCAGGCGCGGTTGAGCGCATGCCGGGTAGCGAAGTTGTCGCTGCAGTCAAGCACGACATCGGCGCTGGCAACGGCGTTTTCCAGTGCATCGCCGGCCAGCCGATCGATCATCGCAGCGACGCTTACGTCCTGGTTCAGAAGCGACAGGGTGGTGCAGGCGACGCGCGCTTTCGGCGAGCCGACATCGGCTTCGCGAAACAGGATCTGTCGCTGCAAATTGGTCAGATCGACATCGTCGCCATCGGCAAGGGTGATCCTGCCCACGCCTGCTGCAGCAAGATACAGGGCAGCGGGCGATCCGAGACCGCCAACGCCGATGATCAGGGCGTGGGCGCGAGCAAAGCGCTCTTGCGCCTCGAAGCCGAACGCGTCCAGAAGAATATGGCGCGAGTAGCGCAGGAGGCGCTCGTCATCCATCGTTGCGACAACGGCGGCGGGAAGTGCCGACTACTTCGGAGGCGCGACCGCCGGAACGTCAGCTGCAGGCGTGGCCGGTGTCGCCGGCGCCGCAGCCGCCGGTACGACCGCTGCATCGGGCTTGGCGCTGGCCGTCATCTTCGCCGACTGCACCGGCTCGCCCTTCAGGAAATGCACGGCCTGGGCGAGCTGGAAGTCATCGCTGCCGCCAAACTGGAAGACTTTTGCCGGACGCTTGAAGGTCGGCTCCGGATTGTTCGGATCGCCATCGGCTGTCGGGGCCGGCTCGGCCGAAGGTCCTGTCGCCTGCAGGTTGGCGAGGTGGTGCTGCAGATCCGATTCCCGCGGGAACTGGAAGATGTTGCCCTGCGCCGTGTCGTCAACGACGATGTCAGGCGTAATGCCGGTGTTCTGGATCGAACGCCCAAGCGGCGTGTAGTAGCGCGAGATGGTCAGTTTCACCCCGGTCTTGTGATCCGGAGCGAGAGGCAGGATGACTTGCACCGAGCCCTTGCCAAACGACTGCGTACCCATGATGGTTGCGCGCTTGTAGTCCTGCAAGGCGCCAGCCACGATCTCAGCCGCCGACGCCGAGGCGCCGTTGACCAGGCACACCATCGGCACGGTCAGAAGGTCGCTCGGCAGATCGCGCAGCAGGTCCTCGCCACCGTGCTGGTAGCGGTCCTTGCTCGCGAAGTATTTGGCCTGCGCCTCTGCCGTTTGACCCTTGCTGGAAACGATCAGGCTGTCCTTGGGCAAAAAGGCCGCCGATACGCCGACCGCAGCGTCAAGCAGCCCCCCCGGGTCGTTGCGCAGATCGAGCACGACGCCCTTGAGCGGGCCAAGCTTTGACAGATCGTCGATCTGCTTGACGAGATCGGCCACGGTCGGCTCGCGAAACTGCGAAATGGCAATGTAGGCGATGCCAGGCGCTACCATCTTGCTGACAACGCTTGGCTGCTTGATCTCTTCACGCGTTAACACGACAACCAGGGGCTTGGCTTCGCCTTCGCGCTGAATCGTCAGGGTGACCTTGGTCTTGGGCACGCCGCGCAGGCGCTTGATGGCTTCATTGGACGGCATGCCCTTGATGTCGACGCCGTCGATCTTGACGATGACGTCCTTGGGCTTGATGCCCGCGCGTGAAGCGGGCGTATCGGCCATGGGCATGACCACGCGCAAATAGCCGTCATTCGGTTCGACCTGGATGCCAAGGCCGCCGAAGCTGCCTGACATGTCGCTGCGCAGATCGGCGTAGGCCTGCTCGTCGAGGTAGGCCGAGTGGGGATCGAGCCCGGCCACCATGCCGGTGATGGCTTCGGTAATCAGCTTGCGATCGTCCACCGGCTCGACGTAATTGCTCTTGATCGCACCGAACACGTCGGCGAACTGGCGGATCTCATCGATGGGCAATGCGCCGTGCGCGTCGGCCACGTGCTGTGCCGCGGCGGTCAGCGCCAGGCTCAAGGCGGCACCGGCAATGACGCCGGTACCGATCAATCCGAAATTTTTCATCGAAATCTGCATGGATTCACCTGTGCGCCAGGGCCGGCACAATTTCAATCCTAGCGCGCACCCATCCAGGTGAGCGGGTCAAAGGGCTTGCCCTGATATCTTAGTTCAAAGTATAGACCGGTTTCCGGGTTGCCCCCACTGTTGCCCGCCGTTGCCACGAGTTCGCCCGCCTCGACAACATCGCCTGGCTGTTTCAGAAGCGCTTCGTTATTGCCGTAGATCGACAGGTACTGGTCACCATGATCGATGATGATGAGGTTGCCAAAGCCACGCAGCCACTCGGCAAAGACCACGCGCCCGGGCCCTACCGCACGCACTTCGCTGCCTTCTGGCGCCTGGATGAAGATGCCCTTCCACGCCGGGCCGCCGCCTTGCCGGGCGCTGCCGAAATGGGCCAGCAATTCGCCCTTGACGGGCAGTTTCAAGGCGCCCTTAAGGCGCGGAAAGTGACCGTCGAAATCGGCCAGCGCGACCTCGTCGCGGCCGCTGGTTGCTGATTTTTGGGGCTCGGCCTGGACCTGCGGTGCGGGGCCCGGGTGAGATTCAGTGACAGCCTCGTGCCGGTCGTTCTCGGCGGCGTGCGCCGCTTTCGCTGGCTGCAGGGCGGCATCCTGGGCGGCCTGGCGTTTTTCCTCGTCAAGGCGCGCCTGCTGCTCGCGCGCCTTTTGCTGGGCTGCGCGCGCCCGCTCGGCCCGCTCGGCGCGTTCCCTGGCCTGGCGTTCGATCAGCTTGCTCAGTTCGTCGACGACGCGCGAGAGCCGTGCCTCGTCGCGCTCGAGGTTGCCCGCCTCGGCGCGCTGGGCCACGAGCTTTTGCGAAATCGCAGCCAGGGTCGCGCGCCGCGTCTCCTGCTCCTTGAGAAGTTCGCTGCGCTGCGCGGTCTGTTCGGCATTGATTGCATCGAGCTCCTGGCTGCGCTGCGCGGCCTGTCGTGACAGGTCGGCCATCGCCGCCGCGCTTGCATGCAGCTGCGCCAGGAGTTCGGCCTGCGCCCGCGAAATGTAGCCGAGGTATTCGAAGTCGCGGGCAATGCGGTTGGGGTTGTCACCGGAGAAGAGCAGCTTGAACGGGTCGTCGGTGCCGTGCAGATACTGTTCGCGCAGCATGCGAGAAAGCGCCGCCTGCTGCGCGCCGATGGTGGCCTCGGTGGCCAGGCGACGGGCGTTGATGCCGGCAAGCTGGCCCTGTGCATCGCTTTGGTCGTGCGCCAGATCGCGCAGTTTGCGGTTGGCGTCCGAGATGGCCGCCTCTGACGTCGCAAGCGCGTCGGCCGCCTCGGTCCTGGTCGCTTCGGCCGCCGAGATTTCCTGGCGCAACTCGTCCAAGCGTGCGTGCAGTTGTTCGCGCTGCGCGGCGTTTTGCTCGCGCAGCGCCTGCGCCTGGTCCGGATCAAGCGCCTGCGCTTCGGGTGCGGCTGCGCGCTTTTGTACGCCGACGGTGTGCAGCGGCCGGGCGCCCCTGGCCATCGGCGCCTTGCCCTGCACGACTTTTTGCGCGGCCGCCCTGGCGGGCTTTTTTTCCGCGGATTTTTTCTTGGGTGGCGCGACAGCCGTCTTTTGCGCCGCTGCACTCGATGAGCTCGCGGCAGGCGTTGGCGCGGCCCGAACCTCGATGCCCGGTGCTCCGAGCCAAAGCGCCACGCCAAGCACGATAGAAAGGCGCAGGCCGTCTGCACCCGGCGGGCGCCACAGGGAGGTGCCAGATCTTGCGTTCAGCGGCTTTTTCCCTGGGCCATGACGGCGGCAGTGGCGGCCTCGATGGCCGCCGCATCACCAAGGTAGTAATGCTTAATCGGACGCAGGCTGGCGTCGAGCTCGTAGACCAGCGGCTGGCCGTTCGGGATATTCAGGCCGACGATATCGTCATCGCTGATGCCATCAAGATACTTCACCAGTGCCCGCATCGAGTTGCCGTGCGCGCTCACGAGCACCTGCTTGCCGTCCTTGATCGCAGGCGCGAGGCTGTCGTTCCACGCCGGCAAGACGCGCTCGACCGTATCGCGCAGGCATTCGGTGAGCGGAATGACATCACGCGAGAGGTGGCGATAGCGCACGTCACCGGTGCTCGAACGGGGGTCACTGGGATCAAGTGGCATCGGCGGGATATCGTAGCTGCGGCGCCAGGTCAGGACCTGGGCGTCGCCGTACTTTTTTGCCGTCTCGGTCTTGTTTAAGCCCTGCAGCGCGCCGTAGTGGCGCTCGTTGAGGCGCCAGTCATTGATGATCGGCAGCCAGACCTGGTCCATCTCCTCCAGGGCGAGCCAGAGCGTCCTCACCGCACGCTTTAACACCGACGTATAGGCGACATCGAAGACGTAGCCGGCCTCGCGCAAGAGGCGCCCGGCCTCGCGCGCTTGGCTTTCGCCCTTTGCGGTCAGATCAACATCGGTCCAGCCGGTGAAGCGGTTTTCCTGGTTCCAGGTGGATTCCCCGTGTCGCACCAGCACGAGCTTGTACATGAGTGGTCATCCTCATCCGATGGGGGTTCGTCGCGAGCGCCATGCCGATGGCGACAGCCGCGCTATTTTAGCCTCCGGCTGGCGCTCGCCTCGCAACCGGCGAAATCCGGGCAACGCCTCGCGGCACAAACGCCACTGGAACTTGCCAATCCAAGCAAAAGCAATCAGAGAGTGTCAAAATGCGCCGCGCGTTGCCTGGGACAGGCATCTTGCGCATGCCGTCGCCGCGACCGTGGCATGCTGTGTTTTTGCCGATTCGCATGAAGATGTGAATTCCGATCATTTCAGTACCTGCCCTTTGGGCGCATCCCGTGAAATTCCTTCTCCTACCGTCGACCCTCGCCTTTTCCGCCAGCGCACTGGTCAGTGGCGGACTGCTGTTGTTTTCGTTCGTGAGCAAGCGCAGCGGCGCGCGCGCGGTCTCGCCGCTTGAGGCGACGCAACTGATCAACAACAGTAACGCGATTGTCATCGACGTGCGCGACGCCGCCGAGTTTGAAAAGGGCAGCGTGACCGGCGCGCGCCATATCGCGCTAGACGAACTGGCAGCGCGCAGCGCAGATCTGATGCGCTTTAAGAACCGGCCGGTGATCGTCGTTTGCGCCACCGGCGCGCGCTCCGCAAAGGGACTTGCGGCGCTTAGCACGGCGGGCTTCGCCGAGGTTTACAATCTTGCTGGAGGCATCTCCGGCTGGCGTGAAGCCGGGCTGCCGCTTGTCAAGGCCCAAGGCAAGGATACAGCCGGGGCAAAGAAGGAGCGTTCATGAGTGCGGCGGTCAAGATGTACGCCACCAACGTGTGTCCGTACTGCATCATGGCAGAGCGGCTGCTCAGGGCCAAGGGGGTCGATTCGATCGACAAGATCCGGGTCGACCTGCACCCTGAACTGCGCGAGGAGATGATGCGGCGCACCGGCCGGCGCACCGTGCCCCAGATCTATATCGGCGAGCGCCACGTCGGTGGTTACGACGACCTGGCTGCGCTCGATCGTGCCGGTGGCCTCGATCCGCTGCTCAAAGCCGCGTAATCCCGTCTTCCCACGCGCGTCGTTCACCTCATTTCTCGAATACGAAAGTTTCTATGGCAGACCAGTCCCAGCAACCGTCGTTTGGCATCCAGCGCGTCTACATGAAAGACGCCTCGCTTGAGGTGCCAAACGCGCCGCAAATCTTTCTCGAGCAGGAGCCGCCAGCCGTCGAGGTTCAGCTCGATGTCGGTGACACCGCGCTTGGCGGTGGCATGTACGAAGTCACCGTCACGGCGACGGTGACAACGCGCGTGAAGGACATGGTTGCCTTTCTCGTCGAGATCAAGCAAGGCGGCATCTTCGAGATTCGCGGCGTGCCCGACGAGCAGATCGAGCCGTTGCTTGGCATTGTCTGCCCCAATATCGTCTTTCCCTACCTGCGTGCCAACGTCGCGGACTTCGTCACGCGCGCCGGTTTTCCGCCGATTCATCTGGCCGAAATCAATTTCGAGGCGTTCTTCCAGCAACGCAAGGCGGCCCAGGTGCAGCAGACCCAGGGCGTGGGCGCGGGGCTTGTCAACGCCAACGGCCTGCCGGTGCAGTAGATGGCCAAGCGCGCGCGCGAGGCGCTTTTGTGCCTGTCCATCGGCATTGCGCTTGTGGCCGCAACGGCGGCAGGCAGCGCGCAGGCGGCCGACTACAAATCGGTCGGCGACGCCCCGGCGGTGCTCTACGATGCGCCAACGCAGCGCGGCGCGAAACTCGCCATCGTGCCGCGCGGCACGCCGCTTGAAATCATCGTCAATGAGGGCGACTGGGACCGCGTGCGTGATGCCTCTGGCGACTTCTCGTGGATTGCCAAATCCGCGCTGGTCGATCGCCGTACCGTCGTTGCCACCGTGCCGGCACTGCTTCGAGCTGCTGCCGACGAGAAATCGCAAGCGATCGCGCGCCTGCAGCCCGGTGTCTGGGTCGAGCTGCTCGAGCCGCCTGGCAATGGCTTTGCTCACGTGCGCCACAAGGACGGCATGGTCGGCTGGGTGCGCGTGAGCGACGTCTGGGGCCTCTGATCGCAGCGACGCGCCTGAACCTGTGCTTTTGGGGCGCGGGCGCATGGGGCACGGCGCTCGCAAGCGTTGCCGCCAGGCGTCACTGCGTGACGCTGATTGCACGAGATCCGCAACAGGTCAAAGCGCTGCGCAGTGACCGTGAAAACCGCCGCTATCTGCCCGGTGTGGCACTGCCTGAGTCGCTCTTAATCCTGCACGACGTGGCCGAAATCACAGGCGCCATCGACCTCTTCGTCATCGCCTCGCCCTTGTCGGGCCTGCGCGAAGCAAGCGCAGCGGCAAAAGCCTCGGGCGCGCCCCTGGTCTGGCTGTGCAAGGG
>Ga0116229_10002331_pt1 | contig 30614 bp, 22 predicted proteins | sample S1TSphgellanicum_3_FD_87313 | JGI IMG/M metagenome (GOLD analysis project Ga0116229, IMG submission 87313) | Host-associated microbial communities from peat moss isolated from Minnesota, USA - S1T2_Fc - Sphagnum magellanicum MG | ecosystem: Host-associated > Plants > Peat moss > Unclassified...
ATGAATTTGATAATATTTACAAAATGTTTTTGGCAACAAATCCTACTCTTTTGGAGATGGGTTGTATTTCTTTAGGTGCTTCTCAAGGTCAAGGAGTCTTTTCTTATAATGGAATATGGTAGCTAGATTTGAGAAACTTACTGAAACTATTCCAGATCCAATTGAGCGAATATAATTTGGTGCCACCCCAATGACACTTTTTCCTGGACTCTTTCAATCTGCAAAAATGTTAGATGAGACTAACTATCAAATAATCAATCATGACCTTGCAAGAGATTTGAGAAGAACATAGAGGAACAAATGTTTGACTACACTTTTGTCATATTACTTTGGCTTCAAGTCTTTGGAGCCATCTTACCTTCTCAAAGTCAATATGCGACATGTGGAGGGACCTACACATGCTGATGTGGGTGGTTGTTGGCATTCACAAATGTGATGTTGAGGTTGTTCTCAAAACCTATCATACACTCATGCTTCACCCACTCTCTTCAATGTTGTATGCAATGCCCCAAGTTGGAGATTTTCTTCTGGCCACAAACAGGATGGCAAGTCCAACCATTGCACCTTATTATTTTACAACGTCTGTCCTTTGAATGATTAAAAAAAAAGACTAGTCCATTTTGGATTTTCGAAACGCCTTCCTAAGTTCATTGTCAATTAGAAATGTTTCATCCTCCTTTCCATAATCTTTTCCACATCAACCATATTAAACACGTTTCAAATCCTTTAAGTAATAATGGGACCCAAGTGAAATTTCACCAGACGTTTAAGAACATTGTTCACATCCCCAAATGAAAACGAACTGATCCAAGAAACTTTCAAGCATGAGCATGGGAAGAACTTCTAGCACATCTTCAAGTTTCATATAAGACCAAATTGTGATATGAAACTTTTGAAATGCCTTACTCAATAAATTTTCCATTTTAGCTTTGACTCCCACTTTGGTCTTATTGACACTTTTTCCAAGCACTCTAGCATTCCCTTGCAAAATAGCCAAAGGTGGGGAATAACACAACATGCCATTCATGCTAAAAACCAACAATTTTTTAGCCTCAAGAGATGACGAACGTAGACACAAACGCATTGAACTACTTTTGACCACTATAGTCGACTTGGATGAGACATTGAACTAAAACAACAAAAAAAATTAGCTAGCAAAATGAATTAAACATGTGGGAAAAGATAATGTGCTATCAAGATTTATGATAATAAATTGAGAGTGAAATGTCCATGTGCCAACAATAAATATTTTTCTACGTTAAATATATCAATAACAATATGCAAGAAAACATCAGGTGACCATTAGGCAACCTAACAATAGATGGAAGAAAATGATACTCAAAAAAATCATTTAAATACAAAGGAACTATTGACCTATGTGCATGAGGTGCATGATGGCCACCAAGCCATTTGCATTGAAATTTCAAAACAATTTATGAGAGATTAACAATAGGTTTACGAAATGCCCAATTATCAAATCAACATTAGTGAACACTTGTGGGAGAGAAAGTCATGTGGAACAACCTTTGCATTGGACTTTAGCACATAAGGCAAAAAAACAACTAATAAAGATAAAGCATGCACCCATCACAATTCAAGTTAGTAAACCATCCATACATAATGATCCCATAATAAATAAATAAAATAGTTCGTTTCTTTTTATTTAGAGATCTTGATTTCACTTTGTTATAAAACGTTTCATCACATTTTGTAGGACATAGAGCAATCGATTTTGCATACCGAAGGTCATCAAGAAACACATCTGTAATGTTATTAAAAGGATTCAATTCTACAAATTTATAAACTCGCATTCTACATGAATGTAAAGATTCCAAATAAAGAATAACAGTTTGGAGCATTTAATTAGCATCATTATGTGACCCGTAGAATATCTCAAAAAAGATGGCATTAAAAGGAGGATTAAACAAATTCTTGTGAGGCGTATCATCTATCAACAAGGTTGTCAAATGTCATATTAGGAAAGTGAACAAAGAAATTGAGAAGGTTTTTATGGAAAACTAGCTTTTCCAACTTCGTAGGCAAGAAATGATCATTTTTGAAGCAGAACAACTGGTCCACTATCTTAAAGGATTCCAATTTTCTCATTGATAATTTCTAAGTTCCTTGAAAATTTTCTTTTCATCGCCAAGGACCATATGTACACCATAAATTTTTTTACACAAACAGATAGAATTCCTTAAGGCTAACCCTCATAACTATTAAGAGAGTTTTAGTTTGACCTTCATTTGTAACAACAAAAACACCATTCAGGGCGAAAATCAAATGATAGTCACTCACCTCCAGCAAAGGATATTTTTCCTGCAAGGTATGTGCAGGGAAACTAGAAGTCATTATCATTTCTTGCACATCACCCTTGGTGAAACCTAAAGTGGCAACATATTCACCAAATTCAAAATCCTTGGAATCTTTTCCAAAACAAGCTCTAAATGTGGAGCTTCATCAACAAAATTGAAAACGTTTACAATTTCTTAACAACTATAATTGGCAAAATTGGAAGTTGTTGCACTTTCTTGCAAAATACCAAGCTTCGTAATTGGAAAAAACAAACAAAAGCCCACATCATGCAAAGCTTCCATGCCACTAGCTACAACTAATTGCATTTCATTTTTGGAGCAAAAGGATGTCAATACATCAATGGGCCTGAACTCCAATTGGTCCACAAGTCCAACACAATAATATCCCACTTTACATCATTTAGTGTTGCATCTGCAACATCAAATTCACTAGAACAAGCTTCAACTAATTCCATTGAAATATGAACAATGAATACAAAACATACTTTAACTGATGGTTCAATCCACATTTTCATCATATCAATTGCAAAAGAAAGAATCCACAAAAGACAGGAGCCCACCTTCAATTATTTATCCTTTCACCTAGATTTTTTAAATAGGAAATCAACACCTTTTCCACATGTGAGGCACAAATCTGTACCCAAGAATCAAAAGCATTTATAGCAATAGAATTTAAAACATTATTAAATTTAACAAAATGAACATTTCAATAGCAAATATCTAGCACACCTAAGTGATTATCGAAAGAACAATACTCAAAAAGACAGTATCAGATGTTGGTAGGGAAACATTGGACAACTACACAATTGAAACATAATCTCCCAGCGGGCACAAAGTAATTGCAGGAATTCCAATTACTAGAAGGCTAGCAAGCAATCAAGGAACAAATAATCACCTAGCAGTTGCTAAGCGATCGAAGGATAAACAATGACCTTACGGTCGTTAGGTGATCAATGAACAAAAAATCAGCTAATGCTCGCCAGGCTATTGATGGAAAAAAAATCCCCTAGTGGTCGCTAAGCAATCAATAGACAACCAATTGCCTAGTAATCATCAAGTGATTGATAGACAACCAATCGCTTGGCAGCCGCCAGGCAATCAATGGACAAACAATCGCGTAGCAACCACCAAGTTATTGATAGAGAAATAATTACCTAGCAATCCCCATGCAATAAACGCAAAAACACACACCTCAGGGCTTTAACAAAATAATCAAATTAAATGCAGTGAAAAGAATATATACAAAGGTATCATGTAATAAAACTAGACATTTTAATAAAGTTGTTTTACAAATTTATAAAATGATTAAATGATTAAGAGAATGTACAAGGTGTCAAAATGATTAAAAGTTATTGAGTTTAATTAATCACCCATTTTCTCTATTGGATCTTGTACTCGACTTACAAAATTATATGGACTCAAAAGAACTACATGGAGGTCGACACATCGTAATTCTTCACCAGTTTTTTATTATCTTCATTTAAAGCCACCACATTTAGCCTAGATGAGGAAGTTATTGATGTATTGATGACAAATGTGTTGATTGATGGGAACACATCCTCGTCCTTTGGAGGATCCTCTTGCTCATGGTTAGTGAGTTCTTCACTAGACTCCCTTGATCTCGCAACTTTGAACATCAACATTTTTTAGATTTTTCCCCCAAGATTAACCCTTTTTTTTCGAAACCTAAGTCTTATTATTGGATACTTTTCTATTATTACTTCCCCTTGCGACATAGCCAACTTTCTTTTTATTCACTTTCGATGGGTTCGAGTTCTCCAACATTTGGGACAAATTAGCTCCACCTTCTTTGATAGGGACAACAACTTTTTGCTTTTCTTTGTCCTCCACATTAGTTTTTTGTGTTCCTTGGGTAAGCATTAACATAGGCTTTAATGGTTGCGTTCCCGTGTTCCTAATCCCAACGCTTGTTAGCATGCGAAAACATATTGATGCCATCATTTCACACTAGTTTTCTTCCAAGTCATGAGGAATGAATTCCAACACTTTACATTTATTCTCTTGAGGAAAAAATAGGCTGTTAAAAAAATAATCCTCTTAAGACAACAAATTTCCATAAAAAAAATATTTCAGGAATAAAATCAAGATCCATGTGTTTGACTTATTAAACAAACATACATGAGAACACCTCTGCCAAAGACACTCAGACAAACCATCCCGCTCAAGATTACCACCTGAAAGATTTGAAAAACAACTTCTAGAGAAACCTTTTGTTGATATAGCTGCCAATCCTTTGGAAAAGAAAAATCTCAACATTCCACGAATGTTACTAATTTGTTGTTTCCCAAAATTTTGGGACATACATTTGTTCCAATTTTACATGGAAACAAATAAGCAAACATTAGCATAGGAATGTTTGATATTGTCGTCAAGGAACGTGGAACCTTTGCTGGCCTAGCCATGTATTGCCCAAATTCAAATCAAATTTTTGTAACAAAAGTGGATTTGCACACAGTAGTTAGTAGGCTTTTGAAATATTCACAATCGTAACTACAGGCAATGACTTTGAACATGGTCCTTGCATTCAAAAGCCCTAGAAGAAAGGACTCCTAATCAAGGAATTTCTAATTATTGGAACATCTTTCGTGTTGTGAGTTGTACAAATGACGACAATGGTCATTGTTGCGTCATCCATCAAAAACAATGCACAAGATTCCTTGTTGATAACATCCAACAAACCCACCATGTTCACAACTCTATAATATTTATAATGAGTGTCCAATAGAATTGCCTCTATTACATTGTCCTCTAGAGTTCCACTTTGGATCCATTCCTCCAGAGCCTGCTTAAATCCTACAAGTGGGGCCTCGTCTAAAGGATTGAACTTCAACTTTTTTAAGTAAAAATCATCATTTAATTCCAAATCCAAAATTGAGAATAACATCTTGTCAAACTTGTGCTTGTTCTTCAATGCATGCCACTTTTTGTCTGAATATGGCTTTTGATTATTGGTAATTGGCTTTAGATGTCCAAAATGAATCATAATTTCATTCTAGATCATAGCCTTTCACTTTAGTAGCCTTGTGAACTCACACATGGATATAAGGTTAGGTCTCCCCCCTTACGCTATATGCTTTTTAGGTGTTATTGTTTTTAAAAGAATCCCCTAGCCAATTTCTTGAATTATTTTTCCTTGAGGTTTGCCAAGCAACCAAAAGCAAATTTTCCAATTTTTTTTGGTGGACGTGCTAGCACATCTCTAGATCCATTAAGGATGTTGCACTTCTTCCATTCAAGGAGGACACTTTGCCATAACTAGAAGACTACATCTATCAATAGAAGGATATTCATGCATTCTTTTGTTGATTCAACATTCAGAACAAGCTTGAATGTTTCTTCAAATTTTTGCAACACATTTCATAACCACAACAAAACTTAGAAATATGATTTAAAAACATACAATATCACAACTTTGTATGGAAATTAATCATCTAGTATTGATACCTTATATTCCTTAGTATGTTGAAAAGCTGCATCTAAATTCAAACAAGGCCTTTGGTATGCATCCCATATCTTTTGTGCATGAACAAAATTTTCCCTGTATGAAGGCTTTGTGTTGAGGTCACAATCCTTGTTTAATATTTTGGAAAGCTCGCACATCTTCACAAAGTCTATGTACCATACTACAATAATTTGGAACTTGTTGTATATCTCTTGAAGTCGGGGCCTCATATTGGGGTTGCGTACAAGTTCTCATTAAATCCGAAAATGAGATTCCACTTTCAAGTTATTATTTTGGAATTTTCATTGCACACCATAAAACAAGAAATACAAGGAATTAGGGATGTAACCGACACACCTTTGGAATAATGATTGTGTGTTGCCTACGAACAAACAAAAATTGATTATCTTAAATATCCTCCCACTTCTTCAGCTTGCAAGGAGTGATATATTCGGCATTATGTGGGTCCTCAAGGATCGCAAAAATGGGCACCTTGTTGTCAAATTTATTATATTGTGTGATTATTTTTTTAATCTCATCCTTGTGGATATCTAAAAATGGACAATAAACAATGTTGGGTGGTGTTCTCTTGAAACAATGAACATCAATGGAAACACTTGGAAGCGAGTCATTTCTAAAAGGAAAGCAACCAAAAACTCATTGCCCAACCTGTTGTCGACGAATCAGCACTCTATCGTGTCGAATCCTTTATCTTCTTTCCAAACAACTAGTTTTGTCAAGATTTTCTCTTTCTTTTCAACTTATGTTTTCTTTTTTTTGTTTTTTTGTTACGCGAGGGCCATTAGACCCCTTGAAGTTCATGAGTGCGTGGTTTGAGCCCCTTTGAAACTCCATTTATGATTCATCTTGTTCAATCTTCAGTAATTTGACGAACTCATTTCATTTTATGACAACGTTGTGCGATGTTTTGTCCTTCGTGTTTTTCATTAAAAAACCTTTTTCAATTAACATTGGGGCAAGCTCATTAGTAATTTTGTTTATTGAGCAAATGAAGCCTACCAATTTCTTCTTCTGTGGGTCCTTTAGCATGACAACGACCATGTCTAAGTCATGAACCCATGCCTTCAGATCTTGCATGGGCATGTTCTTCATTGAGTCTTGGTTTCCATTTTTGATAAAATGGAATTCAATGAATGTATTAGGCTGATTTAGTTGCCTTGCCGCCCAAGCGGTTACTTTTGAAGTGAAGGACCATATTATGAACTCAACTTCTGGATACATATCATGGACACCAAAGTACTCATCAACAACCTTCTTCATCAATGGTGGAATGTACTTATCATAAGTAACAATTAGCCTTGTTCGTTGACTATTTTAATAAGGAAACGATTGGCAACCACCATGCATATTTCACTAGATGATCTTGAGAAACATATGGCAGGCACCAAGTGATTTCAGTGTGTCTTCTTGAGGAACGCTTAACAACTGCCAAACGTTTCTCAATGCATTTTCTTGAGGATCGCTTGGCTATTGTTAGTTATTTTTCTATGTAATTTCTTGAGAAACACCTAGAAATTGGCATGTGTTTCTTAGTGCAACATCCTAAGAAACGCTTAGTGGCTTCTAAGCAAATCTAATTTCATGATTTTGAAAAACACCTAATGGCCATTAGGTTTTTCTAAATCTATATCCTTGAAAAACGCCTAGCAGTCGCCAAATGCTTTTAAGTCCATCTTCTAGAGAATCGCCTTGTGGCCACCAAACATTTTTTAGTTCATTTTCTTCATAAACATTTAACAACCGTTAGGCATTTCTTAATCCATCTTCTTGAGAAACACCTGGTGGGCCACCGAACATTTCTCAGTCCATCTTCTTGAGAAATGTTTATTGGCTACTAAGCACTTCTCTGTGTATTTTCTCAAAAATTGCCTAGTAACCACCAAGCATTTTTCATCTTATCTTTTGGAAAAACATTTAGCGGTTGTGAGGCATTTTTTAATCTATTTTATGGAAAAATGTTTAGTAGCCACCAAGCATTTTTTAATGCATCTTCTTCAAAAACACTTGGCATCTAATAGGCATTTTTCAATGCATCTTTGTCAGAAATGCATGGCAACCACTAAGCATTTCTTAGTGCATCTTTGTGAAAAATGCTTAATAGTCACTAATCATTTCTTAGTGTATTTCAATGAGAAACACTTGGCAACCGCCAGGCATTCTCATTAAGATTATTTCGTTATTATCATTAATGAAATTGAAATGTGTTGGAGAACTTATAATGCTTCTATCGCCATTTTTTCAAATTTATCTTACTAGTGTGTTTTTTCTGCTACTCATGAGACATTTTGGATTTGCTTTACAAAAATCCAAATTATAGAAAAAAATAATGAACGAAAATATGAATATAATACACAAAATTTGCATGTAATCGTGTGGAGAGATGTAATTACAATTATGATTGTTGTGGATGTTGTCAAATGCATATACTCATGCTGAAAGTTACACTATTTCATAATAATATACAAACTAGTGTAAGAACCAAGACATAAAGTACATGATTGGATTACAGAAATCAAGATTTATACTAACACAAATAGAAGAGAACTGGAGATAGATAACACTCAGAACCATTTACACCAATTGATGGACTTTGATAGACAATAACACGAGAAATGCTAATGGAAATATTTTTGACATTGCTTTACACATGTATTAAAGATGTGTGATGAAAATGTGTATGATAATGAAATATAAGAGGAAATATAAGGACACAAGGAATTGCAAACACAAATTGAAGGTTTTAATAAGTAGAAAATAAAGAGGCACACAAACATAATACACACAAATATGATCCACAAGTAAAAATATAATGATAAGCAATCACATGGACACTCAAATAGCCTAACAATCCTTCATAGATTCACAAATGAGTGGATACAAGAATTCAGGACACATAGACACACAAACACATTGACACACACATACACACATACACACATTGACCCACACAAACACACAAACACATACGGACACACATGGACACATAGATACATAGGGACAAACCAACACACATAAACACATAAACACACATATACAAATAAACCCACACAAACAAACACAAGCACATACGAACACACATGGACACACATACATGCACAGACACACATGGACAAACCGACACACATAAACACACACGAAAACACAAACACACCCAGACACAAGTGCAAGGAGAATGAGGTACAAACACACATAGTACATGGAAGAAATAATGTAAATGGACTGTAGAATTGGACAAACCATTGAAATTGGGAAAAATTTGAGGATGGGATTCTATAATTGATTATGTACAGTGCTAGATGTGTTTTAAATTGTTAATTATGTTTAATCTTTTTTTTTGGAGTCTACAAAATAAAAAAGACTAGTTTTATTTTATTTGTAGTTTTCTAGGTCTCTTTTTGGACATGTAACATATGCACAAAAGTTTTGTTACTATTGTTTTGCACAATAAAGGGAATAGATGAGCACAAAAGGGAAAAATGTCTACCTATTTATTGTCTGTGCATGGTGAAGAAAGTGATTGTGAAAAGGTTTTCAAAAGATTTGGTTCCTGAAACTCTAAATTACCAGGATTAAAAGTTGGAAATCTTACTTGGCAATGGAAGAGTTGGGGGAGCATTGTTGAGTGCTTTCCTTTGTGGTGTTGAGCGTTTTTATTTGCAATGTTGAATGGTTGATGTCACATTGATATCTTTTCGCATTTGCTTTTAGCAAGTTTTCAATGTTTTACTTGTTGAGTTTGGCTTCATTGAATAACCTTAAGATGAGAAAGAGACACGAAAAGAGAAAGGTTGAGGGAGAGAAAGACATCGAAAGAGAAACATTATGAAAAAAAAAGGACGTGATAGGGAGAGCTTGAGAAAAAAAAATGTGACAAGAAGAAAAGTACAATAGAAAAAAAATGTGTAAGTGCGAGAGAGAAATATGGAGGGAACAAGAGAAATGAGGAGACAAAAATTGAATGAGAAAGAGACACAACCTTAACTATTGTCTTGACTTTGAGTTTCATCCAACTTTTGGATGAATTTTTTTTTTATCTGATTATGAGTAAAAAAAAACATCAACATGATGTCGGTATGACATTCTTTATTGGGTTGATTTTCTATTGAGAAAAAGATGGATATTTAATGAAGATGACATCCAACAGTTGGATGATTTTTTGTTTATGGAAAAATACCATGCCTTTTGGATGTAAAGAAATGTGAAGAATAAGGATTTTTTTATTTTGTGAGAAAATATAATTCAACTTCATGGAAGAAACTAAAAAGTAAGGATACTTTTGTTTTTTGGAGAAATAACTATCCACATTCAAGGAAAAATACATGAAAAATAAGGATATTTTTTCTTTGTGAGAAAAAAATTATCACATATTAAGGAAATTAAAATGAAAATTATGGATGATTTTTCTTTATTGGAAAAGCATTATCCATGGGTAAAGAAAATATAATGAGAATTATGGATGATTTTTCTTTATGGGAATGAAATATTTGGCATCCACCTTGAAGGCTTAAAGAATAAAATAATAAAAATTTTAATTTATGAATTAATACTCTTTACCATTTTACAACCTATCCAAAAGGTGTTATGTTTTTGGGTATAGGGTAGGAGTTTTAAAGAGGTTGAGATTTTGGGCTTTTGGGTTTATTGTGTAATGTGATTTTATAGGGTTTTGTGTTTAGGGTTTGGTTTGAGTGTATCATGGATTTAGGTTTAAGGACTTAATCTTGTGTTATGGCATGATTTAGGGTTTAGGGTTTTAAGAAAGCTTTTGGAGGATTATGGTTTAGTGTTTAGATTTTAAGAAGATTTTTGATGTATAGGGGCATTTAAAGGCTTTAGGGAAAGATCCAAAGGATTAGGGTTTAGGGCTTTATCGAAGGTTTTCAAAGATTAAGGTTTAAGGTTTTATGGAAGGTTTTGTAGGAATATGGTTTAATGTTTTGAGGGTTTAGAGGTAAATTAGGGTTTATGGTATTTAGGGTTGCAAGGTTTCAAGGAGATTAATGGTTTAAATTTGGCACTAGGTTATAATGAAGTTTTGGAGGGCTTGTAAAACCTAGTATATTAATTTGATGGTCCTATTCACATTATAAATAGGAATGTATGTGTTTCATTTCCATGGGCAAACAAATTATACATTAAATTAGTGATGAATGATAGTTATAAATGGTAATAGGACTATCCTTTGAAAGGAAATGATTTATTCTCTATTATTTCATTACCTTCTACATGAACTTTTGAGATCTAATTCTACTAAATTTATATAAGTAGTTGTATTAAAGTTTATAAGTGATAATAATTGGTTTGGAAAGTAAAATTGATTTGCATTCAATTTCCCCGCCTTCATGAGAATGGTTTATTTACTACATGAGGATTGCAATTTCACCACTCTACATTATTATTTCAATGGGTTCCCACCGATGGGAAAGGCCAAAGCCTACATCCACCTCTAACTAAATGTATTGGTGTTTTTGTCCCATTAATAAAGCTTGCACCTTCAAAACATCTAATGTTATTAAATGTCTTTCCTTACCTTGGATTTTGCTTCTTATGGGCACATGGTAAATTTGTTGAAGAAGAGTCCAAAAGTTTAGCTAGTAAGTTAATGATGAACTACTTAAAAGTTTCAACATATTCAATAGATGAATTTAAAAGTCTTAAAGTGACATATAGAGTGTGTCATATTCTTGGCCACCACCTCAATCTTTTGTAATGTCATGCATTGGATCCAAATAGACCAATGAAATTTACCCCAACACTCACAATGTTGTCAATTTGATTCCCAACATAATGAATGATTGATTTCTATATACTAATATTTGATTGGAATTCACTGACAAATTGAATTACAATTTTTAATTTTTTTATTAATAACAATTATAATTTGTATCCCATTTTCTTACCTCATTAAATGATCCATCAAAGAGATTTTTCCAATGTTTTGTTTAGAAAACTTGATCCTAACCACCAATTTTTTTGAAAAGTTCAAAGTTAACAATTTAATCCAGAATTAATTAAATACAATACAATTAATTAAACATGGCCAAAGACAATTATTATTGCGGCTAGAAACATAGCTAAACATCATGATGGTTAAATAATTACTACCGGTTATATACAATTAATATACTTAATAACCTATTTCCTAGGGAACCTATTAGGTTCTTATTATGTATAAATGGATCATAAATCAATTATATCTAATTGAATAAATTAATCATATTGAATATGAAGTCTAAACTTAATAATAATAATCTAATTATTTTAATTTAATTTGAATAATAATAAATATTAAAGTATTAACTATTGACAAATTAAAAAGTTCTACTTGTTGTTAAGTAATCTCCAACTCCACTTGCTTTTTCCGAACAAGATTGTTTTACTACACTTGAGGTCTCAAATATGTAGGATAGGTTTCAGATATATTGCCATTTAAAGTAATGTTAACAACATTATTATCTAGATTCTAATGAACCTTGGAAGAAAATATTCAATTTGAAGTGTTTATGGTTAGTGCTGGCTAGGTTTGATTATATGGGGCTTGTGGAAGCAGAAACAAAAGGTGATTCACACGAACTAGGAAAAGGTTGAAAAAAAGTTATAAAAAGTTTTTGGTGTTCTTAGGGTAGCCTATGTGTTGTTGAGGAATATATGACAAGTTATGTAAGCAAGTGCTCAGGGGGGGGGGCGGAAATTTGCTATGTTACCCTAAATGAGGATGCATAGCTATGTTGAATTTGGTTTTAGACTCTTATGTAAACCCAACTAGTGAATAATTTAATTTTTGCAATAATTGACAATTGTCAAAAAAAATTATAACATGCTGGATCAAATTTTGATAAATGGGGAATGAAGGAAATTTGGGAGTTGGATCCTATTTGTAGATTAGTGGCACATGAGTTGATAGAAGAACTAAAATAGTTATATGCTTACTCATATTATTAATCGTGTTAATGCCGGTCACATGCATCCAGATGTTTTGACATTTAAAGGTAAAAGCATCCACCTTGAAGGAAAAAAAAAAATTATAAAATGTGATTTATGAATTAATACTTTTTACCAATTTTGAGATCTGATTTTACTAAATTTATATGAGTAGTTGTAGTAGAGTTAGTAAGTGATAATAATTGGTTTGGAAAATAGAATTAATTTGCACTTGATTTCCTTGACATTGACTTCATGAAAATGGTTTATTTATTATTCAGCGATTATAGTTTCACCATTCTACATTATTATTTCAATGGGTTCCCCACGATGGGAAAGGCTAGAGTCTACATCCACCTTTAATTAAATGTTAATTTAAGTCTCAATGTATTCAATAAGTGAATTCAAAAATCTTAAAGTGACATACAAAGTGTGTCATATTCTTGGCCACCACCTCAATCTTTTGTAATGTCATGCATTGGATTCAAATAGACCAATGAAATTTACCCCAACCCATGTCAATTTGATTTCCCAACATAATGATTGATTGATTTTTATATAATATTCAATTGGAATTCATATTGAGTTACATAATAATATGATTTTAAACCTTGTTGTTTTTTATTAATAATATGTTAGTACATCTAAGTTACACTTATAATTTGACATATTATCCCATTGTTTGTTAACATTTAAATCAAATTTATTAATGACATACAAATATCAAGATCATAATTTAATATTAATATAGTATTAATTATTATTATAAATTTTGGTTATTAACAATTGAAATCATATACATGTTCAAGCATCTAAAATCATTCACATAATATTAAGTCAAAGCTAAACATGGCCAAAGACAATTATTATTGTGGCTAGAAAAATGGCCAATTTACATCATACTAGTTAAATAATTATTCCCTATTAATATACAATCGTACTTAACCTATTTCTTAAAGAGCCTACTAGGTTTTTATTATGTATAAAGGGATCATAAATCAATTATATCTCTAAATAACTCATATTGAATATGAGGTATTATTAAACTTAATATTAATCTAATTAATTTAATTTAATTTGAGTAATAATAATAAATATTAAATACTATCTTTTTGAAATTATTGTATACATTTATTTTTATGCATATATTAATCTAATATATTATTGTAATAATATATTTTTTACACGTGCAAAATTCATACAAAGTGTATTTAATTATTTTCATATTTAATTTAATATGATATTAATTTTTTATTATAAAAATAAATTACATATTTCCCACCCTTACATTTTTTATTTATTTTATAATTGTAATATAAAATTTTATTTATTAGATAATATCATACTATTACCATTAAATTTTATTTCAACATTGTATAATAATATTTAATTTATTCACACCAATGAATATTTAAAATGGATTGTATATCAAGACTTATAATATTTTTTAAAATTTTGATATTAAAGGTTTTTATATTACCTATATGTATAGCAATTTTTTTCTTTTTGGCAAAACATCATGAATGAAAGGAAAAAAAAAAATAGCCTAGTTTTGTTTTCCTAGAATTACCTTATTAGCTACAAGTTCTTTTGTCCTCCATCCCCTCTTAGGGGTATTCATGACAACGTGGGCTAACTTTTTTGGGGTGTGATGGAGGTGAACTCACACTTTAATCCTCTCACATGCAAACATATCAAAAAGATCTACTTGTTGTTAAGTAATCTGATTCCACTTGCATTTGGTTTCGCTACAAAATGCAGGTGCAGTTCACTAATCCCCATTCACTAGACCATTGAATTCCCTTAAAATCTAGTGAAATCACTTGGCGTAAAGGGACATTTTTTGTTATAGTATTTTAGACAATTTTATAAAACCTAGGTAATGAATAATCCAACTTTTTGCATTAATTGACAATTATTAATTTTTAGCATAATATGCTAGATCAATTGATAGAGGGGGAATGAAGGATTTGGAGTTCGATCATGTTTGCAAATCAATGGTGCATGAATTGATAGAAGAGTTGAAATAGTTACATCATGTGTATGCTTACTCATAATTGTGATGGTGTTAGTCACATGCCTGCACATAAAATTTTGACACATTAATGTTGAGTGTGGTTTGGAGAATTCCATAAGATTTTCATATTATATAACATCATGCTTATAGTGCCACATACACCTAGTATATATTAGGCAGTAGTAGCAAAATGTGGTTTGAAAGCACCAACATTCCATCAAATTCTATCACACAATAACATGTTTAAAGACCATTTGATAATTGTATAAAAGTTCCTTTTACAAGTCCTATATTAATATTTAAAAGCTAGTTTTAAACTTAAAAACCAAAATCAGTTAATCAATGTATAATATAAAATTAACATCATCGTTAATACCCATTTAAAATTAAATGGGTGTATTATTTAGTATCATTTTACATGACAATAGGTTTTTGCATTGTACAAATTATTGATATTCTCATATTGATACTAGCTTGAAAATGCCACATTGATCTACCCTAAACCATTTCTGATTTTTTGTAGGTCTAATTGCCCCATAGACACCTAATGAAGCACAATGGCAAGATTGGCATAGAAGTGACAATGCAAGGAAGACACAAAGAAGTCAAACACATGAGAGTGTGTGTTACTAAAGGTAAAAAGATCAATGGGTCGCCTAGAATAAGCATTGGGAATGGATGGAAAGAGTTCAAGATAACTAATGAGTTGAAAATAAAGGACAACCTTTCACTGAAAGTAGTTGTAACAATGAAAATTTGTAATGAGTTCTTGCATTTTGAAGGATATTAAGTTGAAGGATAACTTATTTACAACTTTTTTTCAAATCTGATTTAACACCACAATGTGCATGAATATGGCTAAAGAAAAGTCATTGTTTTTAAATATTTGATTACAAATGAAAAAACTTGTTTTTGACCAATATTTGTGAATTAAGGGGCACCCACCAAAATAGTGGGCATCCACATCAAAACATGATTATATTAACCATGATTGACAGGCTACTAGAATTTAAGTGGGCTTTCATATCAAAATAAGGAGTCAAAAAATGAAATATTAACCATGTAGGTTAAATTCTAATATATTTCAAACAACATCAATGTGGGAGAAAAGGGATAAAGAGGGATGATTGCCATCTTGTGTTGAATTTGGAATGTTGGTCCTCTACTTGAGTGACCTTAAAGATACTAGTTCAAAACTTAACATGAAAGGACAAAGGCACGCCCAAAAACAAGGTGACTTAAAAGATATTATATTTATTGTATGACTAATGTTGAATCAAGTCATTGATTTTGTCATTAACACTATAACAAATTTGGGCTAATATGCTATGAGGGTTTCATAAAATTCATAAAACCTAGTCGCACAAAAAGGTACTTAGGGCATGCCCATTGCCATGTGCATGACATTGGGCCTTCATGGCAACCACGTATGACCCTAGTATCATTCACATGTAAATTGCCATGTCATTGCTATGTCACAACATGATTCATAGTGGACATTTTTTGATGGTCAAATCTCCATTAACAAAGGATATACCACAAAATAAAATAAAATAATAACCATGGATTGCAAATTTTATTTTACATGTGTTGTAATATATTATTACACAATTATATTAGATATTTTTAAAGTGTAAAAATGAATAAAAATTATAATTAAAAAAAATTCCTTAAGGCTTGGAAAATATTCTTCATAACTTTAATATGCCCCATTTATTTGACCTTTAATTTAAATGGAATAATATTCTTCTAATATTACTAACCAAATATCATATATGAAAATATTCCATACCAAGGATTTGGGCAAATGTTAATGATAATAACTAGTTTGCTAAATTCCATAAAATTTGCATAGTTTTGAAATTGAAGGGGGTGAAGAGTGTGGATGAAAGGGTCTATTGGGATATTATAAAATTGAAGGGATAATACTATGTGCACCAATTTTCAACCAGTTTTTAGTCCTTTTTCCATTTAGTTTGTTTTGGTCTCCTAATTTCTATGTGAAATAACACATCTTTAATTAATTTAAAACTTTACAAAAGTCCAAAAATCCAAACAATAATTTTACAATGTTATATTTATTCAGACTTTCAATTATAAATCATTTGGTGGACACCAAGACTAGAAGGGAAGGCTAAAAAAAATTTTAAAAATTTGGCCTTATGGGTATGTCCTCAAATCTATTTATGAAGGAAAAAATAAAGTTCAAAAATAATAATATGTAGGATTATTGATCAAGATTTATTGCAGCAAGAATAATTTGATCTAATTTGAAAAATAAGGTGCAATACTCACATTGTGTAATAAGTTTAGTGTAATATGACATTAAGCTTTGAAAGAAAAAACTTCAAAGTTGTGTGCTAATTTTTTCTCTAGTGGACAAGTTGAAATCAATGATGAGTTTATGATGATGTTGATGAGTCATAGTTTGATGATGAAAATAATAACATGGTGTGTGTGTTACAATCTAGGCTAAGAAAATCGTAGATTTGACAACATGTTAAGCTTTAAAAAAATCTAATTGTGCAAATGTTCTATTACTTATAGTTGTTGATTCTTTTTTATCAACAATAATTATGTAAATAAAACATTAAATTTTCACGATTAGATTTTTTAAAAATTCTATAATGTAATTCAATCTATAATTTATCTTCAGTTGTCATTTCAACATGTACATCAAATTGTTAAGTTGTTGGTATTAAGAAGAATATGCAACCGTAAACTCAGAAAACAAACAAAATCTTGAAAAAATTAGTAAAAAATGCAACAATTTTGATTTCTATTGGGTAAAATGCCTTTAACATATAAAAATGAAATGCAATAATATACACAAAAAAATTATATATATTGTTGCATTCCATTTTTTGTGTGTTGAAAACAAACATATATATAGACACATAAAAACCAATTAACTAATTAAACTAGAACTATATATTTTAGTTTCAAATTCATATTTGACTTTTTTTGAAATAAAAGGAAAACACATCCAAACATAATATTCACATGAAACATACACACGAGACACCCACATGAACCATTCACATGAAGCAATATAAACACTTACACTCACATTCACAAAAAATTAATCACATTAAAATATGTACCACACACTAAAATATCTATGATGTACATATGATGACATACAATTTTGTGTATTTTTTTCAACACACATCCAAATGATTATAATTTTGAGAGTTGTCGTAATATATACCACACACCAAAATATTTATGACATACATGTGATGACATGCAATTTTATGTATTCTTTTCAGCACATTTTTTAAAAATACGTCTAAATAATAAAAAACACAAATAAATGCAAACACACATCCAAATACATATATATACAAACATATACAACCACACATTTATACATACATATATATAGATGCATAGATACAACCTAGTCTACATATAATTTATAGATTTATAATGATTTGGTTGATTTGAATGCCAATTTCATTCAAACTATGAATTTGAACCTATTAATACAACAATGATTTTTAAGCAAATCCAATATTATGAAATATTACCATAGTAATGGAAGAAAATTATTTAATTATTTATTCAACCCTATAAATCAATTTTCAACAGTAAACTTTATAATTCATCTTTAAACCATAAACCCTAAATTTAAGCTCTATACATTAAACTCTAGAAACATTAAATAAATATCTCAAATATGAACCACTTAATAAGTATTTTACTACCTTTTGATTATTTATCAAGGACTAGTGTATCTTTGAATGATAAATTAAATAACTTTTTAGCTTTAACTTAGTATTGATTTTGAGTTCATGAACATGGACAATTTAGTACAAATTTGATAATTACATAATAACTAATTATTGATGTTTTACTATGTAAACTACACTTAAATATATATTAAAACTTGTTATGAAATATTGAGTAGTCATTAATTAATTCAAAGGTATGTTTAAAAAATTAATTTGTAGAATTGAATACCCATTTATTACTCAGAAATAATTATTCAAAAATCTAAATAAAAGCACCCCACCACTTTGCAGAATAATATGGTTCCAAATGGATTTAACATCTATCCTTGAACTTCCATGGAATTTTTTGTTAATGTGTATAACAACATTTGAACTTCAAAATTTTTCATAAGTAGAGTTAGTATGTACCTAATTAGGTAGATAAGTAGGTACACATGCCTACCTACCTATGTCTTTAAATGTTCATACCTACTTATGTAAACCATAAATAAATCATAAAATTATTTTAAAATGTAAATAGGTAGGTAAATAAATAAATAGATTATAGGTAGATAAATAGGTAGATAAATAGGTAATTTAACAATAGGTAGGTAGGACATTAATAGGTATATTGCAGGTAGGTACAACATAGGTAGGTAGCTAGGACATATTGAAGTAAATAGGTAAGTATGTGTTAGCAAAATAGATAGTTAGGTAACTTAGTAGGGTACATTCATATTATAAAAAACCAAGGATTGTGCTGATAGTCTTTAATTTTTGTAAGTCCTAATTTTGAGAAATCACAATTAAATGTTCAAAACATTAAAATTAAATTGCTTTGTTGCATCATGTTTTAAAATGAATGAATTTTCACCCCCAAGAAATTTGTGTAATTTCCAAGGTGTTTTAGTGGTTGAAAAGTAGTGGAAAAGGAGGTGTTGACAACTAATTTTAATTTCACTCATCCTTAATTGTATGTCAATGTTAACCATTCATCTTCCAAATTTATGGAAAAACATAAATGGATGAACCTAAGAGCATGACATGAAAAAAAAATGAAAACATGCCCTTAATTGTTCTTATGTGGATGTGTTTTTATTATTTTAAAATGTGCTTATCACCTTTAAAAAATCAAAATTAAAAAAACTTCCTTAAAAACAAATGTTTTCTTTTGCTTAAAGAAAGGCAATGTTACATTTTCATGTCAAATTATATGTAATTTAAGGTCAATTGCAAATTTGGGTATACATTACATGGGCAAAATTTGAATATAATGATTAACATTACAAATGCATTGAACCTAATGTAGAATGAATATTGAAGGTTTGAAGTAAAAAATTAGTTGTTTAGTCAAAAATAAAGTGAAATCCATTCAATACCCATTCCAAAATCTTAGGAATTAAACTTGGATTCAATATTGTTTTACAATATGGGATTGGACGTTGATGAAATCATAAGATCATCCATCTAGAAGTTAGGGTTAGTCTAGTGCATGTCCTGAATCCTTGTTGCTACCATTTGTAAACTTTTCATTTCGCTTCAAGGTTGAAGCAACAATGTAACATTAGTGTTTTTCAGCTCATTACTTTGCAAGCCTTGTTGCTAAAGATTTGACAAGTCATAACCATTCTTCCAGTTTGCAAAGCTTGCATTAAAGCTCCATTGTGCCTACCAAAGTTTTTCGTGCCTATTGCTCAAGTATGGATGCATAAGAGCCCACCTTTGAACTTAAGCCGCCATCGCCTTCTACTTGCCAAAATGGTTGTCATAAACAATTCAAACTAGGCTTGAAGAGTTGTTGTAATGAGTTCACAACTCTGTGTCATTTTTGTTTATAAATCTATTTTGTAAAGATGATGAAGATTGTGTGAAAGGAACTTTGTCCAAGTGCACAATCATAGATAATCAGATCATGTGCGTTTAGGTCAAGTTAGAATTATGAAGCAAATAGGTGCAAACCCAATGAAGGTATGACTAAATCTTGATCTAAATAATCTTCAAGCCTATGTATTAACCTTTGTTTTTTAGTTTTTTGTGTTCCATTTGCATCTTGTTTTAGGGCACACTTAATTGCATCAATTAAACTCAAATCTTGATCATTAGGTTTGCATTATTGTAAGCAATCAAAATAGTTGGCGATTGTTAGGGAAAAAATGGTAAGATTGTTATAGTAGGTATTCAAATTCACACCTAGAAAATTGGGTCTTGATACAGCTAAATCTATGTTGTTGGGGCTCAAGAAAGATTCATAACTTCAACTAGAGGTAGAAAAGAAAGGGAAGTTGCCTCCACAAATCAACATGATTTAGCTTGCACCAAATGTGAAAGAACTTGGACTTCTTTTCACAAACTTTGAGGTAGACCAACAAGTGCAACTTTTGAAGCTTGTGTCAAGTGTTAGGAGCACACAACCACTAGTGATCTTTCCACCTGTTTATGTAAAACAACTATCAAAAAAATTATTTTCTCTAGTAAGAGCAATTGGGGATAGCAAGCATAAGAGTTTTCTCACTTCCATGTTTCATCCATGCTTACACCTTTTTTGAAAACCAAGGGGCTCGACAACAAGTAGAAGTTATGTTTTGTTGGAGCTTAACCTGGAGTGAAATGTTTTGTGTGACTATAGGCAAAAGTGGGAGGCGTGGGCGTTTTCCATCTTGATGCAGAAATGATAGTAAACTAGTTTTGATGATTATATTTATGTTGTTTCCCACAACTCTAAAAGACATAACGAGATAAACGTATTCCTTTTGTGTGTGTAGGTGACATGTTCATCAATGGCATTTGTTTTCAATGGTTATGAACTCAAAGACATGTGCACTAGTTTAGGGTTTAAAAGCGTTAAAAGACAGTAAACATGTTTTTGAATGAAGATATAAAATATTCTAATCTAACTTATAGTTGTGATTTACTAATGTCTTTGTGGGGGTAGTTTGATTAATATCCATATGCAATTGTGGGAGTGCTAGAGATGTGGTCACATAGCTTACATATGCCTACATGTAATGGTAGTTCAAGCAATGGAAATGCTTTGAAGAATACAATACAAATTGAAGGTATGCAAGCACATTCTATTACTTTACGTTGTTGTGACTTCTATGATTACTGTCTAGGATTGTTACATGCATGTACATGATATGGAAGAAATACTGCTTGTTGTAACTACCTATCTAGTACTTGTTATTTGGTTATTTGCTATTGAGTTACAAATTTTCTAGCACAATCATGGAATTCTTTTGAACATGGGTGTATGAGTTAAACTTTTCATGTAATACTCTTTGTCAAGGACCAAAATAGGAATGGCACTCAACCATACAAACCACACACTAAAAATTTTGATTTGTTAGAACTATGGTTTCATTTATTCTAGGTCATGGAATACCCACCAATTTTTTGATTTGTACTTAAAATTCCATAAGACTAAAATGGCCACAAGTAATTTGCATTTCATGAATGTTCTTGTTTTTACCTACTCAATGTCACAATTGTTTATGACTATAGATGTTCAAAGGGAAGCGAGAAAGGAAATGATAGCCTATACATTAGATGTGTTTTCAAGGAAGTTTTATGATGATGACCTTCCCCACGGATTACAACATAAGTTAGCCCAAATCGGAGAGGACAAATTTCCTATGGAAGAAGATGAATCTTAGATTGATGTGCATAGTAGCATTTATGTATGGTTCTCTTCACTTCTCCTATATACAATCATAGTTATCCATTCAGTAATAAATGATGGCATGAGCTTCTACACAATTTAAACTACCAACAATTGTACCACCTTTTCTATATGGGAATGCTAAAAAACGCCTTGCAGCTACTAGGCATTTTTTGGATGGGAATTGCTAGAAAACACTTGGCATCTCCCATGAGTTTTTTTGATGGTAAATCCTCGAAAATGCCTACTGGCCACCAAGTGTTTTTTGGGTTGAAAATGCTAGAAAACACCTCACAAATGCTAGGCGTTTTTTGGGTCAAAAATGTTAGAAAATGTTTGGTGACTGCTAGGCGTTTTTTGCATCGAAAATGGTAGAAAAACACTTGGTGGCTGCTAGGGGTTTTCTATGTCAACAATTTAAAAAAATGCTTTGACGTCGCAGGGTGTTTTCTAGATTGGAAATTGTAAAAAATGTTTAGCGGCCACCATGTGTTTTTTTGGATTGAAAATTGTAGAAAACACTTAGTTGCTACCAAATGCTTTTTGGATCAAAGAAAAATGGGAATCCCAAATAACGTTTTTGTGAAGTTATATTGGGCACAAAGATGCCTAGTAGCCACAAGGCATTTCTACATAGGGATATTAGGCATAGAAACACTTGGCAACTACTAGGCATAGAAATGCATTGATATGGGGTGCAAAGACGCATGGCATTTGCCAGGTGTTTCTACATATTATTATTAAATGCAAAAATGCCTATTGGTCATTGGGTGTTTCTATGCAATAATGTTAGCTTGTAATGGGCAAGTTGTAGAACACATGTTATGGCCATAATTTTGATCTTTCATTCAATGTCGCATTTCATTATTCTTGGCTTAATAAGATATGGACAACGAATTCATATTTGGTAGCTTTGGTAGTATTTGGCACACAAATGGGAATGGAAGGGTGAGGATTGGTATTGGAATGTGTAACAATTTGTCAATTGTTCCTATATATGGACCATGTAGAGTGGAAAACTGCATATTTGTTTTAATTGAAGCTATGAATGAGGATTATGAGCACCATAAGCTATTTTGTCTAGTTCCAAGTGTGAGATACTCTGGATCAATGGTGGGAATAAAGGTTTTTTGGCCTTGTAAGTATCTATTGATGAATGATGAAAAGATTGCGATGGTGAGACACCAATGTCACGTGATAGTGGATGGGGTGAATAATCTCTTGAAGAAGCAAGTTTCATGTAAAGGTGATTCCCTAGCAGAAAGTTTTCGGGTTGAAAACATTCGTGGGAAAATATGGGTAATACTATTGAAGATTTATTTAATGAAAATTATGTGGTGAAATGATTTATATTTTTAAAGATGGTGTGGAAAGGTCCGTTAGGAAGTCTAGGTTTAATTCTATGAGTGAGGAAAGAAGTGAAAAAAATATTGTAAAAGGCAATGAGGAGGTTGGTAGCAATGAAAATTTTGAATGAAATAAAGAGGACCATAACAAAGGAAATGCACGCATGAATGATAATGTGGTGCATGGCCATAGTGTGAAAAGGAACAATATAGTGGGAAGACGTTGGTCTGAGTGGTGAGGAGTTGAATGCGATCTTTGTAGACAATGTTGGGGTTTTCTTTGCAAAAGGATGTGTGGTTGCATGCGACCCATATGAAGCAGTTCTTGATGATCGGCTTGGAAATGGTTGTTAACTTAGACAATTTCTAATGGGTACCCCTTCATAGAACATCTAATTTCATTTAGTGAAACCCACATACCATATATTGATGATGTGGGAGTAGTAAGGAAAAATAAAAATTCCTTTCATAAGAGGAAGCAAAGTGTAGCTAATTTTGAAGGTTCCATTTCTAGAATTGAGAAAATGTTGTTAAAAGAGTCTATGCGCAATGTGGATGTGGCAAAGTGTTGTGCCATGAATTATTGTCAACATTTTCCTCATGAAAAGACCTTGTTGTTGAAACAAAAGTTTTGGAGTTTGTCATCTAAAGACCATAGAACCTATGGTTTAGATATTCCAAGAAGGCTACATACAAGGGGAGTCGAAAGTGGATGAAAATTTATCATTATTCAAGGTTTAGACATTTGTGAAACTACTTGGTACTTAGATCATTGGTTTCTCCAGGTCGACATAAATGTTGTACAAATTAGACAACAAGCGAGGTTGTCAGTTTCTACCACATGAGAATAAAGGTACACATAATTATGTATGTCAACCCAGAAGCGAAATCCAATGTTCAATCATTCATTGATTTGTCTATGGACATGATGCCGCATCAAATGAAAGGGAGTGGAAATGGTAGATAGGATGTGTGATGTCTTTTGCTTGAAACATGGAAAAGTCTGCAAGAACGCAATGAGTAGGTGAATTATATGAAGCGACCAGCACTTTTTGTTCCTATTTGGCGATAAATGCCTAGTGGTCACTTGGTGTTTCTTGTGAAATTTTTTTTTTCCAAAAAATTGAAATATATTTTTGAATGTATATTTGGTGACATATATACATTTATCGTTGAAAGCCTAATATTTCTTTCTTTTTCATATATTTGTGGGTTGGCAAATAAGCAAAGAATTAAGCATTGGAGGTATTTCTCAATATGTTAGGAAAAGACACCATTTGAATGTCAATGTGAAAGCAAGGGTACGTGTTTGCGAATTGCACTATTTATGAATCCTTAAAGGACTTGATATCCAAATTGGGAAATAATAGCAATGAGTTCTTAGAGTATGAGGCGAAACTAAGAAAACATATCCTACACCTAGAATCATGTAGAAACTTATACCATACTTGGAGGACAAAGTTAGTGCAATTGAAGGATGAGTTCCTATGCATTATTCATGACAAGATGGATGATGCAAAAATTGTGCTTCCAAGGTTGCAAATGTGTAACAAAATAATATCTGGCCTTGGACAATTGCCCATTACCATTCCGGGAATGATAATGCATGGTCATGGGGATGAAAGATACACACAATATTCTAATGAATTGTGGCCAAACAATCTGAATTTCATAATCGGATCCTTGCTGTAGCTGTTGCAAATTTTGGAGGTAGCCCCAGTTTCGAAAACTAAATTTTTTTTCCCCCCCCCCCCCTCCCCTCCCCAATAAAATTCATTCTTTGCACATATGTTGCAAAGGAAATTGCATTGCATATGCAAATTATGCACCTCGGATCAAATTGTCGGTCCGAAGCCTTTGCCAAAAAAATTGTCATTCCAATGGATAATTGTGTTAAAGATAATAAGAATCAACATTTGTTAGCATTTCTATCATTGTTGATGGTGAGGGATGTGTTTGAAAAGGTCAAATTGGGATTTCTTGTAATTTGCCATACACATGAGGATATAGATGGATGTTTTAGCTATTTGTCAAAAAAGTTGAGGGAGGACAACAATTACATTTTAGCAAATTTGATGAAAGCTTTCATGATCTCATAGGAAAGACTGTTCATTCTTTATTTGATTAAGGAGATTCTAAATTTTAAATCTTGGGTCCTAGGTTGTTTGAAATTGGCCCTAAAACGTTGGTAGGGCATATTGATATGCATATGTTTAGATTTTTTGATGATTTGTTAGGCTGGGTAGTCATGTAATACAAAGTTTCCCCCACATATCCTATTTGGAGTTTAGTAGATGGGCTTCCGATTAGATTATGGAAAGTTAATCCAAATGATTCACCAAAGTTACTTATTGGAGTACCAAGCCCTATTCTATATTGCCCAATTTGGGGAAATGATGATCGAGGTTAATGGAGAGAGAAAAGTTTATAAGTTTTGGAATATCCAAATACATGGAGTTTTGGAGGGTGGGTATTGTGCAAAATTCCACATATGAAATGAAGATGAAGCCATATTTGGAGTATTGGGAAGATGTTTTATTACGTTTGTCAAGATCGTTACCGCCTCAAAATACAACTCTTTTGGAGGGCTTCTAGTTTTCAAACAATTAGAGGTCTAACTATGTTAGGGCTTCATTGTCAATCATGATGGACGTTGTTGATCTAGAAGATCCAATTTGAGTTCCTTATTGCGGGCCAAAGAACATGAAACCTTTAACTGCATATATACCATTTAAAGATCTTAATGTTGGAAATTTTGTGTTTGTGAAACCGCATGATCTTGATCTTGTTCCTCTCTGGATGGGAAGAGTAGAAGGTGATGTTGTCAAAGATGAAGAGAGTGAAAATTTTAAAATGGTGAGAGTTCGATGGGGGTTCTTATGAAAGAAAGATCAAATTTGGATGAACAACATTTGTATGAAAATTGTTAGAATGGGAACTAGAAATGTAATTTAGCAGATCCAAAATAATGGCTTGACATTTCAACTAATATTTTATTTATTCTTGTTTGAAAAAATACCACAAACAAAAGTCTAATTAATATTCTTGCTACTTATGTTAATAAAGTTAAAGTTAATCTTGATGTTGCTAATGCCTCAACTAATTTGTGAAGGATGTTGGTGGTATTGATTAAATTATATTTGTAATTTTCCGATGTCTTTTGTATCATTATATTGATTGGATTGACATTTAAAAACTTTTTTGCAATTTTTATGTTGTATAGTTTAATAAAAATTTGATTTTACCAAAATTTATCCATGTATGTGATTCTTGAAGAATAATAATTAATAATCTATTTTGTTCCACCCAATCCCTAATATCTGGTGGCCAATAGGCATCAACTTTCCTACATGGTATGTAAAGCCCCAAAAATAATGGATTTGTTATAACATGAATATTAAAATTGCATGCATAAACATTGTTGTTATTGGTATGTTGTGCCTTTTTTGTATTTTAGAAAATTGAATTTTTATTTATTTTTATTTAGAGCATTTACTTATAATTTTCTTATTTGATAATTTATTACGCATTATCACTTGCTAGGCCAATTTAGGTAATGACATGTGTTAATAATTTTAGGATGAAAATTTATAAAATTACTAATAATATGAATATATTGCATTATTTGTAAAAATATAAATAATTTATTTAATATAAATGCGATTAAAAATATATTAAACCATTTAAATTTAATTGATTTTCAAAATGTTGCCCAATATTTTATGTAATCACATAGTCATATGACTAATCAATGGATGAAAAATCCTTGTAGTTGCAAGTGATATGTGACTACTAGTGTGACTATACATGCCATGTGGATATTTTTGAGATTAGTTGTCTTTTCTCACTTGTCCAAGGCGATTATAAAGTTTGTAGTTGCATGTGTCAATTATGACTAAAATTTTGTTGTTTGCAATTAAAATTATAATTGTTTAATTCCAAATTTCTTCTAATGATAGGTAGATAAGTAGAAAGGCCTACTTACCTAGTATTAGCCCTTAACTTACCCTTATATCTTTAGATGTATGTCTTTATTATATCTTTAATAAACTTTAAGATGCATTGAAAAATCTAAATCCATGTCATCATTGTGATCAATATTTGGTTATATTTGTAACTAATATGATATGTGATGGGCTAGATGAATGAAAATTCACATACAATTCATCCACTTGGAAAGATTGTCATTAATTGTATCTCAAGTTGTAAATATGACCATTGAAAAAAATGACTATAATTATGTAATCATAATAATAATGACAAGGCATTTTACATGACACATACAATTACATGATTAGGTTTGGACATTAATAATAAATGGTCAAGTCATGAATATCATGTTTTGGTGTAATATAAATGACCATATGCGATTCTTTGAAATTTCCAACTCTTGTTGTGTAATTAAAAAACTTCAAGGTGCTATAACCTTGCTTTCAACGAAAAACAAAAGACAAATTTGTTTCAAATCTTGAATTGGTTTTGCAAGGGGACAACAATGTACTTACATTGACATAGGAGAGTGGGATGTATTGTTCAAAAACCTTGAACATATTGAAAACATGAGAAAACATTGAACTCATTTGCAAGCATAGGTACAAGGGAAAAAAATGGTGCATTTGAGCTTACATGACTCAATTCCTTTTCGAAATATGTGTAGCAAAATTTCATTGCATTTCTTTCTTTGGGACAAGCTAACTCCCATGACAACTCCATAAGGAAACCAGAACAAATTTCGCAATCAATGAAATTGTTTACCTACACTTCAAATATATTAGTGTGGGCATCATCTTCTCCTGTTTCCATTAAGTTGTGCATCCATTATTTTACAGAAAGATTGATCTTCATGTGGTTCTGCACCAATCCCACACCCCTAAAGACCTAAAACCTTGTTTAATCACACAACATAAACTTATTTCAAAAGTAATTATTTTTCGCTAAATTTCAAATTGAGCATTGACATCCTACATTTGTCACGTCAAATGTGCCCAACAATGGAAAGAAGAAAGGCTCTTAATTGCATTCTCTGCTGTTCTATTGATGACATTGTGGAAGTTTAGGCGATGAGACATGTGTCTTCAAAGCTTGTTGGGGGTCTTTAACGTTTCACAATTAACTTGGTATGAGATATTTATAGTTTTAAAAAACAATCAAAACAATTTAAGGTTTATATTAGTGTTAGCTAGTTAGTCTCGCTCTACTCTCTAGTAATTACTATTATTGAAAAACACCTAAAAATCAATAAAAAGGATTAGTAACCCATTTGTTAGTTTTTGAATCTTTTTAAAAATGGTTAAAGAACCTACTCACTCAATAATTAGAATCCGAAGAACCAACAAGACCTTTTGGGGTTAGGTATTGAATTTTCAAAATTTAATAACTTACATAATGTCTGGGTTACATAAAGTTATCAATCTTTTAAATTATAAAATTTTAGTAACTTATCTTGATGTTTCTAAGAGGAGACAATTAATGTCTTTGTTTGTTTTGTGCAACTTGGAAGTTCCATGAAAACCCCATGAAACCTTGGTTCAGTAAATGGGCACACTTTTGGCTAATAAACCCACCAAAAACAGGAAGAAAAGAGGTATATACATCCTAAAACGTACCCAAGTGGTATACTTGGTGGTATACAAGCTGGGTATTTGAAAATCGACCCTTATGCCTAACAAGCAGGCATCTCCACACAAAAAAAGCAAGCCAATAGTAATTGCAGGTATTACTTTGGCATGGAATTTGATACTTGGCGGGTCTGAAAATTTTCAAATATAAAAATATTGATACCCTTTGTGATGGAAAAAAACTTGGAAAAAAAAACCTGACTGCCGGTTTTGGAAAAGAAGTAATAACCGGCCAACACTGGGTTTCAGCATGGTGCCACTGTTAGGTGTGGTTCGGCTAAGGCTAGGTAGAGCGAACAAACTCAGTGCTCATCTAAATAGGGAAGTGAAATTTCCCAGCGCGCCATTGACTACTACCGTATTTGGTAACAAACAGGCATCCAACTGGCTCTTTATCAAAGTCCTGTTTTTGGTATGTTTTTCATTCCATCTTTTTTTAATGCCCACCGGGTTTTATGCAGATAGCAAACTTGTTCTGGCTTTTTTTCAAAGCTACCCACAAACTTCAAAGGGCAAAATAGGTAGTAGGATTCAGATGATTTTATCCTCCTAACATTCTTTGGGATTCATATGTCACAATTTCCTGGAAATCCACCAGTTGTATGACCCCAAATTCGCAAGCAGAAAAAGTGCAGACTTCAAAAACAATTTCAAGACTAGATCGTAGATCATCGCAGCCCCAAATTCGCAAGCAAAAAAAGTGCAGACTTCAAAAACAATTTCAAGACTCACACATTGATCGTAGATCGCAGCTATCCACATTCAGGTTTATGAACTAAAAAATTATTGATCCATACCAAAAACCTCCTTGAACTGCAAAACTGTAGCAGATTTCATTCTACTGGTAGTAACCAAGCAGGTTAGGCACTAAATAATTATCAGAAAAAACATTCAGGACTTTTGAGCAATGGTTAAGGGTATACTTAACATGTAAAATGTGAATATTTTAATGGTTATGTTGGAATCTTAGGACAAAATATATTAAATATTCAGCATCAAACTGCTGAACCTGCAAGGCTACTAGGGTACCCTTCAATAACTCAGCAAAACACATCCTGAACACCTCTTTGAACTGCAAAAAAAATTGACAAGGATTTGCAATCAAATATAGTTTAGTGGGCTAGGAATATTTGCTCCAAATATGAAGTGGAAAACATGTGGGAAAACATTGCCAACTATCACGAGTTGATGTGTTGAAGTAAATCGGTCAAGTCACCCACATTAGAGGCAAAGCTTCGTGTCATGACATTGGCAACATAGATAGCCATTAAAGGTTATAAAATCTTTGTGCCACCTCATTCTGTATAAGTGCTTTTTTCTTTGTCAATTGTAATCCAAATCATTGTGAAATGCCTACAACAGAATTGTTCAAAGAGTCTGACATTTATAAGTTGGCTAAACAAAAAGGTTTATATTAATATACAAGGAGGCACAATAATCTTTTGCAAAGAATGCTTTAAAAAAAAATTCTGCTTATATTAGTGTTGGTACTCATTAGTCACCAACTCCCCCAAGAGAGGTAAACCCAAACAAAAATAA
>Ga0116229_10002332_pt1 | contig 30609 bp, 30 predicted proteins | sample S1TSphgellanicum_3_FD_87313 | JGI IMG/M metagenome (GOLD analysis project Ga0116229, IMG submission 87313) | Host-associated microbial communities from peat moss isolated from Minnesota, USA - S1T2_Fc - Sphagnum magellanicum MG | ecosystem: Host-associated > Plants > Peat moss > Unclassified...
AAAAATAGTTGGTGTATTAAAAAAAATTTGGGGGAAAAAAAAAGGCAAAAATTGGGAAACCCAAAAAAAAAATTTCCCCCCCCCCCCCCCCCCTCAAAAATAAAAACCCAGAAGAAAAAGAGTTAGGCCCCCCTAGATACATTTTGAACTTTTTCATTGGCTACATGAAAATTTTGATTGTTAAAATTGATTGAGACCTTTTTTTGATTGGGCTAATAACCATAGCTAACAAGGTGGGTACCAAATACACCCATCGTTTTTTTTTCTGGTTTTGAAGGAGCCAATTTTATAAACCTGTCACTAAATTTTCTTGCATAATTGGGCACTCCAGCTATATAAAGTGCTGCTCTTTAGCCCACCTTCATAGTTTATATATATGAAAGTTCAACTTTGGCCAAAAGCTATGGGATGAAAGTATGGTGCTATTGGTAACATCTTGGGGGGGAAAACATTGAAACATTTGAGGAACCCTTTAGGAATTTCATGGGAACACATTGGGAACAGAGAAAGTACCCCCCAAAAGAAAATGCCTCTGTCGCCATTTCCCACCAAAATCCAAAAGAAAAAAAAACTGGACCCTCCAGAGTGCTCCAAAGCTTCTCAATAGGTGCATTGAAATTATGGTCCTGAAACTGTTTGTCATCATTTTCAGCCTGGGCTAACTAATACCCCAGCCTAACAGCATGGGTACCTATTGTTTCATGAAACAAACAAAATACTAGTGGAGTTGTGAGTCCTTGGGAAGAAACAATGGGGGCGGCGGCAGCAGCAGCAGCAGCAGCACAGCAGGCTACAAGAAAGTTTTCCACCTTCAAGCAAACCCACCCAAACAAAAATCAAATCAAACAAGAATGCTTATAATGCACATCAAGTGACCACAATTTACTTTCTTGAATCTTCAATCTTATCGCAAAAAAATATGATGACTAGGCTATGGTGAGAGAGAGAGAGAGAAAATAGTTGCAGAACTTTTGGGTTGAATCCGGTCTCAGTTGTTGCTGAAAACAGCAGCAGCATTATTGCACCTTACACGAAGCTCATATCACGACTAAGTAAACCAGGGGTGTGTCACACTGAGGCCTTGCCATTTACATTAAAAAGTATTATAAGGCAAATAGAAGAAGTATGGAAACTCAAATATTAAACTACACAATAATATAATCTCCAAAAAATCCTCTAAAAGAAACCAAAAACCCTTCAAGATATTGTAACTCTATAACTAATCTCAAGTTTCATCACAAGCCAAAATACCATCGTTCCAAAATCCTCATATAAAAAACATAGACCTAGTATTTATTACCGAGGGGCCAAAATCCATTAAGCTAGTATACTCTATAATGAATCTAAACACAATATCCTTGCCTTGGTAGACAAGGCCAACAAAGTAGGCAAATCGCAAGACGGTCGGGCTAAAATTAAGCCAAGAAGATAACACCCAAAATCCCACAATGGGTGGAGCCCGCGAATCTAGCTAGCTACATGCTTTTCCTTTGAGAATTCTAAAGTTGGATTAAAAAAAACATTGGAGGTGATTTCAACAACGGACGGACCGACTGACGGACGGATGATCTTCTTGTCCTTTTGTAGGTACGCATTGTGATGCGCGAGAGAGAGAGAGAGAAAGAGAGAGAGAGAGTATTTATCTAAGGACATACCTATTTTCGATTGATCAAATAGGTGCTGCTGGTCTGAGTTTTGTAAGTCTGTTGTAGTGCGAGATCAGAGATCACCAATTGATTTTTTTGGTATCGTCCACAGCTTCATCGCTAGTTCCGGTACTCTCCAGTTCTCTCTTCCTTTTCTTTTTTTTTGCTTTTGTGCAAGCTCTTTTTTGCGGCTAGTCTTCTTACAGCAAAAGAAAGGAATTATTATCGCAAGCGACGGAGGGAACTGCGCTGGAGGGAAGAGGAGACGAGGAGAGAAGAGAGAGTATAGAAGAGCAGGGAGGGAGCGAGCAAATGGCGCGAGTCGGGGCAGTCATCGCAGTTGCAGTGGTGACGGGCGTGGGAGTTGCCAAGTTGTTGTGGCATTTGTCCGCCATCGCCAAGAAGAAACGATTGATACCTCGAGTGGAATTCAACGAACAAGGGGGGATCACTTCGGTAGAGTCTTTCGGAGATTATGTTGGTGAGCATTTTGTGTCATCTAGGCATCTTATTCTTGTTCTTTGTGTTGTCATCTAGGTATCTTCTTCTTCTTTGTGTCGTAGCCGAGAGCTGTAAAGTGGCGATGCCGCTTGGTTTTGCGGCTGAGTTTGCATCTCTATTTGGTGACAGAATGAAGCTACCAGACACGTATTAGGACTCATCCTATTCTGCTATTGGTGAGGAATATTTGATGGCTGTCGCGTTGACTTCTCTACCTCCTCACAAGCTCAAGATTTCCATTCTCACCGAGCTTTTTTCCCGGAAGCTTGTATATCTTTCCTGTTCTGTTGTGAGATCTTTCCTATTCTGCTGTGATTCCTGAAATGTGATGCAAGCTGCCGAAAGAGTTGGAGGCGTGCACATCGAACCCTTGGGAATCTGAGTCAGTGGGGAAGATGGGGGGAGTTGTTGCAGTTTGTGTGGCTGACCATGGTGAAAATCTTTTTTGTGTTTTGTTTACGAGGAAAAAAGTACGACAGTTGGAACTTAGTAGTGAAATTGCCAAGGCCAAGAATGTAGCCAAAGTTGCAGAAGCGTATCTAAAGGGAGACAAAAGCTCAACAGATGACAGTCGTGAGAATGCCTGCATGCTTGTCTCTGGTGTAAGCGAGGAAGGATCTGAAGAAGAGAAGAGATTGTATCACGAAGTCTTGAAGGAACTAGATGCTTGCATGCTGGCTTACTTCAGCTTCCACTGGAAACATGCCTCTGCTCTCACTGAGCAGGTACAAAGTCCCATCAAAGCTCACTCCCACTGTTGTCTTCCTCTGTACCATCATCTTCATCTCTGGAAATTCTTGCTTCAAGGCCAACCACAAGCACCTCCATGGTGGTGCACCTCAGTGCAGCCATAAGCACGTGAGTAGAAAGGTTCAAGTGCAGACCCTTCATGACATGGTGATGGTGGTGGGGGGCATGGAGAGGGGTGTTTTAGCTGGTCAGAACTGGTTCAACTTTACAACAAAAGCTTCGCAGAGCTGTAAACAATGTTACCAGGTAGGTGGCAAGTGTGAAGCACCCTTAGATGATTTCACTCTCGCACACCAAAAAAATGAAAAAGAAAAGCAAGGAGTTTTCAGAAAGAAACCATACCTGAGTTTACCAGTTTTGAAAATCTGTTGAAGATTCCCCATTTTCTTTGCTGATGCAGAAAGGAGCGGCACCAGAAAATATTGACGACTTTGAGTACAAAACGGAAGTTCACCACATTGGTTGAGGAGCTTAAGAAAATAGCTTCCTCGAACCGTTTAGTCCCAGATGAAGGTCATGTCATGGTGCCTGCAGACTCGTCAGTGCGTAGCCCTGTGTTACTTCTCATCGGTGGTGGCATGGGTGCTGGCAAGAGTACTGTTGTCAAGGAGATTCTTAATAGGCAATGTTTCTTACTATCATCTTTCCCTCTTTTTATCTCCTAAGAGTGATAAGGCAAGCTCCACAAGGATCATCCCTTACAGTTAAAACAAAACCTGATTTTCCTGTTGATCAAAACTGTGCTGATCTCATATTTCAATGCATTGCTTCATTGAACCAACTTTGATGGTTGGTTGGGTACAGCTCATTCTGGTCAGGAGTGGCAGGAGAGACAGTAGTTGTGGAGGCAGATGCATTCAAGGAAACAGACATTATATATCAGACTCTCCAATCAATGGATGACGTGGCAGGGACTTCTGAACTTGTATGTGGTGTTTCTGTCAGTAGTGATAGAAGTAAGTTTGAGTCTGATTTGCTGGTACAAGAAGACACAAATTTACAAGATTTGGATAGGGCAAGTCCTTACAAGATTGGTGTAGTGACAAGACCTGGTCTCTCAGAGTCATTTCATTGATCCCGTTTTACCATTGTTGAAGCTGGATGACCTCTTCACTTACTGTTTCATCAACTGTGAGAGGTGGAAGTGAGTCACAGAGGCAGGGGCTCCTGTGTTGTAGTCCTTTCCAGGATGGTATGGCCTAGCCCTCAAATGTGCATGCAATTGCAATGATGTTTTGTTTCTTGATAAACTGCACTGACCATAGCATATCAGCATGGTGATGGATTGGCTGGGGCTATGTAGGTGCACCAGTTCTCAACTGATGCAGCATCATCATTGCTCGTGGCAGCATTGAATGAAGGACGTGATGTCATCTTTGATGGAACCATGTCATGGGAACCATTTGTGGTCCAAACAATTGCCATGGTCCGAGATATCCATCAGAGGTAGTCACTCTTCCTTCCCTCTCCCCTGATGATGAATTTGGTAGCTTTCTCAGTGAGCACCCTGCATCATCCATAGAGTTTCTTAAAGCTGCTGGAATTTGGTCTACCATTGTTGAGTTTTTCTGCAACATTAGTTCAGGCTGAGATTGTGAGGTAAGTGGCATGCTTGAAAATTTATACAGATGCACTATGAGGACTCATTGCCTGAGATATTCTGTTCAAAATCAGTTAGATTTCTACCTTATAGATGAGCAAACTTGCAGTTTAGGGGTTTCATACCACTTACATTGTTTATTAGGGTTGTTGTTACAGTGAAGTGTGAACTAGTGCACTGACTGTGTGATGATCTTGTGCAGATGCTACCGGATGGGCCCTGGATACCGTGAAGAAAAGGATGGAAGCATTGTTGAAAGATACTGGGAACCTGTGCCTGATGATGACAATGATACACAGATAACCTTGAATGGTGATGTTAGTCCAAAGAAAAATGGGGAGAGAAGACCTTACCGGATTGAGTTTGTGGGTGTCACATGTGATGCACACTTGGCAGTGGTGCGTGGTATGAGGTGACTGACAAATCCTTAACTCTGCACTGTTTTAGCATGTCTCTTCTTCTGCAACTGAAGTCATAAGAAATTGAAAAATCAGTGGTCAAACCATTTTGGTAGAGAGTTGTAAGATGTCATCATCTGAAGAGAAGGTAAATTTCTTTGGTAGCAGCTCTTGCAGTTTATTAGCAAACTGCTTTTATCTCCATCTAGATTCTGCAAATTGTTGACGAAATTGCAATACACAACATGGAACAACTTGTGACTTTGTACAATGACATAACAGAAAAACTTGTGGTGACATCAGTTCAGACCTTAGAGCAACTCCACTGGTGCTCAGTATGTGACCCTGCAAATCAAAATTGGATGAAGAAAAGTCAAAGACCAGTTTGGCTCAGCAAAAAAAAATTGGCCCAGCATTTTTGCACAATTTGCTGAGGCTGGTAAAAGGCACACCAAACCCTAACACATGCCAGAGAAGAGTGTACTAAATATGACCTGACTGCTGTTCCCTGTTTCTGATTGGCCAGTCATCGTGATTGGTCCAAGAGGTTTGCTATGAATAGTCTCCTATTTACAGTCCCAGTTTAAGTTTTGTGGCCAGGGTTGGAAAAAGGTAAATAGCTAAACTTGGATTTGAGAAATATTTTTGCAGGGTCAGATACAGAGCACTGCTGGAGATGCTCTTACATTCTTTCAATCAAAGCCATGTTCTATCTTTCAAGGTTCAGGAGAGTCTTACCATCATTTTGTCTAAATGGATTTTCTGTAGGCGGGCAATATTGACAAAGAGAGGAGTTCCAATCAAAGGGCAATTGCGGTCACATAAGCTGTTTGCCAAGTCTCTGGACAAGTACATTGATTTGGTGGACCATGTTAGGATCTACTCTACCACTGAAATGTATGGACCTGCTCAGGTACACACACACACACACACACAAAAGAGTCTTTCTCTAATTCCTCCTGGACTTCTTTGTTATTTCTTCATGCTTTTTACTAGTTGTTCTTAGATCTGTTTTTGAAGGGACTTGATAGGAGAAAGGAGAAGATAGGAAGTGTGTTGTTGCCTGGGAGGAACGCTGGGCAACAACACACTTCTTATCAAAGAAAAGAAAGAAACTCTATAGAATGAGTTCATCATCATCATCATCATTCTAATATGCATGCAGAAAATCCTCCCGTTTTTGTTTCTGTGTTGCAGATGATAGGATACAAAGATGGACCAGAAAAGAAACTGCTGGTGGACCTGGAAACGTTCCCCACCACCCGGCAGCTGGCGGAACTCAACATCGACGGCGGATCCGTGGAGGAGCTGTACCCGCAGGGTGGCTCGTGGGGCAAAAACGGGGTGATTCCACGCAACCAAACGTGGCACTCCTTGGTCTGCGGACCTGATAGAGAGAAGCGGCAGGCAGAATTACGCGCAACAATTGCTGCCAGTGCTGCTGCCGGAACTCGTGAGCCGAGCTAGCCTCTCCTTCTTACCAACAGCAGCAAAAGAAAACACCTTCGGAAATAATCTCGCGCCCGCGTGGTCTCTGTCGCTCTCTGTGTCTCGCGTGCACGCGGGGTTTTCTCTAACGCGCGAGACCGTAACCTTTCGTAATCCTCCTCTTGACAAAGAAATCTACAAACCAGAGCATGTTGTGGAAATCTACAAAAAGGAAATTATACAAATCTACAAAACGGAACATTTTGTGAAAATCTACAAAAGAAGGGAAATCTAGAAATCTATGAAATAGAACATTTATGTGGAAATCTACATCAAGGAAAATTTATCATATAGCAGGAGAAATGTATCTCAAATAAATCTTCTAAACTTGGGGAACACCTCCCTCTTGTCACGAGGGTAAAACCCTCGCATTATTTTGAACTTTTTGTTAGATGGTTTTCTTTTTGTCTGCCCCTCTTTTTTACCCTAACTTAATTCTAACACCTAAAGACTATTGGGGGTTGGGATTCCTTTTTTAAAATCTTGCCCCCTCCCCCACCCTTCTTGGTCAATAATTGCTTATGGGCCTTTTCCATATGGGAACCCAGAAATTATGGTCATGTGACCTCAATGACTTCCCAATTTTTTAAAAAACCCACTTTCCACACAGCTACAATCCACCTAGCAAGGCTTACATTTCCCAACCCATCCTCACATATGATGCAATGTAATTGAATGGGCATGTCTTAGTGCCTAGAAGATCCATGCTTGTGAAATTTCAAGAATAAGTTGATATTAAAAATGGCCTAAATTTGAGACCTAGGTAGGATCCTGATTGTTTTGGTGTTGTTCTGGCTATCTGTAATTGAGGCTCTTGACATCAGACTTTGCAGATATATTGACATTATGGATAACCAATTATGGATTATGCAACTCTCTGATCTCAAGAGCCTGACAAGTCTACAAGGGGATGATTTCCTAAGAATGTTCAACAAATGTCGTATTATCATGGCAACTTCAACATTTCAGTGATGAATAATTATTTTATTTTGAACATTCCAGGTTGAAAACTACAAATATTTCAGAATATTCGAAAAAGATTCCCTTTTCTTGCACAAAATTTTTGTTCTTTGAACAAGCCTTCTTTGAAGATGTTCAACCTTTCTGAAAACAAAAGAATTAGTGTGGGAAGTTGCAATGATACTGTTGGGTATGTCACTTTGGTTTGCTTGGTGAGGGCAGACTAGTGACTTCTTTCTTGATTGCAGTTTTCCTTCCTTCCAACTTCCATATAAGTTTCCTTGAGCGCTCCACAAACATGGAAAAAGAAAATTCTTGCATGTGTTGAGATTTAGCAATAAATAGCACATGGCTACTTTTTACCTCTGCAATGTACCTGTATAGTAACTCTATAGATTTGATGCAGAAAAGGCTTCTTGAGAGGCTTTCAGCCACCTTATGGAGACCTAAAAGCCAAGCAGTAGCAGTGGGGGTTGGCTTCATCCCAACTTCCAGTCCTTGCTGTGTTTACCAGATCCAACATCCACTGTTAATTATTCCTCCATCCTCATCTATAAACATGACAAAATGAATAGTACAAAATAAGAGACTATTTAAATGTCATCACTGTGGCCAATCATCATGGCTAACAAATAGTCTTTCCCTTTTACAGGTCCTCTTGGAAGGCATTATGGGCAATTTTTTCTTAAATTTAAAAAAATCAAATCAAATCAAATCAAATGAGTTACTCTTAATAAGAAGCATCGGTGCATGTATGGTGATACTAAAAATATTGAAGCACAAGGTATATGACTAATAGAAGTTTAAAAGATTAAAGACCAAGCTATGTGTCACACATAAAAATCATAAACAATTTATGAAAGGTCCATGTTTAGTTCAACATTTATTGATAATGAATACATAATGAAAATCCAAAGTATGATGACACTTCTTACACATAGAAGAGTTTTTCTAAAGAAATGATGGAAAATTCATTTATCATATAGAGCCATCTAAATTATCCTTCACAAAGGAGGAGCAACATACAATCTTTAAGCCTATTAAACATAGGATACTCCAAAGATTGAACATATGACCCATTGACCATTGTATCTTTGGAACAAAGATTACACCAAAACATGGTATTTACCAGTGTTGGATGGGACAAGGTTTTCAATCAAGGTCAATGTACTTGGCCCAATTGGTCTTGGTGGGGGAAGACCTACCACAATACTCGCCCTCACATGTCTAGGTGTGGAAAAATTCAGCCCCAAGCCTGACCCAAGAAAACTTGGGGTCAGTTGGATCTAGCAAAAGACTAGGCCCAATGGGTCTTATGGTGTTTTTGCTCAAGGCTAGGTTGTGGGTCTAGGTATAAGGTTTATGAAATTGCAATTTTATTTATTTTTTCACTTGGCACTCCCTCAATGTGAGTTTTTGTTTCACTTTTGATGAGTTTTACCATGAAGATCATAGACCAACTCATTTTTTGCAATTTAGTAATCTGGAAGATAATGAAACCACAAAAGGTGGAGACAAGGATATGTTCTATTGAAGAAAATATGATTATGATAAATTTTCCTTACCAAAATTGCTTGTGCATTTACCTCAATATCTTGAAAAAGAATTTACCAAGTTTTGTAATCTTCACAAATTTTTTTTGGAAACATTGTCTTTAGTAATGCTTGTTTCCATTGCTCCTTGCATTTCATATTTGATAATTTCGCAATGGTGGCATGACTAGTTGGCAAAAGAATATATTTGTGTCTAGAAGATTTGATATATGATTTGTATGTAAATGACTGAACTAAAGGTTTAAAACTTGAACTTGACCTTGGAATCATCCCAAATAAGCATTTCAAATCAGCCCCACCTTGAACCCATAACCAATGGGCTTCATAAAGCCTAGGATCCTTGATCCAGGGAACTAGTGGTCTAAAACTTTGAACTTGGCCTTGGAACCAATTAATCATCCATTTTATAAAAAACACTAGGCCCAAACCCAACAACTTCTTTAAAACCTCAACCAACCAACAATGGTATTTGAAATTGCATAAAGGACTACAATCATAATGTCACATATGAATGCATGACTATGTAGTCATTGTAAACACATCATTTTTGTGGTCACAATCACAAATGCCATGAACAATTATGTGTTCCATAACTATAGTCATTGTGGACATACATAGCCTAGCTAGCCAACGTACTTACTAACCTACCCTACCTAGTTCATTCTTAACTTGTCTACTACCTTAGCCTAGGTTGCTTAAACTAAAAACCTAGCTTAATTCAACTTGATCTAAGAAGCTTGGGCTAGGCAACCTAGATTAAGCTAGCTAGCTTAAACTAGGCAGCTTAGCTAAACATATATATGTAGGTTGTAATTATGAGGATTTAAACCATTCACCTCCACATTGAAAGACCAATTCATGAACTATTGCATAACATGTTCAAAAATTAATATATTTTGTTTTATTATCATGAACATTTTTTAAAAACCTACTTAAGGAACCTAACCCAAATACCATGCTTACCTAGTTACCTAGGTTGCATATCTACCTAGCTAGCATACCTACACCTCTTTCAAGATGATTAATAGGCATCTAAATTTAATCATAGTCACATAATCATAATCATGACTAAAGTCTCATAATGGCATAAAAGTATGGTGCAATTTGAGCATGATTAATTTTGGGCAATAGTTACAAAATGCCATAGTCATAAAAAATCATGGTTTGATGTAATGAAATGACCAATCACTACTAAAAATATTGGTTTTTCAAATGGTCCAAGTTGACTAGCTAGTCTTTTTTTATTAGTGAACATGTACATTTTGATTAAAGGCCTAGGGATTGAATGGCATGTGTATCTTTTGACAATTCAACTTGATTAAAGTGACTTATTTGACTATGTGTCAAATCATATTGGTAGGTGCAAATTATTTCTTAAAATTGTTCATTACCTACTTTAAAAAATACAAAATTCCATTTAATGTTCCATTTCAACACTTCAAATATATGATTTCATTTTGCAAACAATTCAAATGGGCTATTTTTGCATAATCTTCTTATTACAACTATTGTTTCGTTTGCACAGTTCGATCTCCTTACCTTAAAATAATATGTGGTTAAAATACAGTTAGATTTATCAGAAACCCAAAACACAAGAAATACATAATAGAAATCCATGTTTCTTCAACAAATTTATATTTCTATCTTTACTCCAAATTGAACATGTTAACAATCTATGGTTTAGAAAAGAGAAATTAGAACTAAAAACATGAAAAATCAATGGTTTTTCAATACCAACAAAATTTTGAACTCAAAATGTGTGTCTTTGTCTAATTCTAGTAGCTCTCTCCTACTTCATGTGTGTAAAACCCCAAAAACTCCAAAACTCTAACAATTTTTTAAACCTCATCCTAAATCACTTCCTTCCAAAAGTAATTCAAAATTAAAATGTTCAACAATCTTAATCCTATCGAATTCCTTCATTGCCTTAATTAATCCCTACCATTCTCCTAATTTACTATTTTTTGGTTAATCCCTACCATACATCAAGTAACATTACCCTCCCTCCACTCTAGATTTCATCCTCGAAATCCTTGATTTAGTTTTTGAAAATTGTTATTCATATCATTATGTAATTCATATGTGGCTTGGTCTATTCCTCATGTAATATTGGTATTACTACCTGCATTTCAATCTATGCTTATATACAACCCTTAGCTTTTGCACTCACTTGAAAAACTGAATTATCAAATAATGGTACTGTTACACCCTCTTGAACTTGTTATTATGTATGTTCCATTGCCTACTCCGCAACTTCAACCGGTTCTATGTGTGTGCCAGTATCATTAATTATGGCTATTATTTCCAATTGTGGATTGCAGTTGTTTGTGCTTGTTCCTTATATACCTCAATTAAAGTATCATGTCCTCCTCCATTCAATTTTTGTGGTTTTTCTTGTTATATGTCCTTAATTGCTCCATTGTATTCAACTTCTTCCTCCTGTTGTACTAGACTAGATGGTCCTATATTATTTAGATTGCGATAAATGAAATTTGGAAAGGCTTTCTTGAAGGCAAATAAATGTCTTCTATAAGCAACCTCATCCCTTTTGTGTGTAGCAAAAATTTTATGCATCTTTTTATGGAATTGAAATTCTACCAATTCCCACCATTCATCAAATTCAACATTGGCATCATTCATCTATTGTTTGGTACACAATATTGAATAATATTTTACCAAGTCATTATATTCCTCCAATTTGTTTTTAACATATGTTGGGTCCAAATCCTTACTCCTTTTCAACAAATCATTCGGTTTCACCTTGGTTTTGAACATTTCCTACTTCAATTCATTTACCTCTATAAATGCTTACTCCTTATTTTTTCCTCCATTTTGCCTATTGAACTCCTTTGTTGCCACCATGTTGTTTAATTGTAAAATTTGTATTGTCATCTCATCCATTGTTTGTTTTCTAGTTTCCTACTCCTACAACCACAATTGTTTTTCCCTTTCCAAGCCTTCAACCTTATGCTTATATATTCTATTAATTTTTTTGATATGCATGGTTTGTTTCAATCCATTTTTTTTCCTTTTGCCTTAGCTCCATGCATTCTTCTATAATTCTGGAAAGTCGATCAGCTTCTATTTCATCTCTTTATTCTTTGTGGTTAATTACAACATCTTCATATTAACTTTCACCTCCATCTCCTTCTTTTGTTTTTTCCAAGTTTACATGCATTGTCTATATTTTTCATATCCTTGCTGCTCATTCTTGATTTGTTTCAGCAATCCTTACTTCTCCTCTTCCATTACAATTAATCTAGTTTTGAATGACTTAACTTCTAAACCCAAATTATCCATCTTCAAACTCACAATTTCCATTGTTTGAAACATTTCAGTAGTTTTGTTACTACCTAATACTTCTTTTATTAGTTCTTCCACAAATATTAGTGTTGAATTCTATGGTGTCTCTTCCTTAAATGCATCCTTTGATGATAATCCCTTGTCCTGCATTTGCAAAACTTTAAAAAGGAATGCCACTTGGGATGAGCTAATTGAAAAGGCTCAACCTTAAAAGCCAAATTCAAAATGAAATAGGATTTTCCTACTTAAGTCATCTAGGTGTAGACTTAATTTAGGTGGAGTACATTTAAGCCGAGTAAAAGTCATAGCTTAGGTTGCCCTAACCTATTTTAGGCTTCTATACCTAATTACTAGTTATATGCCCTTAGACATAGGCTTAGGAGTTTAGGTTATAAGTTCTTAGACATAGGGACCTTAGGAGTAGGTATCTAATTTTAGGTTTAACCTAGGTTATTTAGGTTTTATCCACGTTGCATAGCCTAGTGGCCAATGTTTAAATGCCACGTGGCATAACATATATGGCCAATGTTTAAATGCCACGTGGCATAACATAGATGGCCAATGTTTAAATGCCATGTGGCATAACCTAGGTGGCCAATGTTTAGATGCCATGTGGCTTAACTTGAGTGGCCATTGTTTAAATGCCACATGGCATTTGCCTAGTCAAAATGGTGTTTGACTAATCAAAAAATCATTTGACTGTTATATTGATTAAACAAAATGACAAGTCAAAAATGCCAGCTTAAGCTTGGTCAAAAAGTACATGGCCTAGTCATAATGGATAGGTTCAAATGACTTATCCAAAATGATTGGGAGGTTTTTTTTACACCTGTCCAAAATGGGTATTTTTTTACCAAAATTTGTAAGGAAAAAAAAAGGAATTTTAGTAATGATTATAAATTCGATTCCCATTAAATTTTCATTTCTAACAACTTTGATTTATTTTAATTCAAAAATGCAAGGTGTAGCTATGAACAAGTCAAAAGACGTGGTCCAACAAGGCAACAATCCAATTAAGCATGCCAATAATGAGTTCACACCATTAATGCATAAAGATAGGACAACCACCTTATAGGTGAATCATTTCATTGTTCCAATAAATGTTTGATTAATAACATTAACATCTTCAGGATGTAGATGGGATCATTTCCTACATGGGAACAATGTTTCCTTGCATTATTCTCAAATTATAATATGTTTTGCACTCTTAGTTGATAATGTATAAGTAGACTATGTTTTTATTATGGTTTGATTTTCTTTAGTTAATTTTAGCTAGGTGTATTATCCCCACAATCTAGCTTTAGTAGTCTTACAATTATGATTGGAATTAGTGTAAACTTGTAATGTCAACTACATTTCAACTAATTTACATAAATTTTGATTTAATTTGAACATATTTTCGACTTGCTTTCAAGTACCTTGTAGTTGATATCTTTATTTTGGTTCAACTTCATATATGTTGGATGACCTACAAACAACAAGATGCCATGTGTCATACAAGTGTGTACATAAATGTCCACGTGGCACAATATCATATGTTGACATTTTCAATAAATCAATAATTTCAAGATTTTGAAACCATACACATGGCACATGTCAAATAATTTAGTTTATTTTATTGATTAGTAGGTTTTTTACCCACTGATCAATAAAAATGGTTGGATTATTTCAATAAATCAACTTTTAATGGTGGGCCACAAATGCCCATGTGACACATGTCAATGTTCCATTAATATAATATAATTGAATAATAATCAAAAATTTAAAATTCCATGCCCTTCTTCAATGACATGACACATGCCAATGCTACATTAATTCTAATATAGTTTAAAGATAGTCATAATTCCAATTCCACACCCCCCAATGACATGACACGTAGGTGGATGAAGTTCATCCATTAATTTGTTAACATGGAATCAACTATGTCCAATCAGCACTTTATAGTTGAAATGTTACGTCAATTAAAATGTATGTCCTTTTCAACTAAAATGTTATCACCTCAACATTAACCCACAAATTGACACGTGTACATTGTTTTCAACTGTGTTGAAAGGTTGACTCAACATTGTTGACTATTTTGGAGATTACTTGACAATGTCATTTTTGTAGTTGAAAATGATGTTTTCAACTATAAATGACAATTGAGAAGTAGTTGAAAACATAGTTGAAAAATGGGGTTTTTCTCCTAGCTATAATGCATTTAACCATTATGGTTATGTGAGAAATAAATTAGCATCTTTAGTTTATTCTAGGACTCCTAAAGGTTTTGTGGTATCATGCAACCTAAACAAAACATCTACATCTACATGAGTAACTAGTCTTGATTAGCTTGTATAGTATTGTGAAGTCACATTCCAAAAACAATAATAACCACCTAATTGTTCTTTTTGAAACATGTGGTTTATTTACCAAGTAAACTAAAGCCATATGATTGACATAAAACAAAAATTTATTTATTAATAGATAATGCCTAAACTTATGCAATGCAACGACCATAGCTAAAGCTTCTTTTTCTATGGTATTATAATTTTGTTCTGCATTATTAAGAAGTTTGGAAGCATAAACTATTGGTTGATCACTCTTCCCTATGATATTTGTGCCAATAAAGGCCCTACAACCAACAATGATGCATCTATGTGAACATGGAACTCTATGTCCCACTTCAATGGTATTAAAATCTGTGCTTCAATATATTTATACTTATAAACTCCACAAAAAACTTTATATTTTCCTTGTGAGCTTAATAATTGGAGCCATGATCATTGTAAAATTATTGATAAAACATTTGTAAAATTGTACCATACCATTGAACACTTGAATCTATTGTGAATTTTGTGGTACAAGCATGTTCACTATCGCTTACATATATTTTGGATCAGGTAGCTTACCTTCTTTTGAGACAATAAATTCAAGAATAACTCCAAAAAATACCATAAAACATATTTCTTTATGTTTAAATTGATGTTGTATTCCCTACACTTCTAAAAGCATAATCTAAGCTTTTGCAAATGAGTCTCCATGTCATTATAAACTATAAAATCATCTAGGAATATCTTCATGAAAGTGTCCATATATTCTCTAAATGTTTTTGTCATAGCTTTATGAAATGTTGGAGTTCCATTCTTCACACTAAAATGCATCACCTTCTAGATAAATGTTCTCCAATTTGTGACAAAACTATCTTGTATTTTTGTCTTCTAAAACTATGGAAATTTGATAATACCTAGAATATCCATCCAAAAATGAACATGCTTCACACCCTACCACCGTGTTTAGTACCTCATCTATAAATGGTAATGGGAAAGGATCCTTCTTGGTTGCTGCATTTAGCTTTCTGAAATTCACACAAATTTTGAACTTCCCATTCTTATTTAGTATTACCACAATTAGTGATAGCCATGTAGCCTTTTCCACAAGTTGTATGAAACCTTTTGTTAACATTTTATCAATGTCTTGTTTCAATACTGTTACGTAATTTGGATTTAATCTATATTTGGCTTGATGTACCAGTGGTATGGTTATATTCAATTCAATTATGTGTTCAACTAACTTTGGTGGAGTACCTTTCAGATTTTGTATGTCCACACAAATACATCCTTGTACTCCTGAAGAAGTTCTTCTAATTCTTCTTTAGTTGTAAGTTTGAATTCACTTCATTATTTATGGTTTTTTTGAATCCCTATATTGAGTTTGTTAACTAGTGTTGTTTTCTATTAATGTCTAACTTGCTATTTGCAACTTTTGAGCCTTGACCTTCGCCAGGGTTTCATCTATCTAAACATTCCCTAGTGATTGTTTGTAGTATGTTTTTGGACACTCTTATCCTTTAGAGCCTCTTATCCTTTAGAGTAGCTTTTGGCTAATATCTATTTGTAGTTTCTCCTTCTACTGAAATAAATTTTATACTACTAATTTTTTATTATGATTCTTGACTTTAGTATTTTTGTGATTAGACTTTATGATTCCTTATATAGACTGAAATGTATTTAGTAGACTAATGATGCCTATGGAAAATAATTTTGGTTTTGTAACAAATATGATATCTTCCTCTTCATCAACGATACCATTATAGTAATCATAGCATAATAACACTTTTGGTCGTTTCACCTCTGCTCTTGCGCCTTAACATTATTGCTAAATCTAGTCGACCTATCAACTAAAATTTTACAATTGTTCGACTTTTGTTATGGGGGTGTGAGAGTGCCACATGTCATTTCATTATTGGCCATCTGTTCCATCTATCGTGTTGTGCAACATGGTGCACAATAAAAAGTGCCACGTGTTGCCCCACTATTAGCCAAAATGTTCCACAAACATAGTTGCGATAATCGACCTTGCAACTCAATCTCTAATACGCCTCGACTAATCCATTAAACATATGAAATCATCATGTGTTACCTCACTATTGGCCAAATGATTTTCTCATCGTAGTTGTAACACAGTCGACTTTCTAACTAATCCTTTACTTTGGGTTGACTATTGGTTTAGGGTTACAAGTGCGCCACGCGTCACCTCACTATTGGACAAACATTCCAACTTGCATACATCTAGTATAGTCGAAATTACAACTAAATGTCTATTGATGTCATGCCTAATCAACGGATGAAATTCATCCACCATGCGAGGGTAGTTGACAACATCCCTCAACTAGATTGGTAGAACATTTTGTAATTAAAATGGCAAGTAGTGGCTATTGATATGGTATTGACACGTGGCAAACAATTTCGATTGTAATGACACTCTCAACTTGTACTTATCGACTTTGTTGGTTTGCAGTTGAAAAAAAACATTTCCAAGTTGCAAAAAATAATTTGCAATTGTTTTTGCAGTTTTCAATTATGTTTGCAATCGAATAATAGTTGAAAATGTAGTTGCAAAAGGGGGGGGTTTTCTACTAGTGAAATTATAGATTCCTGAGGTTTTGAGGTTTTATAGAAGGTGTAGTATTAGGCATACTTGGCAACATTGTGTTCCATCCCTTTATTGATGTAGAAGAGCCTTTGTTAGCAATTTTTGCCTTCTGCAATTGCTAAATGGTCTCTACCATTGTCTTCATTAAATTTTCCTCCCACTAATTTGCAATACTTTTGTTCTTCTGTGGTTTTTTTTCTTAAAACACCTGATATTCTCTGATTTTGTTTATTATAGCAACATTGATGTCTACTACATGCACATCTACAATGATTATTTAACCTTAACTATTGTTTTCCTTTCTAAGCTTGATGCATTTTTCCCTTGGAACATCTTATGCATTTTTCCCTTGGAACATCTTTTGCATCTTTGCAAACTTGAGATGGTCCATCATCTTATGCCCATTTAGACCACATATACGAAATATTCTTTTGACCGTTCTAAGGTTGATTAATAGCCTCTATTGATGTTACAATTGGTTCCTCTTTCTTCTTGACTTTATACATCTCTACATTATGGTTGTTTCATCCACAATTTGTGTTATGTTTACCAATTTTTCTTGTTTCCATCTATGGTTTCATTGTTATTGTAGATTTTGAAATTTATGGTATTAATAGTGCACTTTGAGCTTTTACATGTACATCCTTTTTTCACACAATAGAGTCGCCTCCTTATGCAATTGTAGCGTGGTCCTCTTCATTCATGTAGTTGTAACTTTTAGATAGGAGTGTAATCCTACCTAAAACACGATTGTCAAAAAAATGTTTGTCTTTGGTGTTTGTAATTCATGAACCAACTTTTGTATGCACTCATAATACACTTTAATCCCCTCAGTCTCTCCCTGATTGATATTTTTTTAATCCATGTAATTTATTTTTATCATTCTAAGTATTTCGATGATGTTTACAAAATGTTTATGTTAGTTCAAAAAAAATACAGTTAGGAAATTTTGAAATTTAATTATGGCACCAATCTGATGCCATCTTTTTCAATGTGTAGTTGAATGCATTGATGATGTACTCCTTAGAGGGTTTTCCACTTGCTTTGACAAATGCTTGAAACAATTTCACATGAGCATATGGACCTACATCTTTTTTATAATCTAAATACTTCAAAGTTCATCGATATAGTTTGACCATTAAGCCCCCTGCTCCAAGATTCACCACCAATCTAGTTTTTTATCATTCATAGTTTGATGGAATCAATGATGGCCCTCTTATAGATCTATTTGCTTGAGTCACCATGATTAACGTTGTGGAAATTGTTTAAGGTCTTGAAATGGGTATTGTTACCTTGCTTGGAACTTCATAAGTTTGGTTAGCTCTTCTTCCAAATTGAATATTCTTTGGTATGTGGTATGTAGCTTGACCATTCTTAGATTGACTCTTTATTCTTGATAGTTCAAACTTTTGTCCAAGCTTACACACTACAGTAGTTGTGTTTGGGATCACAAATCGAATCTATCGTTCTTATGAAACAATTATCAATATTTGAGGTATCCCATTCATCATTATAGGCATTCTTGATGATGGTATAAACTTTTTAGACAACCTAGCCTCCATTTGTACAACATTCATCTATCCTTTTTGTGGTATAGAATTTGGTCTTATTGAAAATGGTTTTGTCCTATTCACATTAGGAGAATTATGAATTCTTAATGTATTTTGTACAAATTGTCCTTCACCTAGGCCAATTTCTTGCATTCTTTCTTCTAAACTATTTTGGACATGTTCTCTCATTTGTGGTTGTTTTACATAGTCTTATCCAACATCTATTGTCCCACATGTCTAACAAATCCATCCTTCGTTTCACTATTAATCTATGGACATTTTGTGATGACATGTCTTTTAACTTTACAAAAAACACAAATTTTGGAAAGAGTTTGAACCAACTTGGTTAAATCTTCAAAATTGTAACTTCTATGTTACGGATTCCTTCTTTCTCTTCTGATTCCTTAACTTTTATGGTTCGTTTGAATTAGTAATGCCTCCTCTAGAACATTCACATGTGCATCATCATACACATAGGTTATAAGATAATTTGCATCCACCCACTCTAGAATACTAGGATCGTAGTTATTTTCCATGTCTTAGTCCTCTATTAGTTCATGATATTCTAGCGATGCTGACTGGTACATAAACGATGCATTTGTGTGTCTATTGTAATCACTTTGTCGACTATTCACACATGTTAGACTTGAAATTTTTTTAGTGTCTACCAATAACAGTTCATCCTTTGAATTTTTCTCTTCCCCATGTTCTTGAATAATATATGGTGCTTGAAAAGCATGGATAATACCCTCTTCTTTTGGGTATACTTTAAACTTGATCCCTTTCATTGGAAAATCACCTTTTGTAACTAGGATGTCTTTGTGGACACCCCATCCATACTTCTTTTCTCACTCCAACTCCCACCAAAAATATTCAAAGTCCTGCAAGCCATTCTTTTGTTTGTAAACTTATGAGTTCCAAAATTATACCCCTATTTAGTGTTTCATACACTTCCTAGTCTGCATTTTGATTTTTTTTCAGATTGGAATTCATGTTTTGCCGCTTGGTTTCTTGATCCATTTACTTCTATAAACTTCAAGTCATCATCCAATTCATATTGTTTTATAAATCTTAAATTTCTTTCGTTTCTTGGTATACTTTCAAAATTAAGTCCTTACAACCTTTATCATTTAGACCTTCATGTTCAATTTCCAAAAAAATTAGAAATCAAAATTTGCAATAAAATAGTATGTTCTCTTTTAAATTTTGAGATTTATAGAAAACCATGCTATCAATAAGTCCAAACTATTTTTTTTTTTTTGCTTTAGAAAAAAAAATGGTCCTCGAAATGGTCGCCAAATGGTAGATGCAGATTTTATCCTAGAATTGTTCTCTGCTTATTTAAAATAATAAAAATTCACATTCAATCATTCATTTCAACACTTACAATCTATGGTTTCAATTATTCAAAACACTTTTGGTAGATTTTTTTTACATAGTTTTATCATTACATCTATTGTTCATTCTCCTCAAGTTTTAATTTATCCTTGAAAATCAAAATCTATGGTTAAAGTTATAGTTAGATATTAATTAAAAAAACACAACATTTACATAGTATGATCAATATTTCTTTATTAATTTCACACAACTTTTTTACTCAAAAATTAACATATCAAAATCTGTGGACTTAAAAGTATAAATAAAAAATGAAAACATGAAAAATATGTGGTTTTCAATACCAACATAACTCTAAACTTCATACTTTGTCCCTATTCTAACTTTAGTAGCTCTTTAAGTCTAAATATGTGTAAATGTAAAAAATCCCAAACTGCATCAAATTCTAGAACTACATGTATTAAGTTATTTTCCCTCCAAAAGTAATTCAAAATCAAATGATCAACAATCTTAATCCTATCCAACTAATCAAATATCTTGTTGTATACTTGCCATTCACTAAGTAATCATTATTTTATTGAATTTCTTCCATTCATTGGGTAATAGTCTCTTTACTTTCTACTCACTTCACAAAACACTTGTTGTTGCTTGGGATAATTGATACTTTTTTGTTCATGAGTTTGGCATTTAGTGAGCTTGGTGTTTTGATGTTTTGTGCATCATCATCCATTGTTGGGGTTTGCACTTCACAACAACATTCACATTGTGTTTTTTTTGTTTTTGTTTCTTGCATGTTTAGGTTTTCAAGAACCTTTATTTATAGTCAAGCATCATCTTGAATAGTTTGTCATCAATTTCACAAAGGTAAGTTTTTTTTTTTTTTTTCTCATCTCTTATTCCTTGTTGTTTCTTTGCTCATCTTTTATTGCAACCAAATTAACTTTAAACTCTTTGCTAAAAGTTTGTTTGTTGTATTGTTGTCTCTTGCTCTTGTATTTTTACTTTTCCCTTGCAGTAACATTTACAAGAATTGAATCTTTACTTGGAATATCAAATTGGTTATTTGGTTTAACATTATTCAAAACTCTCTAGTTAAATATTTTCTTATTGTACCATTTCACATTGTTATAAATCATGGATACAACACAAGACCGTGTGATTTTCATCATGAGATGTATGACATTGTTCCAAATTGTGGATTAGATATTCAATTCACCTGTCCAAGCTCTCTTTCTAGATTTGAATTCTATTGCCATGGATCCGTCCATTGCCCTTCAAAGTGCATAATTTTTGTTGTCTATAGTTGCAATCAATGATTTTTTTACATCTTGTTTTCTAGGTGTTTTGTCGCAAGAATTAAAGTACTAGGTGAAGCCAAGAAGCACAACTTGGTTTTCCAAATTTTTGTTCACCGAATATGAAGACAACCAATGGGTGGAGAACTTTAAGATGTCAAAGTCCACACTCTTTCAAATTGCTCATAGATTGAAGCCAACATTGTTGAAAAAACACAAAGTGCATAAAAGCCATCCATGTGGAGATTTGTGTGTCATGTGTTATTTACAAACTTGCACATGGCTACAATTTCGTAATTTTTATCAAGTTATTTGCAATTGGGAAGTCTATTGTATCCTTGGTCCTACATGAGTTTGTTACTGTAATGAATATTGTTTTTTGGAAGTTGATTTCATGGCTAGTGGAAGCAAACATGTGCACTGTCATGAATGATTTCAAACTACGATGTGGCTTATCTAGTGTACAAGGTGCAATTCATGGCACCAATCTTTTGATTTCTAAACCTTCTATGCCTTTCCTAGAAGAGTACTATTATTTTAAATATGGGGGATATTCCATTGTAGCATAAGCAATGGTGGATTACAAGAAAAGGTTTATTAACATTTATATTGTTATGTTGAGAAGTGTTAATGACTCACATGTATTGCATAGGTTTGCATTGTACAAGAAAGTTCAATTACATGGATTGTTTGACATCATTAAGGGATCATGTGAAAATAGAAATCCTCCATATTTCCTTGGTGACAAGGGATATCCCTTTATTAGCTGATCATGACATTATTTAAAGAAGATGGACTCCATAACATTTTGGAACTGTTCTACAACATAAAACCCAAAAAAGGCTGATCCATGGTTGAAAATGCTTTCGACATTTTGAAAAAAACTTTAAGGGAGCTAATACATAAATTAGATTTGAATGTTACTTTTTAACTTGATGTTTTTACCCATTTTTGTTTGTTGCATAATTTGTTGAGGATTGAAGATGAAGCAAGTATCGAATTTTTATTACACATCATTGAGCTAGAAGCAAATACCTTGCATGAAGATCAACCCATCAACATTCCCCAAGATGAGACAATAAATCAATAATTAGATGGAAAGGAAAGGTCTAAAGGAATTTTGAAACAACAATTGACTCATTACTTTAGCAAACAAAGGAGCTTCACATGAATGTACTTAGTTTTCAAACCTAATCTCTATCTTATATTTGCAATTGTCTTGAGTAAAAACAAAATTTGGAAATTATTCAATGTCATTTTTTTTTAATGTTTTTGTTAAGCCAAAATAGTCTGGAAATGAATCAATGTTGTTTTAAAGTTTTGATTTTGTGAAGTCAAAAAAATTGGAAATGAATTAATGTCCTTTTGCATTTCTAATTTTGTTAAGCCAAATTTTTTTGGAAATGAAACAATGTCTTCTTGCATTTCTAAATCTAGTTATTTACAATGTTCATTCATTTGTTTCTAATCATTTACTTATGGCACCCATCATCTTCAGTTTCAAGTGTTGGGATTGGAACCTTGTTGTTGGAAACTTGAAAAAATGCCATGTTCATCACCTTCATAAATTTTGTAAGAACTTTCACCATGTCAGCTTGATTCTTGTTGATGTTCATTATCTTTCCTTGAAGTAGTTTAATTACTTGTCATGCATATTCTTCTAGGTCACCATAGTGCTTGCATGAATTTTGTGAAGAGACTTTGTCAAAAACTTGCTTTCCTTTTTTCATTGTTGCACCCATGGTCTTATGAGTTGAAGAAATTATTGTTTCACCCTTGTACTTCTTGAAGAACAAGCAGTTGCTAGTCCTTTTTTACATCCTATCTATTAACATATTTTGGGGTTGTTGGATTCGAACCTAGAATGTGTAATGGCACAATGTGTTTTGTTAAAGTTTTGGGTTCATTGGTGGGGTCTTCAATGGTGTGGAGGCATTTGGCACATTAACACGTTCTGGAAATGGCTTAGTGGATCGGGGTTGTTCATACAACCATGTTTCGTTATTGATGTGTGCATAAACATTGTTTGTTGCATTTAGTTATTCATACTACATTTTTACCTCTAGAATTGTAAAATCATCATTGAGTTCAATGGGCTCATATGGGGTTTATCTAGCTAGTTTGAAAATTCCATCTCCATTTGCCATCAAATTTCTCATGTGTGGTGGTTGGAATATGGGCCATTTGTTAAAGAACTCATTAATCATCTTGTATAAGCCTCACCCAAAGTTACAAAAAAATAGGGCATTGTTTCTTTCTTAGATGTCCATGGCCTAATAATTTTGATTTTGTCCAATGCACACCATGAAATCGAATATCTTTTTGAAGTTGCTTGCAATCATATTCCATTTATCCTTGCATGCAAGATTATTCCTCACATGTGTTGAACAACCCACATTCATGATTGTTGTCAAGATTTTCTTCCACTTTGAGACTATTGTCTCAAACTTGTGTCAATAATCCACTTTTACCATCATTTCTACATGATATGCTTTCTTGGCTTGCACAAAGTTAAGACTTTTACATGTTCCTAATTTGCTTGCCACGGTTTCCTAGACTGCACTTTTACTACAAAATTTGAGTTTTGGTTGACAATGTGTTTTAAATACCTTTCTAATTTTTTTTTAGTGGCTCAATTGGTAGATCTTCAATGGGTTGTGATAGCGGGTGAGCTACAAAAAAAATTGATATATTATTAATCATTATATTATCCTCAAATTGTAGTTGTTTGTGTTGTTTGTTCATGTGTAAAACAAACTTGGATTCAAGAATTGCATTATGTAAGTTATATTATAGTTTCTTGTAGACAAGGATGAACAAGAAATGCATATGCTCATGGTCCATTGAACTCGCTTGTGCATAATAAAATTGTATTCAAGAAATTCATATATTGACATTGCACTTGCTTTGTTTTCTTTATTCATGTGCAAAAGAGAAGAATCCACCAAAATTTGTAAATAATTTTCACATTGAACTTGTTTGTTTTGTTTAATTATGTGTAGATTATAATGATGAGTAAGAAATGCATCAAGACATTATATTGGCCTTTTTTGTTTTCATGGGCATAATTCAAGAATTGAAGGAAAACTTATTTTCTTTTGAACAATTGAGTTCTTCCTACTACTTGGATTGTGAATTGCTGCAATCCATGGTGAAAACCAAGTTGAGGTTTGTAGCAATGGACTTTGTTGTGATGGCCTTTGTTGTAGCGCGCATTAGAGATGGTGCAAAAAGCTTGCATCATGGAGATGGTGAGCCATGAATCAAACAAGCTTCATAGGAAAGAATGTTAACTATATAATTTTTTGGCAATTTTTTTGGAAACAACAAGGAACACATTAGAACATTGTTTTATTATGCGAAACTCAAGTGGTGTTACATACACTAAGTTAAAGCACCCCTCTCTAGGGTGCTAACTAACATTTCTATTTATTTTTTCAAATCTAAGATTTGAGAAGATTTTGAGACTTTTCACCACTAGCCTACCACCAAGATACCACCAACATCCACAGAGGATGCCATGTAGATTTTGATGTTGGCTAACATTTATGATGTGATTCAATAAAAAAACAAATTTCTTGACATTGACTTATGGGGTGTTTACCACCAAGTGTGATTGCACCAAAGGCATAAATAACAGCCCTACCCATTACAACAAGTGAAACCACCAAGAATGAAAATAACACATGTTCAGTGAAGTTCTTTGTAAAAGAACACATGTTGTACCCATGTTAATGTTTGGCGCAAATTAATTCACAAAAAGTTTAGTAAAACAAAGAGGAAAGAATTCTATTGATATTTTTAAATTTGTCGAGAATTGAACTCTCAATTTATGAAAAATGATTTACTATTCCAACTATTGGGTTACTATTATAAATAAATAGACAACAAAAGGTGTACTTTTGAATACTTGGTTACCATATATTACTGAAGTTAATAAAAACTAAATAAAAAACTACCTAACCTCATTTAAAAAAAATAAAAAATTCAACAAAGAAGTGTCAAACATGAGTTGGAGGTTCTGGTAGTAGTTCATGATAACACTTATTAGTGAACATTCCTTAAAATGTGGGACCAAATGAAAACTACAAAGCTAGGTAGTCTGTAGTCGCCACCTTTACATGCAGAGCCAGTAAAGTTTGGCAGGTTCACATTAATGAAGGAGGTTTTTCCCATCAATACTGGCATTTTCCAAACTGGGTACTCTACATCCAGTTGCTCCTGAGCAGCCTTTTTTCTGCTGGCTATATATATAGCCAAAATGCTCTATTAAAAATAAAATGTGCTAAAATCATGTGCTGTTTTGAGTTTTTCAATAGCCATAGTTCAACCAAAAATTACGAAAAATTTCCACATTTATTTTACATGATTCAAGTAGGTAGGCAGAAATATAAAAGGATTTAAAAAAAAATTTATCATGTTTATCTTGTAGCCCAATTTGGCAAAATCTTCTTGTGAATCATTGCCATTTTGGCTATACCACAAAATTGCCAAGAAAAACACTGCTCCTAATGCAGGTGAAATTCAACATGTTTTCCGAAGCAATTTTTACTTGAGAATTCGTTGCTAAGATGAGCATCCGAAGTGCCTGGTTGGTGGGCCCAAGGTCTTTTAAAGTGCCCACCTCCTCGGCATGTTCGGGAGGGGCAACTGTGAGGTTGGTAATTGCCCGCCTCCTCGACATGTTCAGGAGAGCAGAACATGAGAGCAGCAGCAGCAGCCGCGCGTGGTTAAACTATAACTAGTGCCCCGGCACCCCACCTCTTCGGTATGCTGAGGAGAGCAGTGGTGTGTGTTTGGGTGTCGGAGTTGAGTGTAAATCGTGCAAGTTTTAGATACGACTTTTCAAATACTTTTTTAGTCCTGAATTCACAAGGAAATGTTCCAAGGGGTGTGCCCTCATTCCCAGTGTGTATAGTGTGTAGATTGTGCTGCAAGTGTGGGGCGGCCATAATGTACAGCAATCAAGACCGGTGTACCCGACAACAAAATTTGTCATTTTAGTACCCAACAGCAAAATTTATCACTTTATTAAGGATAAAAAAAAATTGGGATTTCCTCTTTCCCAAGAGTAAATTCAACTATTTTTTCTATTTTTTTGGGGTAAAATGTCACCAAGATTCTTTTTGTCATAAAATTGAAGAATAAAACCTTGAGATTCAAGATCCTTCCCACGCCCCTGAAAAAAAAAACCAAAAAAGAAAAGACGAGCACAATATTGTCTAAAGACCCATAATATTTACCCCCATTCCGTCACCACACATGTCTAGTAAAATGGGTCCCGGATTCATAAAGAGGTAAGCCTACTGAGTGTGAAACTCAACCTAAACTTCTCTGAAAATTCAAAGTCATTTGTCACTTTAGGTAGGTAGCACTAGGCTACTACTCATACCTTCCATTCAACCTCTTGGACTCAAATATTTAATTACAGTTCGGATCAGTCCCTCCCCCCAATTTTCTTCATATCGAAATTTTGGCGAAATAAAAAAAGGTGAAAAATTAGTCGAAGTCACACTAGAAAAAAAATTCCATTTATTTCCCAATTTATTTGTGAAAAAATAGCCGAATTTTGGATGTGCTAATATGGTAGTCCTTCCTGTGGGCCAGGGCGAACCAGCAGCGCCCACATTGGTACCTTGACCTTTTTGCTGTGAGGCCTCTTAGTGACCGCATTAACTATTAACCTCTAAACGTCCCAACAATGCAAATTTTACTCTGAAAAAAAGCAGCTCCCATATGGGCCTGTCTGGCTTTTAGGGTTTAAACCCTAAGAAAATGTTAGATTTGAAATCCGAGACCTTGATTTAGTCCAAGCATGGGATACTTATAATATTTAAAAATAATTTAAATGGATTTCAGGACTTTTTTTTAACCATGGTACCAACTACCAACGTGGGCTGCTGGTTATCCTTCCCCATTCCAGATTGCCATACTCGGGCTCTGAATTTGTGGGCCCCATTTGCGGGCCTGCCAAGCGACAGACTAGGGGAATGATATTTGTTAGGTCCCACACCAAGGTTTACCTAGGGAACTGGAACCCAACAGGAATCTAGTTACTGGTCACTTATCATCCATCATCCATCCTTTGTGGTGGTGCATTAGTGGGTGTTGGGTTTGACACTTTGGCTAATAGTTTATGCATAGTAGGTAAAGGTTTAACAGAAAAAAAAACAAAAAACTACCATTCAACCACATAGGTAATAAAAAAATCTCTTCTTAACCTAGTAGTCACCTATTTTCCTACCTATCTATCAAAATATATAGCACTACTTCTTACAAAATGGGTTACCTAGGTGAAGGGTTACTAGATATTAACTCATGGGAGGTTTATCCACAACTGAGTCATTGTGCACCATCCAGTGGACCATCCAGTGGATGGTGCACTGCACTGGTGGGTGCTGGTTCACTCTGGCCCCTCAGACATTTTGAGGAATGCATGAATGTATATACACTAGGTGGTGTTATTGTGAACTAACTTAAAATGATGAAACCTGGCAAATCATAAATAAACCAAAGCACCCAGAAAAGGGGGAAATCAAGGAACAAAATGAAAGGACCCACACCCGAGAAGACAAAAAGAATCATCAAAGAGGACCAACCACAAAGAGAACATCAAGTTCCTGAACCCCTTCTTGTTGCAAGAAGCATATCAAATAATGAAAAGGGGAGGACCTCTTGAAAGGACACCAAGCCCAGAAGAACCCTCACATATTGCAAGAGTATGTCTCAAAATAGAGATCGTCTACTCATGTTGTAACGTTACAGACATTACAACTATTTGTAAAATGTGTGTAAAACTTAGAGAAGAAGAGGGCTTTCAGTGGCCTTTGCTCCTCATTAAACACATCGATGCAAAAACTTGTCCGCCTGTTGGTGTTAAAATTGTGAGTTCATATTTTGAAAACTTAATGAACATTTCCCTATTTTTAACTGGCATTTTGAGGAGGACCATTCACTTGGCTATCTCGGTGTTGGTTGCTGTGTGAACCCATGTGAATCCATGGTTTGAGGATCCATTTTTTGAGAATTTCAACGAACATTTCTTATTTTAACTATTGCTAGTTTGAACTTGCCAGAAGTGGCAGAAAGCCATCAGGTGATGAGCGGGGATCAAGAGAGAAGCGTTTGAATTTGAAAGAGAATTAATTCTTCCTAATTCCTTCTAACTTTGGGTGTGAAGCTTGTATCCAGAATTGTTGGGTTCCCAAGAGGGATTCCCTCTAAGACTGGAAATTTTCATACTTGTGGGTGGGTCCTCAACATATTTGTTTCTAACTTGGGGGGGGTGGAGGGGGGATGAGAGACACACAAATTTGACTCATATCTGCTCATGCCTTTATACGAAGGCAAATTACCACAAGGTTGAATTCAACAACTGCGGCCAAAAGTTTCTTTGTTCCACGGGGCACGGACCTTCCCAAGTGCAATCGCCCATACCATGCTAGTGTAAGGATGTTTTATGTAATTTCCCTGTAGTTGGGGGCATTTTGTGTAGGTTAAAACCTGAGGCATCAGGCTTTACCTAGCATAAAGACCTGTGTCAATTTTTATTATTTTTTTAAAAAAGAAAAAGAGTCCGGGATGCGTACTTGTCGTCAAGTATAATGGGAAAAAAAGTGGGTGTTTTGGAAAATGAAATGTTGTGGACAATTCTTGGCCTGTTTGTTTAATGTGGCCTCCAACTCATATGCTACGAAACCTCATACAGGAACGAGGTTGTTTGCAAGCATCTTTAGATTTTCAATGCTTGTGGGCATGACCACCTCCCCACCTCAACAATGGAGGTCAAAAGCGGAGTGAGAGTCTTGAAGCTAGAGTAGCAAACTTATTATTTGGGTCAAGAATTTTAACAAATCCTTGCCAAGGATGTGCTGACCAGAAACTCCATCAAGCTCTCTAGTTGTTGCATGAGGATCATGAGAGCAGCCAGCATGGAAGAAACTAGGCATGCACTATGGTTTTTGTTTTAGTCAAATTTGAAATTAAAAAAAATAAAATAAAAATTCCAACATTTATTATTTGGGTGTTGAAAACGACAAAATTTATTGAAAAGAAACACTGACCCATGCATGCACGTGGAAGCAAGCAACACACATTTTAATGGTGTATCGAGATGTATGGATAATCCAGGTCGGGTCAACCTTGTTGGTGCCCGTTCACTATGGCACGCACGACACCACGGTTGGATAATGAGCAAAAGAGATTTTTTTTCTTGTGGGTCAGTGTCCTTCCTTTCTTACAAGAGGCGCTTGCTTGCTGAATCTTTTTATTATACAGGTTCTTCAACATGAGTTTAGTGTTCAGAGCATTATTTCTATTCCAAAAAAGTGTTCTCGGAAGGCCCCCTAGCAGCATCATCTCCACCACGCCTCTGAATTGAAATTCACAAGTCATGAAATGCATAGGTCACTTGTGCAGATAAATGTAAAAAATAAATATGAATTATTATTAAAAAAAAAAAAAACCAATACTTATAGAGACACAAAATGTGTGTGTAGCTCTATGATTTTTGATTTAGCACACTTTTTCAAATTCAAGAACGTTCGGGCTTAGTTCAAAAATCAAGTTTGGGTCCATGTACACATTACACACTCCCCTAGATGATATATATTGTACATGTGCGGAGTTTTATTATAAATTAAAATAAAGATTGCATAGGTTCAGAGTTCTACAAATAATTAAAACAAATTAAATACTTAAACAAAAAGGTTAGCTTGTTCACCTAAAGAACTTAAACCTATATTAATTTTTAAAAAAAAATTGAAGGTTTGCGGTTTCAATTTTGAATTTAGCTAAAGGCTAGTTTCATGATCTTCTTGTTCTTGTTGTGCCAATCCCACCAAAACCAAAAGCATGTGAATTCAAATCACAAGAACCTTAAAACTCAAGTTGCCAACATTGATAAAAACCTATGAGAAGTTTTTTTATTTGGAGACCTTGCGCCTTGGGTGAACCTACACCTACATTGGTACCATGGTAAAAACACCAATTTAATTTAATTTTTTTTTTTTTTGGGGGTTGCTTCTCAAGATGATAGATATTATTCAACTAAATCAAGGTCCTTAGAGTTCAAATTTAATATTTATTTTGTTAATTTTAAACTCTAAGAGGTCTTACTCAAGAAGGTGAAGGTACCAATGTCTAGGTCTCGGTTCACCCTAGCTCTAACCTTGCAGAATGGAGAGAGTTACTACCTCATCTTGGTAGCATACAATCGAGCGTTTCACTAGTCAAAAACACTTGGCCTTCTTCATATTTTCTGTGATACCACTTACTTGCCGCTGGGGGTGGGGGGGGGGGGGGGTTTTTTAGAAAAAAT
>Ga0116229_10002333_pt1 | contig 30601 bp, 30 predicted proteins | sample S1TSphgellanicum_3_FD_87313 | JGI IMG/M metagenome (GOLD analysis project Ga0116229, IMG submission 87313) | Host-associated microbial communities from peat moss isolated from Minnesota, USA - S1T2_Fc - Sphagnum magellanicum MG | ecosystem: Host-associated > Plants > Peat moss > Unclassified...
AAAAAAAAAAAAAAAAAAAAAAAAAAAAAAAAAAAAAAAAAAAAAAAAAAAAAAAAAGAAGAAGAAGATGATCGCTTGTTGCCATCACCTTTTTCACAACACCACCACCATAGAAGAAGGCGATGATATTGTTGTCGTCACTTTCTTCATAAGAAAACCACCAAAAAAAGTGATGGTAATTATCGTCGCCATTTTTTACAACAAAGCCATTGAAGAAGGTGATGGAAGCTCTCATCTTTTTCTTATTTTCTGCAAAAACTGCATAGAAGAAGGTGATGATAGCTTGGTGCCGTTGCTTTTTTTGTTACAACAGAACCACATAAGAATGAGATGTCATTTTCTTTTTCTCAAACACAAAGAAGAAGGCAACGACAGCTACTACCATCGCCTTTTTTGCTATAATAGAACCAAAGAAGAAGGCGACGATAGTAGCTGCCGTCACCTTCTTCACCGTAATAGAACCAAAGAAGAAGACAATGGCAGCTTGTTGTTGTCACCTACTTCACTATAATAAAACCAAAAGGAAGAAGGTGACGATAGTTTGTTACTATTGTTTTTGTCGTTGCAACAAAACCAAAATGAAGAAAGTAATGGCAACAAGTTGCCATCGCTTTTTTCGTTGCAACAGAACCAAAAAGAAGAAGGTGATGGCAGTAAGCTATTGTTGCCTTCTTCGCTACAACAGAACCAAAATGAAGAAAGCGATGGCAGTTTGCCGTCGTCTTCTTTTTCTCAAACACAAAGAAGAAGGCAACGACAGCTACTATTGTCGCCTTTTTCATTGTAACAGAACCAAAGAAGAAGGCGATGGCAACAATTGTTGTCGCCTTCTGTGCTACAATAAAATCGAAGAAGAAGGCGACGGTAGTAGCTGCTATCACCTTCTTCGTTGCAACATAACCAAAAAGATGAAGGCGACGGCAATTTGCTGCCATCGCCTTCTTCACTGCATCAGAACCAAAGAAGAAGAGAAAGGAGGGAGCTTTAAGCTCCCGTTCTGGGCTATCATTTTTTGCTCCCGCTTCAAGCATGTTATCTTGGCTCCCACTTCAAGTGCGTTATTCTCGCTTCAAGCACATTGTCTTGGCTCTCGCGTTAAGCACGTTGTCTTGGCTCCTGCTTCAAGCTCTCCTGAGCTCTAATGATGGAGTGAGCGCAAAATGAAGGGGAAGGTAGGTGGGAGGGAGGTAGGAGGGGGCAGGTAAGTAGGAGGGAGGTAGGTAGGTAGGTAGGAGGGAAAAACTTTGAGGCAGAGAAGAGACTGATAAAACCAAAGACTTTGGGTAGGGGAGGATGTGTCTTTGGTTCATCCCCAAATGGCTTGAATGGCCTCATCCTCAACTAGTGCGTTGGTGGCTGCTGGTTCATTCCAATCTAGCTGGTGCACACCATGACGCAACTCCAATGTCACCACCACTGCAACATAATTCTCCAAACCATCTCAACAGAATTCTGCAACACTGGTCCTTCTTTTTTATTTACAAACAAAAACCCGAGTACAACAAAAAAGAAAAAGAAAAAGGGTGCGGATTCACCATCCAACCATGAAAGCGGGGGGCTTCTAAGCTTTCAAACCCCTCTTCACTGTCTCTTTTCTCTCCCTTTCTAAGGAGCTCTAGAGAAGAAAAGAACCTAACTAACTTCTCTTCTTTTTGTGCTCTTGATTCTATAGCCTTAGTCGCCTTCTCCCCCCCTGCCTCATTAATCTATTCCTAGCAACTTTCTAACTTTATACAAGTTTTACAGGCTACACCTCCTAGGTGTCCATCATTCGTTCCCTTGCGCTCCAGTTGCACTCTCCAGCTTGTCCCCTGTCGTGAGAGGATTATTACAGTAGGTTATGAAACCAATTGTCAAAAAATCAATAACTGACTGGTAGGTTATGAATATCAAGTTGTTTTCACAATAACAGGCCAACAGTGGTCGAAACTCCAAACCCATTTTCAAACTATTTGAAGGGTAATCTACCTATGAAGGTAGTTTGTTTTGTAGTTATGAGATTCACTGAACTGGGATGCTTCGGATCATGTTCTTGGTGTCTTTGGAAAGCACTTGATGAGGAGGGGTGCATGTGCTGGGTTCCATGACATTTGGACTTGCTGTGCAAAAGCTCTTCGAATATTGAATGATTTCTTCATTGAAAATTAAATTAAATTGTAGCTGAAAATTTCAGGGCAATTGGAATGTGCCTTTGATGTTGTTGGAAAGAACTTGATGAGCAGGATTCAATGGAATTTGTTTTGTAAGATTTGTATTCAGAATGGGGGAGATATTGATTTTTAAGTGATTTCTGCCGCTGAAAATTCAAATAAATTCCAGAAAAACACGTTTTGGAAAACAAATCAGTTGAGGATGTGGTAACACTTGAGCCAACGGCACAGGCCACACAAGTACTTCATGGGAACTGGACCTGCCTAAATCTGAAAATTGATTACCAAGTTGCTGATTATTAGAACCTAAGTTTTAAACCAGGGAGCTCATTAGCAATGTGTATGGAAATGAGAGCTCTAGTATCAACATTAATCACGGCAAGATGAGGATATTTAAGCTCTAGTGTGGATACATAATGACAGCAAGATGAGGATAATTAAGCTCTAGTATGAACATTGATTAAATCAAGATCTTGTGTCTTCTGAGGACATCTTAAGAAGCAAGATGTTAACAATTAATTACATCAAGATGAGAATAATCAGAGCTCCAATATGAACATTAATCACAGCAAGCCGCTCCCGATGAGAGCTCTAGTATGAACATGAATTACAACAAGATGTTGTTAACTAGAGCTATAGTTCGAACATTAATCACATGAAGATGGTGCTAAACATACAACTGAGATTTAGTCTACTTTAGGGCTTGTGATAGTCCCTTTTGTATTGTATAAAACACTTCTCATCACATCTCTTGTGTTCGACAGAGAGCAACACATGGTTCTCTTTTCCAATTTCTGCTTCTCTTAGAAAAACAAGAGATGAAATTTGCCATTTACAAGAGGGGTCTGTACAATGAAAGCCTTTTCGTTTTGTCATATGTTGTGGAAGTACAAGTTGGAGGTCAAGCAGCAGATGTTACTGACAAAACACAGTTTGTAATTTCTCCCATCCTCTTTAAGCCGTTGGAGCTTTCTGAGATTTGAATACCTTAAACCCTAAACCTGATGGGTTGTGTTTTCAATTGGAGCTTTCAGAGATTTGAATACCTTAAACCCTAAACCTGATGGGTTGTGTTTTCAATTGGAGCTTTCTGAGATTTGAATACCTTAAACCCTAAACCTGAAGGGTTGTATTTTCACGGAGTTCATACAGGTTTTATGGAATCTGTATGATCGAGGTCTTCAATTCCATTTGTATGCTCGGAGTGTGTAATAATTTCGACAGACACAATCCATCTCATCACTTTCTAGATTTTTTGTTTCATAAATTCTTCATCTGATTTTTCCATCTTGACATCATTCCCCAAAACAAAGGATTCATTTCACTATTGCTCAAATTCTTGGAGGCTCTCTCTCTCTAGTGCTGTCCTAGATTGACATGAGCCAGCGGCACTACAGAAAATACCATAGTAACCAGTTATCAGGTTGGGCACTAAATAATTATGAGAAAAAAGAATTCAGGACTTTTGAGAAAGTATTAAGGTGTACTTAAACAAGTAAAAACTACATGTTAATAATTTCTTCATGGTTTTGCTGGAATCTTGGGGAGATGAAGAACAACTCTCCAACCTGTTTGCATGGCTGCAGAGCCATTCATGTTCTTCATTGTAACCAAGGGACACATTGAAGAACAACTCTGCAACTTGTTTGCATTCATAATTAGAAATCAAATCATGACTATGTGCTCGGGTGCAAAATTAAGTAGCTCGGTGATAGAAGATTCAGAAGCCATGAGCTGGGAAAATTTATTTATCAAATTTCTGAAAATTGAAAAACTCTTCTCCAAAATCATAGACAAGATGATCATGAGATGACATGATATAAGATTCAGAATCCTCATATGACAATTTAGCTATCTGGCCGCATAATCATCAATTCAATTCTTACACATCCATGGTAGTGCCTCTCACCAAGTTGTAAAGGAAGCTCTGAAACAGTGAGACCTCTCTGGCTATATGTATACAATTCAAGGACAAGGACAAGTGTTTTTTTCTTTCTTTTTTTTTGGGGGTAGGGGGGCGTTTGCATAAAAAAAGAGGAAGAGGGATTCGAGAGGAGGTAACCTTATATGCAGTAAGATCATCACATCAGCAGCTTCTCTTAGAGAAATTCATTAGGAGATAGATGATTCTGGCAGTCAGATGATCAGCAGCTTCTGAGGCTATAGATTCATCTAGGAGATGATGATTTCAAGCAACTGTCAGATCAGCAGCTTCTGAGTCTATAGATTCATGAGGAAATGATGATTTCAGGCAGTCAGATAAGCAGCAGCTTCTGAGAGAGAAATTCAGAGGAAATGAGGATTTCAAGCAGTCAGATGATCAGCAGCTAATTCTGAGTGACATTCAGAGGAGATTGAGATGATTCTGAAACTAGAGATTCATGAGGAGATGCTGATTCACGACCGACTGCCTCCAGAACCTGCTGATCCAGAGCCTCCTGATCTTCCAGTCCTGCAGTGCAGCCAATCATGGATCCAGATCATGCAGCAGCGAGCCACAGATTTTGTCAGACCTCACAATATTGTTACAAGTTTGATATAAAATCTCATGAGCAAGAATGTGATGATCTTGATGATCTTACTTTGAGCTTATGCCAGACTGTGCGCTAAGGGCAGACGCAACAGATTTAGAGCCAGCGGAGCCTGTTGAGAGAGATGGGCTCGAGCTGCTCATCTTCCGCTTGCTGCAATTATAGCTTGCCTTCATTCTTTTTTTGCTGCTGCCGGCTGCAAGACGTGATCTCGTGCTCGTCGATCGAGAGGAGCTCCATGCACGCGGGCGGCGCCGACTTCCAGCAGCCGCAGCCAGAGGCTTCCGTTTCCTCACATCTTTTTGCAGGCGTTTGCTATTGAAAAAGCTATACCCGAGCTGCTGCCGACGACTATCTCTTTTTGCACTGGTCGATCTTCTCCTGCACTGCAACATGGGTTTGCGTTTCTTCTCCGGAGTGCCAGAATGTCGACTAGATGTTATTGCAGCTACGCCAGCTACTACACGTGACGAGCTTCTTCGTTTCCTAGTCATGTCGCGAACTTTTTTCTTGATGCAATTAGTCTTTCGCTGATGTGCATGCAGGTGCTGCAACTGCGACGATGTCGCAGCTTGTTGCCTCAAGCGCGGATTCGACTGCTGCATTATAGTATGATCAGGAAACTCGCGCCTGAATGTGGGTGCCAGCTTGAAGCTATGGCCATTTCGAATGAGCTTGCCATCCGCAGTCAGTTTCTTCAACGTGTATGCCACCACTTTCTTGTAGTTGGGTCCCAAAGACGAGCCGTGAAGTTTGTAGATGTTCTTCTTGATGGCATTGGAGCTAGAGCCCTTGCGTGCCTTCAACTCCATGATGGTGTCGTGGATGAGATGGGCATACGTCTTGTTGAGCTTCGGCCGGTGCTGCTTCGACTTCTGGTAATAGTAATGCTCCAGATCACGTCGTCGATTCCCACGATCCGCCATACTATTCTTGTCCACATTCACGCTGCAGCTCTTGCCTGGTGCGGCATTCAACTTCTCCGAGCCTGCAGTAGCACCAGGCTGCACAGCTAGTAATTGTTTCTGCTGCTGATCGGCCTGCAGCAACAAGCTGCTCTTCTTGTTGACTGCTGCAGCACTTATAGTACCGTTGCTACAGATATTATTCTGGTTACAGGATCTTCTGTTGCCCGCTGCTGCAGCATTCGAGGTCTCACCCACTGCAGCGGATGCCATTGTTGCAGCTCGTCGCAACTGTAAATATATATTCTTCTTCAAAGTGACGTGACCACACACCTTGATTGAAGAAATCAATCAACGGAACAGTATCAATTCAGCAACTAGCTAGTAAGTACGTCAAGATCAGAAGCCAAAACCAGTGGTACTACTCTGCTGCCATAGATCATCTTTCCACAGAACTCCAAATCCTTCATCACCCAATTACAGTAGTGTGCTACAAATCACTGATCGTTTTGTAAGAATTGCATGATTAGTCAAAGACTTCAGGACAGGGAGATCAGTCGAGGGAGAGCGAGAAGGAGCGGGAGAGAGAGAGAGAGTGGGAGAGAGAGCGGTACTTGAGGAGGAGAGATTGGAAGAGATGGGTATTGCAGGATTTAATGAGACGCCGGCTCTGCAACGACGCCAGATTCAGAGATCACGGAATAACATACGCGTCGCTCCAGCAGGTTGCGTGAGATTGTTTTTGGCTTCTAAAATCTGGCGTTACGACGGCGGCGCGCATTTGCGAAATCCTGTGCCCAGATTTTTAGTGTATGTATGTGCACGCACTCTTACGGAGATGAAGAAGAACTGAACCTATTTTGGACAACTAAATGTCTACAGAGCACCCCTCTTTAATACCCGCCGGATATCATGGGATTAAATTATATATATATATACTATGCCATACCTCGCACCAGTGGTTTTTTTTTCTTTTTATAGTTCTAATTAGCACAGTCTTGATGTAATTATTGGAGTTATGATTAGTGTCATCCTTTCATAGACTTAGTGTCAAACTAGGTACGCACTTCTAATCATCTTGGTGTAATTAGTGTCAAACTACACAATTCTAATTAGCACCATCTTGATGCAATTAATAGTGTTCTGTAGTTATTTGAATTTTTGAAAAACCAATATTGGTTCCTATTTTTTAAATATTCTGAAATCAGAGAACCACTGTTAGCTGGGATTTTTTTTAATTTTTAGTTTGTAACATGAGTGGCAAGGGCATGTGTGAAGGTAGTGCCCATATGGTTATTTGCCCAAAAAACATAGTATGATGTATGTGGTTAAACTACAAGCATAGAGGTGACAGTTTGGGAAAGACTTTTGAATCTGAAGAGCCACCTTCTAGTTCTCACTTACACATGTTAGTGGAAAAAAATAGGCTCCAAGCTTGGAGAGGTGCTTGAGTTTTAGACTTTTAGTATACAAACTTGCTATGCAATTAAGTAACATGCAACATTTGCAAGTAGGATCTAAAATTTAAATATAATTATTAATTCAAAAGACATTGAAGAGGATTTGAACCCTGATTGCAAGGATCTTGCCAATTGCAACACAACGTGCTTGTAGCAATTGATAGAATTAGTATCATAACACATATCACATAAAATTTTAGAACATTTGACATTATGAGAAAAAAAATCAATTATTCGTTCTTATTATGACCTTGTCTACATCATTCTAACTTGAAAAGGAAAAATGTCTTTTGTGAAAAAATCTTGAGCAAACATGCACATAACAATGTCTAGATGCTCAAATAATTAATTTTGAAGCTTGGACTTCATGGAGGTTAATGTGAAAAATGTTTTTTCATCTTTTATGTTGCCAATGACTTGGACAATGCCCATTTGAGCAAGTTTCATGAACCTTAAAGGAAAGAATAACTCATAAATTGTTTGTGCCAAGTTGATGCCATAATTTAGTGATAGGATTTCCATTTCTAAGCTCTTCCATAGCCTTAGGAGCTTGATTTTTCATGGTTAACTTGAAAAAGGATGTTTGCAAATTCAATATATCTTCTAAACGTGGCTAAGAAACCCATGAACTAGATGTACTAAGTTTCTTGGGTGTACAATAATGTCATTTAATCAAGTTCAAATGAACTTCAAAAGTGGACTCACAATTGGGTTGTAACTATTATTGTGAATAAATGACCTCAAAAAAATTCATCAATTCATGATCTAAAAACTTACATTCCAACTCAATGACCAACAAATGACATGTAATAGTGCATTATGCATTTATAGTTGTAATAATTGCTTCAAAGTCATCACAAGTAATTGAAGAATGGAGAATTGTTAAAAGATCAACTAAATGGACCATGTGGGATTGTCCCATAATTTGGAAAGGTAAGTGTTGTGTGCCATCATTTAAATAAATCACCAAATCCTATGCAATCCTATAATATGTGTTTATAACACTATCAATGAATTTAGGAAAATTTGTAACTTGGAAGGATGTATTTGAATAACCATACGTCTTGTATAGGTCTACTTGACAAATTTTGATAACTATAATGTAATCATATACAACTACATCTTTGCTTTGCACAAACTTCATCAAAACATTAATAGATTTTATCATGGGCAAAACATATCACAAGCCCAAGATCATATCAATGTCACACAAATTCAAATTGGCCTTGGTTGGTTCCACTAAGCCAATATCAATTACCATCTTAGCAATCAACATCTTGTACTTTTTCCCAATGTGGTTCAAAGGTTCTAGCATGTTGTTAAAGGCTAAAACAAACTTTAGGATTTTTGGATGGGAATTGTAAATAACATTACATTACCAAATTTGAATACCAAAAACCCATTACTAGTTCATTAGTGAAAATTCATCATTAGATTTAAAATCAAAACTTGTTATTGAAATTTGAATATGAAAAATAATAGTTTATTTTTTATACTAAAATTGTAGAATTTGATTTAAACTTTCAAATTAGGTTTCTAGAAGGTGGATAAGATTTTTTTTTCTATTAATTTAAAAGAGATTTTAGGGATTTTACTTAGTTTTGGTGGGATCACCATTTTGGATTTAAAACTTTACCATTATTTGGCTACATAGTTTTTGGTGAAGTTCAAGGAGATGTGATCATTGTACATTTTGATGTGAAGTAATTAAACTTTTTGCATTCTTCAAGTCATCTTTTCCATTACAATTTTTTTTTTTACTTTTTTGAAGTTGCATTTCTTTCAAAAACTTTAATGTTTGTGTGTTCAAGTGTTATCAATTTCTTTCCCACTTTTTTCATTTTTTGTAAGTAAATTGGTATTCTATTTGCACTATTATTTTTAATACTTTCTTATAAGTGATTATTGGTCACATCAAAGTTGTTGAAAACATTATTTGCTTTTGATCCTATCATTTTCATTTCCAAAATTTATGATATTATTGGGCCACCTTAACATATGCTAACCCACCTCATCTTCACATTCCAAAGAACTTAAAAACCCTTTATTTCCACAATTTTATTAAGTTTCTAGAATTGAAAATAGTGTTTGGGGGAGTTAAAGCAATACCCATAAGTGATTGAAAAAGATCTTCCAATTTGGAAACCATTGGCATGGAAGATGAACTTTACGTTGCAAGATTCATTTTATGTGCCATACAATGGATCCCAATAATGTAAGGCATTTTCTTGGTCATCATTGGAGTGGTAACTCCAAATCTAACCTCCTGAAATGTGGAGGCAACATTAGTTCTTGGACACACAAGATGCTTGGCAATTTGATTTTGAGACAAACCACTATGCATCATTAAAGTAGAAAAAATGGCAACTTTGATGTTGTGGCAATACCACTTGTAACCAACTGTTCAAGTGTGAACAAGATAGGTACACACCTAAAACAAGCCACCAGCAATGGATGGAAATCCAACCTTTGATTGTCAAGGATAGTTATTTCATTCACAAAACTTGAAAAGAAACATGAAAACAAAAATGTTTCCTTAGTGGCAATTCACACAACATGATGCAAGTTTTTAACAATTTCCCAACTAGCACAATCATTCCAATGCTTGGATAGATTATTAAGCACTTTCAAGAAGGCAAACAAAGATTATATTTGTTCATATTCCATCATGGACCTACTTTGAGAAAACAAATGGAAGATGAGTGCAAATTGAATGAGTTTTTTTTTCTTTCTATCACAACACATGCAACTACCTATTGCACTACAAAATCCCTACCCATGGACACATGCAAGCACTCGTTAAACACATGTTGGTTCATCTTTTTTAAAAATTCCCTAGTTGCCACACTTGCAGTTGTAATAGTTGTTTTCCTTCAAACAACATGCTTCCACAAGGAATCTAATTTTGACACCAAAAGTTTACCATACCCCTCAATTTTACTATAGATTTTGCATTTCGCTTAATGCACCTTCCCATCAACACCTAACACAAAAGGTAGTTCTGTAGCCCATGTTTTTTAGAAGCAATTGTTCATTTCATCCATTTTTTGCATTTCTTACTATTTTCAAGGTTAACTTATATTTTGGCTAGATCAAGAACAGCACGATTGATATCAATAGGCCTAGGGCTTTGGTTAAAACTAGCATTAGGTGTAAGAGGTGTAAAATGAACATGAAAGAAAAAACATGTGCCTAAAATCATTGGGAAGGCCCAATGGCAACATTGCCAAAAGCTTATAGACCCAAATAGACTTGATAGATGCAATGCACATGACTATAACTAATAGGCCAAAAATTGTTGGACCTAAAAAGTTTTGGTGGATGTGATGCACATGTGATAGGATTGCAATTGACAAAGGAAAAACAAGGTGACAAATGCATATAATGACAAAATAATTGCAATGTTTTTTGGAAGAAAATGTGAATACAAGATAAGCCATGTGCTCAAGCTACAAGCACTAGGATCAAGATTCTAAAATGTGCTTATAAGAAGTTTGGATTGAAACACACTACAAGTTTGAAACACATGGACTACAATTATGAAGCACATTGATTCCAAGTCTAAAACACATGAAATAAAAATGTGCATTACACACATGTGGCAATATAATGAAAATTTTGACAAAGAACTAAACAATGTGGTTACCTTTAAATGGAACTACATTGTTGTAGCTTGTTGAGTGTTCAAGCTCAAGGGGGAAATTAGTAAAAATATAGGGTGCAATATATTGGTTTTTGGTAAAAATTATAAGTTAATTAGTTAAAAAATAAAGTACATTTTATTCAAATAATCAATTTAGTTATAATATAGGGTATGTAATAATCTAAAATAATGGATTATAATTTATATAGGGTGGTTTTAATATGTACATATTAGAAAATTAGATAATAATAAGGTGATAAAAAATAGGTTGGACAATTATCTAATACCCCCTTTAAAAAGGGTCATTTGATTCATGTAGATCCCAAACTTTACGCTAAGTGTCCCCCTCGAATGTTCAAGCCTCAAATAATAAACTTGAAGCAACAAATTCTTAGTTGCATAGATTGTATGTGGCTGATGTTCCTACAAAACTATGATTCAACTTATAATCAAGCTAGTTGCTACACAATCAAGCTAGTTGCTACAACATTCATCGTTCAAGCAAAATTGATCATCAATCATGATCAAGGATTGGAGTTTTAAATCTAAAGCTTTGAAAGGATCGTTGAAAACCTTGGAAAATCTTGCAATGATTGACCATTCATGAAAAGCTTATGAATTGTGATATTTAAAACTCCAAATTCAATGAGCCTATTACTAGCCTCTAACCTCCAACTTATGCATGATGCAAATAATGATAACAATGAACAAAATCACCTATGGTTTAAACTTTGCACAACTATTCAAGAGGGACATTTAGTGTAAAGTTTGGGATCTAAGTGCATCAAACGATCATTTTGAAGGGGTTATTAGATAATTGTCCAACCTATTTTTTATCACCTTATTATTATCTAATTTTTTCAACATATACATATTAAAGCCACCCTATATTAATTATAATCCACTATTTTAGATTATTGCATAGTACCCTATATTATAATTAAATTGATTATTTGAATACAATGTACCTTTTTTAAAATTAATTAACTTATATTTTTACCCAACAACTAATATATTGCACCTTATATTTTTACTCATGTATTTTTATTGATTTTTTACTAGTGTCCCCCCTGGGCACAACTAACAACTCAAGTATAAGCTTACAAACATTGAACAAGTTGCAATGGAAATAACTTATTATTTTTGTCATTTAATAAAAAATTAGACTGTACATCCATGAAAACAAATGAAAAAATATTTATAATGAAAAGGGGTGCAAATGGGATATCATGAGCTAGACCCACCCCCTTGGGTGATTGCTTATTGAGTGTTTATTCTAAAATATTTTTGTAATTTTTTGAACAAAAATCTTTTAAAAAATCTTGAAAAATCTTGAAAATTTTCATCATACTATTATGTTATGGTTTACATAAAAAATTTGCTAAAAATATGTCATTGTCAAAAAAATTCAAGTCTAATTACAAGACTTTTTTTTATTACTTAAAAACACTAGTTACAATGTTCTCAAAATGCTTTTGGGTATTTTTCATTCATTAGATTAATTCAAACTTTTAAAGTATATATACCAATACATTGAAAAGAACATTATGTAAAAAAAATTCCACTCATAATTTTTCATTTTTTTTCTAAAATGTTAGATACACAAAACCAAGCACTAGTGACAACTGCTTGTGTATGCGTTAATGTGATTACACCCAAAGAGCTTGATGTTTTTGTTGTTTAACAAAAAACCATACCCAATGCCCATGAAAATGTATTAACTATTGTTGCCAACATGTATTTCAAGAGTTTCAACATTTTGCTTCTAACAAAAACAATTCAAATGGGGTTTTTTTGGTGTGGTATCACGAACATTCATAATAATAAACTTGTCCATGATGCTTAAACCAAACTAAGGGAAAAACATACATTCTAATTTACATAAATGTACAAGAATTTAATATATGAAAAAAATTATAATTTAAAAGTTTACATGCATCTTAGATTTTGCATGCATGAACATTTTGACCTATTCACTAATTCATCCAAATATAAATGTGAGACTTCCCAAGTTTTTACATCAATTTCAAAAAATTATGATGAGTGCAAAATGCAATTCATGAATAGTGGATTCAACAACATTCAAAGTGAATGATTCAATTCATGTGCAAATGTTAATAGTTCAAAAGATGCAAAACAATTCACTAACCCATTCATATATAAATGTGAAGCATTAAGTTGTTATACATGTTTCAATGTATTATACTAGTAAGTGTAATATGCAATGTTTGAATAATGTTTTCAATAAGCTCAAAATGGATGATTTGACTTGTGTAAAAATGTTGATAGTTCAAGAAATGTGAAAAAAATCATTAAATCATTCAAGTATAATTGTAAAATATTGAGTTGTATGTGTTTTAATATATCACACCAAGTGTAAAATATAATTTGTGAAAAAGGATTCCAATATATTAAAAGTGAATAATTCAACACTAATAATTGAAGAGATGTGAAAAAAATCATCAATTCATTCCAATATAAATGTGACATTTAAAATTGTTACATATGTTTCAATAAAATATGGTACATGTAAAATGCAATTCCTAAGTAATGATTGTCACATGTTAAAAATTGATAGTTCAATTCATGTATGATGTTAATAGTTAAAGAAATGTCCAAAAAGATCATTAACCCATTATAATGCATTGTGTAAATAAAGTTAAAAGCTACCTCAATTTCCACATCAACAATTTAAAATTATTGAATAATATATTCATAAGTGAACAACATAGTGAACCTAACAACTATGAATAATAATTAGTGTAACAAGCCACTTGTACACTTAAGATGGTTAAATGCAATTGAAATGTAGTTAAATTGGACAATAGTTGTAATGTGTGGGGGTGGAAAAGGATATATTTCTTCTTGTGTTTTTTCAATCACACATTCCAAACGTAATAAGGATGTTCAATCATAATGCTGATTGGCACTTAACAAATAAATTTTTAAAATGAAGTTAATAGTATTATCATGAATGTCTCCTTCAAACACATTATATATTTTATTACAAACACATATCTATGACATTGCATAGAAATGTTATCTTGATAGAAATATTATAATCAAATCTACTCAAACATATACAAACTTGGGATGAAGTTGAGCTTTGTTTTGATCTTGATTGATTAGAGGTTATGGGGTTATTACATGAATAGACATCCACTCTCTTATTCTATTTCTTCTCCCTATTTCTTTTGCATTGTCGTTATGGTGATGTTGGAGTAGATCCTTTTCTTGGAGATAGATGTTGGTAAACTGATGAATGTTGTTAATTTTTTGTTAATGGTTTTTTATATCCTTTCATATATATAGTTTTTTGTCTTCAGTCAAGGATATCACAATTGAAAACATATACCTAATAATTTTGAGTATAGTTGAATGTGACACAAACACGGGTTCATAATGATAATACTCATGTTTCAGATTGATGATCAAAATTAGCAATCAAGTATTGCAAAATATGCAGGGTTCTTGCAACTACAACAGAAATGATGTGAGTTTGTTGGACATTAGACAGTGCATGTAAAAGACTGTTTGCAAACAATAAATTTTGCATCCATTCTTACTATCACATTCTTGTCTATTTGGGCACAAATGAATTACACAATGCTTGAATCATGCATAAGAAGAGGAACACACGTGGTCAAACTTCAAACCATGTATTGTCATGTACAAATGACCAATTTGGAAAGAAAAGTCCACACTTGAAACATTATCTACTGCCAATGTTAGATGCGAAGTCAACTCAAAAGTCTTATGATCTTGAGAATTTTCAATATGGAACAAACAAAATGACTTGATTGTAGGCTAAGTAGTTTGACAATCATAGTAATGTTACTTGCATACTACATTGAGAAGACAATTGTTGTCAGTTGCATACTTTGATAACAAAGTGCTCCATTTGTTATTAGCTTGATAATGTCAACAACTATTTATTGCACAACATTAGTTTTTCATGTAAGATACACAAATGTATTTATTGGTAGAGCTTATTTTAGTGTGTCATTATGGAGTTGTTGATCTCAAGTATTTATTGCAGAACTGTTAATTTTTTCATGTTAGATAACTTTTATTGTTGGAACTTAGTTTGGTGTAACTAGAGTTTTTTCTTTTTTATATTTGGGAGTTCAATCCAACAGCAATTTTTGGGATTATATCTGTGTACTGTGTGTGTTTTGTTGGTGAAACTTTGTTGGTTTTCATCATGTTTGGTGCTGGTCAAAGTGTTTTCACAAGGATACAACTCGAGTTTTAGACTTTCTAAATTTAAATATAAAACCAGCTGCAATTGGAAAGTTACAAATTCAAAGGCTCTCTTTTCTTCTCACAATTTTATTGCAGGTCTTATTACCTTTTGTTTGTGCTCATTAAATTTCAAAGTGTATAATTGATGATTAGTGTTGACAAAATGTAGCTTGAACATAATAAACAAACCTTTATGGTTATGTAGTTATAATTACATAACAAAAACCTGATTATTACCAGTCTACAACGATTCATCAAATGGAACTACTTTCATGATTATGTAGTTATAAACTATAAAATTCCATACCAATAACTTCTTTGTTTCAATCTCAAATGATTCATCAAATCGAACTACTTTCTTCATTATGTAGTTCTACAATTACATATTAAAAAACTCATTATTTCCAATTTCAAATGATTTGTCAAATGGAACTATTTTCTTGATTATGTAGTTATACAATTACATATCAAAAGCTTCATTGTTTCCAATCTAAAATGATTTATCAAATGGAACTCCCTTTATAATTTTGTAGTTATACAATTACATAACAAAAATTTCATTGTTTCCAACCTAAAATGATTTATCATATGGAACTACTTCTTGCATGCAAACCCCCTTGGCACCAAGCTAGGACTGAGTAAACCCTTTCTATACTCTAGGAAATGACAAACTTCATCACCACCAAAAATCATCTCAATTGGATGTGTAATTGCAGAAATATAATTGGATGTGAATGGCATAATAACTGTCTACAATTTTTCCATATTCAATTCATTTCACTATAGAGAAAGGATGAAGATAATAAACTAGCTCCCCATCTGCTAACAACCATTGGATTGCATAAGCAAACATAACAGCCTATAATTAATTATCTCCATCAGGAGAAGAACCGGTTTTTAGTTGGCTGTTGATTTCCACCAACCGCAGAAAAAGAAGGGTGTGTAAAACATGTTGTATGATTTGGGGCATTACTATGTAAATGAGGTTTCATTCGGCCGGCCTTTGAACAGCAGCTCAGAACAAACCCGCAAAATAAAATCCTAAACTACCCACTTGAGAGAGTTTTTCTTTAAAAACTTGGCTCATTTTGTAATACACCCCCGCTGGTGAACAGATCTGAAAGTTTTTGGGTCAAGTGAGTGCGTACTTCTGAACGTAGATCATTGCTGCATCTGAGTGATGAATGTATACGAAATCGATCTTCTCACCAGGTGCTAATGACTTGATGCCTGCTGGGAATGAGTAGAAGTTCCCATTTGGGTGTATCGGGGACAATCCATAGATGGGTCCATAGAGGCGATGTATGACAATTGTGAGAGATGCGACCGTGTCCTTTGATTGATTGATCACTGAGCCTCCATACTTGTAGAAAGTACTGCCCTTGACAGTCCACTCCACTTGCAACTTCTGTGTGATTGTAACCACATCTTTAGCCTGCTGCTGTTGGGGATGGGCACGCACTGGATTTGCAGCCAGATTTTGATGTGATGTCATACTTTGATGTGTTGCTGCAACTGCTGATGATGGATTCTCTGTTCACCCCAACAAAAACATTAGTAAAGAATTTGACTCAATTGTTCACCCCAACAAAAAAAAGTTAGGTGAAGACTCTACCCATTTGTTCACCGCAATAAAAAAAGAAAATATAAAGCCAGAGATAGCAGAGAAGTGAATAGGAAGAAACACAGACCTGTGGCTCCAACACCACCTTGGAGACGAGCAAGGACACCAACCAAGGGAGCAGTGTTATATGTAGTGGGCTCTGTCATTTCATAAGCATTTCTCTCATCCACAAAGTCATCATTCTCATCTGGGCCTCCAACAAGAGCCCCGGTGATGAGGTTAGGATTGGCACTTGCTCGATTGTACCAATCAGCATAGCCACCCAAGCAGCTCACATATTGTGAGTCCACTTTGATGGACACAATAGATGCCCCTCGGTGATGCACTTGATCAGGATAGTTAGAACCAAATCCAACCAAGTAGCTTTGACCTCTGTTGTTGTTGCCAAGGATGTAGTCCACCTGTTGTACCACCCAGTCCACATAAAGCCCATTTAGCACCTGACCCAAAATCATGTAAAAACCATCATAAAAACAGGAAGAAGAATAGTCAATAGGAGATTGCAAGATTCAAGCTTCTTATGATTATAATCAACTGGAACTGGTACTCTACCGATATGTTGTAATGGCCCAGTTTACAATCCACTCCAACTGGTACTCTACTGATCTGCTACAATGACCCGTTATATAATCCACTGGAACTGTTATTCTACTGATGTGTTGCAATGGTCCAGTCTCTGAGAATATGTCATACCTGCGCTTTTCCAGCAGCAAAAAGCTGTGCGTTGTTGACTGAAGAGGAACAGTGTGACAACTGTTGTCCAGCTGCTGTGTAATAGTCGGATGCAACGGTCAAGAGAAAAGCTGCTGTAGAAACATATTGCATGTTGTTCCAGGGGTTGATCCAGTACATGCCTCCTGCATAGCACAAGCGGGTTACTCTCAAGAAGTAAGCCTCTGAAATTACTGCCATGTTTCACATTGCAAGTGAAGGTCCTTCATCTCAGAGAGACAATATCAACTTACAGAAATTATTATTACCTGGAGTCATGGGCATTTGCATCCCATTATTTTTCTGCAGTGCTGAGCAGAGGTAGTACTCTGCCTTTGCTTGGTATTGTTGAAGGGTTGATGCATATGGCCCAGCATTTCCAGTCATCAGCAACTGAAGACATGGCCCGAGAAAACAAGTTTCCATGAGAGAATTGAAAGAGTCCTGGGGGACTTCCAAAGACTAGAGAAAAACCTTGAAATTCATCACTTGATAAAACATAACAGGCTCAAAAGGGACTCAAAAGGCATCAAACCTCAGAACTTCACATAACAGGTTATTGTATGAACATTAATGTATAAATAGAACAGCATCTGTGTATCTAGTGGTGACAGATTTACACCTCTTCGTGTTGTAGTGGGGGAACACAAATCCTACCTTTGCAGCTTTGAGCTGAACTCCAGCATATTTGTTATCCCAACCAAACTGGTCCATGGCCCATCCTGTACCACCCAATTGTTGTGCATTCTCTGCTACATACTGCAAGTAAGATTCTTGCCCTGTTGCCTCGTGAAGCCACATTGCTGCCCACAATAACTCATCCTGCAAAAAATAAAATCAATTATGAATACTTTCATCAATTAAGTAGAATCTGCCCCCAGTGATGACACTATTCTCCACAAAACCATATGTGAAGCAGGAGCAGGAAGCAAGTACACTAGATTTACTGTGGTTGTTTTGCTTTGAAGACAAAGAAGTGCCCACCAGATTTAGAAGTGTTTTGCACACATTCTGTTCAAGTTGTGTGTGAGCAAAGTTCAGAAAAACTGTATGTTTTGTACAAGAAAAAGTTGCACCAGATCTAGAAGTATTTTATACAATTTCTGTACAAGTTCTGCTCAAGCATAATTCAACGAAAAAATTATGATAGCTAGAGTCAGGAGGGAGGGAAGGAAGTGCTTACATCATAACCGCTGACTGACTGGTAGTACTTCTCGGCCAACGGTATACTGTAGTCATATCTGCCTCTGTAGGTATTTGCAAAATTGAACAGCTGCACAGATAGATACACAGAGGACACAAATACACACCATTTGCAAGATTCAGAAATATCACCACCCACACACCACTTTCAAGAGCTTACTATTCACTTCAGACAGAACAAGAGCACAACATATAGGAGCAAGCAAGAGGATTGAACAATCAAGCATTTCGCGAGAGAATTGAATAAATGAGGCATTTGATAAGCTCTAGATCATCATCATCATTATCTGGACATCAAGCTTTTGAAACCAAGAATGGTTTCATGGAATAGCAGAGATTCATCTGCAGTTTTGAATACAAAACATTGTCTCAAGAAAGCAAAATGCAGTGAAGAACTTGTGAAAAGAGAACCTGGATTTGCAACAAAAATCTGCTCGGAATGCACAAGGTCTCAATCTAGGATCAAATGCATCTACCATCTGACAAACAGTGAAGCTGTGGGACATGAACTTCTAGAACCACATGATTCCATGGATCAGATTTTCTTCAGAGCTTTCCAGAGAGCTTCTGTTTGGAGCAAACATGACTTGCTGGAGGAAGCAGAAAGGAAGCAGGGAAAGTAGAGAAGAAGATGAGGAAATGACGCATGGCTTGCTGGAGGAAGAAGGAAGCACGGAAACCAGAGAAGGTCAAGATGAGCAAATAGCAGATGGGTTGCTGGAGGAAGCAGAAAGGAAGCAAGGGAAACCAGAGAAGATACAAGATGAGCAAGTGGCAGAGGGAAATGGAAGAAAAAGTAAGGCTTGCTGGTGCAGCAGTAGCATCACTGGTATGGATTGTTACCTGCTCTGCGTGATTGAGAAGCTCGTTTGCGTAAGTAGGATTTCCGTGTGATCTGAAAACAATGGATGCAGCAGCCATAGCTGCTGCAGCTTCGCCTGCAAGGTCTGAGCCTGGATCGTTCGGTGTCAATACATATGCCTGCCGACTTGTGGTCATGTCTTCGGGTCTTTGCCAACACGCGTGGTCTGAATCTCCATCGCCTACCTGAGAGCATCACAGAGCCAGAAGACAGGCAATCAGTCTTCAGCGAGCCCTGCTCTTTTCTTCCCTTCTTCTCCAGCGACAACAACCAAAGAGAAACCTCAACGCAGTCCAAAGCTACAGACGACATTTCCTTCAACAAACTCTTGAATGTTGCAATGCACCACAACAAGAAGACAATGGCAGAACATGAAGACGGATTCTTCCCCGGAACAAAAGAGTTTGCGAACTTTGCAAACAGATGCAAGCTTGCCGTGACCTCCCGTCATTGCACTGCATTGCACTCTTGATGATGATGATGATGCTTGTGGCAAGAAGAGAGAGAGAAAAGGTACCTCGCCGTAGAGGACATTGGGCTCAGGGTGAGCTTTGATGAAGTAGTCCGTGCCCCACTGTATGGCTTCCAAGGAATAGCCCAGCTGCCCCTGCGATGCCATCTGCGAGCCGTATTCGATCACGCTCCACGACAACATGGTGATGGTGAACGCCATTGGAAATCCGAACTTCACATTATCGCCGGCGTCGTAGTAGCCGCCGACTAAGTTCACCTGTAGCAACGACAGCGGCGTGAACACAAGCATGAATGCAGGTAAGAGACAAAGAAAAAAAGCTCAGAATTCCAGCAGAAAAAAGACGAGCAGAATGCGAGAACAATGCTGCCACATTTTGTCGACAAGACTTCATACAGCAATCTTTCCGTCATTGTTCTCGATTGACTAGCTTTGCTGCACTGCGACACAACAAAAGTAATGCGCAAGATCGAAAATGGCGACATAAGCCGCCAGAAACACTGCAGACTCGGAAGAAATAAAACTCTCTTGCTTGACAATGCAGACGAAACATTGAGCAGAACCTCTCAGTGCATTGCAGAAAGTTACGATATGCAATGCAAGAAAGAGACAGAGACAGAGCCAGAGAGACACCGAAAGAGACAAAGAGAAAGAAACAGAGAGAAGAAGAAGAGGAAGAAAAAGAAGGGCGCATTACTCCTGCAGAGCGGCCATCGTTGAGGCCGGAGTTGCCTCGCCATGTTACTCTCTGGTTGGCAGGTAACGTGCCCGACCTTTGCGCTTCCAAAAACAAGAAGCTTTTCTCCAACGCATCCCCGTAGTCGAAAACCACCGCCGAGGCACCAGGAACCTCAAACACCAGCAAGAACGACAACAACAAGAAGGACGTAACAAGCAGGGCGCTCTTCACTCCATTCCAGACGCCACGAACACTCACCTTCTGTCCTCCCTGATTCATTTTCTCCATCACTCTCTCCTTCTCTCCACACAAGAAAGAATCGAAATCAGCTCAGCTAAGAAGAAAGACTCTCTCTCTCTCGCCCCGTCTCTCTCCGTCTCCCGCGACTCTCTCCCTCACTGCGAGCAAGAACTCCAACAAGAAAGATCGAGTAATGAGGCGCGTCTGAAGAGAATCAGTGAGGAAGAAGAAGGAGATCACATCAAGAGCGACCTTCCGAGCTTCTTTCTCTCTCTCACAAGGGGGACGACGCCAACAGCAAGCGGATTATGGTGCCATAAGCTCTTCGTGTCTTCTATATAACAACGTGAAGCGCACACGACGCTCGAAATGCAGAGGGAGCTGAAAAACGAACAAAACTACCAAAGAAAATTGCGACAACGCTTTCCGCTCTTTTCTTTTCTTTTGCTCTTCTCTCTTTTCTTTTATTATTCTTCCCTCCTTCTTCCATTCACCAATCCAAATAACACGCAGTTTTTCATCCTTTTTGAGATGAAAAAAGACTTTCCTATTTCTCTCTCCCTATTTAATCCATTCTTCTCCTCATACATTTTCTTTGTTTTTCTTCCATTTTCCTCGCTTATTCATCTACATGACTATTTTTCATCCATTTTTAAAATGAAAAACTTCTTTTCTATCTCTTCATTTATCCATTCTTTTTCTTCTCTCATACTTTTCCATCCAATTTCCTCTCTTATTCATTTCTATAACTTTTTCATCCATACTATGGATCAAAAGCTGCTTCTCTATCTGTCTAAATATCCATTCTTTTTTTTGCTCAACCCTTTTTTTCATCCATTTTCATCTCTTACTCATCTTTATAAATAAATTTCCACCCATCTTTTGGATGAAAAAATTCTTTTCTATCTATCTATCTATCTATTTGTCCATTCCTTTTTATTCTCATTCATAGATTTGTTACTTTTCATCCATTTTCCTCCCTTATTCATATATATATATATATATTTGTAATCCTATTTTGGGTTTCTGTCTCGCACACATGTTTTGTTTTTCATCCTTTTTTTCCCCTATTCATTCATTCATTCATCCATTTATGCATTTTTTTCATCACATATTTTTCTTGTTTTCATCTACGTTCCCTTTTTCCATTTATTTATCTATCCATTTTCGTTCACTGCATTTAGTATTTCATTCTTCCTTCAGTCACCCTTTTCATTCAGATCATTTATTTTCATTCTTTTTTTCTTCATCCATCCTCTTGTTCCACCCCATTTGTTATCATTCGTTTTTTCTCTTCATCCATCATTTGGTTCACCCATTTATTTATTCATTTGTATTTTCTCATCACTTTGTTCACCCATTTATTTATTCATTCTTTGTTCTGTCACCCATCATTTGTTCATCCATTTTCCTCACCCATTTATCCATCTATTTGGTCTTTGTTTTTTGTTCATCCATTTTATTCATTCATCATTTTGGGACGTCTTTACACATGAAACACATGAAATAATTTTTATTTTTTTTCCTGCTTATGTTCAATGCTTAGGCCTAGTCCCTTTAGACTATTTTCGGTTTTTCAGTTTGTCCGGACACTCTTTCAATTCCCTTGGATATTAAACATGATAAGGATATCAATAGCATCATGCGTATCATACAGTTCCGTAAAGGCCCCAAGCAGAAAATTTCTAGTGTATCTTGAGGGCAAGTTACCAAGTGCAACTTTTCCACTTTTCCTCTGCAAAGGGCAGGGTGTGTTGAAAAGTTGAACACCCACTCTTGGGGGGGGGGGGATATCATGGGCCAAAGTGGAAAGAAACAAAGTAAAATCTGTTCGTGCTTATATCCGTAAGCACCAGTGGGGTGGGGCGGGTATTTTTTTTTGTAGTACCCACCAGTTCCGGGTATTTCAAAAAAAACAGAATAAAGAACCGTCAGTTCCAGGTACTTGGAAAAAGTCTCAGAACCAAAGAACCACTGGGTATTTGAAAAAATCAGAATCAAAGAACTGTTGGTTCCAGGTATTTCAAAAACTTCAAAAAAATTGATGGGTTTCGTGAAAGAACCGGCAAAGAACCGGTGGTTTCAGGTGGACATTATCATTTTTTCATTTTTTTTTGAAAACCACAATTCTATGTAATAACCAATATTTGAGTTTTTGATAACTACAATTATATATCAAAATCGGGTATTTTTATTTTTAACAGTCCTGGTTATCAACTTTGGCTCTTGGATTGATACCCGGTGGGGGTTTGGTGTGATTTCTAATACCCAGCTCATTCCAGTTAACACTCAACAGCCTTGGAGTGGGGCATTCCTGAAATGAGGGAATCCACCTCGGGCAGGCAGGCGCTTATTTTGAGACCACCCTGCCCCTTGGGGTGTAACCCTACTCATCAAAACAAAATATCACCTTGTTTGCACCATTTCTTTTTCAATTATGTCACTCTTTGAGATGGGTACGTATTTGGCTTACAAGTTTGCAAATGGTACATACCAAGTAGATCAAAAAGCAATGGTGGATAGGTAACATGATCATGAGCACAATAGGTGAATATTTTCCTCACGAAACAATACCATTAAATCACGGACCTCCTCGAGTACTTGACATCAATACCCTTCATTTTCACCAAGAGAGGATCAAATTGTAGTACCTCGCACACTAGTGAAAAGAAACTCTTGAATAAGCTACTTGTTCCATAGAAGGATTGAATATCTTTCTTTGAAGCAGACGATACATCCATCCGTTCAAGTAGTGGGGAAACAAAACATCATGGCTACCACAACAAAATGAATGGTACCTAAAATTAAGGATCTTATGCAAATCCACCTTTGGCCAAAGTGCTTCATTCAAGCTACGTAACCCTAATTTGGTGTTTACCGAATTTTACTTTATTTTCATTTTGATTTCTTGAGTGCCCTTTTGAGCTTTAGATTTGAACTCAACAACACCAAACATGATGCACAAGAAAATAAATAAAATTGAGTGGGTGCACCATCTATTGGACACCCAATGGATAAAAACCAAAACTGAGAGGTTCATTATCTATTGGAAACCCATTGGAAAGCACAATTGAGTTGAGTGGGTGTGCAATCCATTAGACACCCATTGAATGAAAAGGATGCCCTACAATCCAATGGATGAAATCCACAACCAAGTTGGTGCACTGTTTGTTGGAAACCCATTGGATGAAAACCACAATCAAGTGGGTGCATGCACCATGGTTTCCAATGGATGAGACCTATTGAACGAAATCCACAACTAAGTGGGTGCACCATCAATAGCAAACATGTTGGATGAAGACCACAATTGAGTGGGTGCACCACGGTTTCCAATGGATGAAATCCACAACTGAGTGGGTGTGCACCATCCTTAGAAAACTTGTTAGACGAAGAGCACAATTGAGATCGTGCACCACGGTTTCCAATGGATGAAATCCACAACTGAGTGGGTGCGCACCATCCTTAGGAAACTTGTTGGATGAAGACCACAATTGAGTGGGTGCACCTGGTTTTGCAATGGATGAGACCTATTGGATGAAATTGACAACTGAGTGGTTGTACACCAGCCATAGGAAACCTTTTGGATGAAGACCAATGAACCCATTGAATGGGTGCACCATGGTTTTCCAATGGATGAGACCCATTGGATGAAAACCCAAACTGAGTTACCAAGACTCCACCACAAAACTGGCAATACAATAGTGCAATAATCCAAAAAATGAGAGACAACAAAAAACAGTGCTAGGCTAGTAGTACTTCTGTACCAAAACTATGAGCAATGCAATTAGAAAGGGGAGACAACAAAACACTACACTAAATACTCTGCAAAAATGAGAAGCAAAGCAAAAAATTGCAATAAAAAGAAGTCTGAAAACTTGAAACCATGTCCATTCAGAACAAAAACTCTCAAACACAATTCAATTCAGAATTCAGTGTTGCACAATGTAATGAATATTGAAGTACATATTCTTGCACGGCAACAACAGATTAAAAGGTACACAAATCATCAACCCGAGCAAGCAGCAACTTTGCCAGGTACTGTAATACTACTACTACACTTAACATTTTGGCAGAAAACATCAGGAATCAAGTTTCACAGCACAGCCAGAAGCAGCCGCCCACAATCTCACTTACAAAGCTTTTTCTTTCTTTCTTTTCTGGGTTCTCAATTATGCAATTGCTGCTTTTTTCTCTGTCGTTTCTGTTACTACCAATTGCATTGCTATTGGAGTATTATTACTATTACTATAGGTACCTACCTACCTACCTACTTACAACTACCTACCTACTTACGACTGATGTTTGGTGCTTCTGTGTTGAATAATTATTTATTCTAGAAAAATGAGGTTCAATGGTTTCGAATTTAATTTTTCAGAATTTTAACAGTTGAAGAATAAGTATGCAAAATACTTTTTATATGTTGTTGTGCATTTGTAATAATAATCTAATGGTTTTCAATTTCAAAATTTTTGACAAATACTAAAGTAAAATTATCCCTTTTTTTGGGGGGGGCCCTAGACCTTTTTGTTAAATTATTTTGTGTCAAACATCATGTAACATGCAGTATTATTATTTGCATTAGTGATGGAAATTACGACTTTGGAAAATTGTTATGAATGTTGTAATCATATATCCATTTCAAAAAATACCAGATGGGTCCTAGTATGAAAAGGTCTCTAAACCCGTAAACCACGGGCAGAAAATTTCTAACCTCGATCAAGGGCACATTATCAAGCGGAATCTTTCCTCCGCAAAACGGGCAGGCGTTTCATTTTTTGAAACGCCACCCTGCCTCTATTTTACTTGTAAAAACCTCAGTTTTCAAAGGATAAAAGTTAAAACAATTTGGTGGTCCCCAGTTTGGTCAGCTAATCTAATAGTGCCCTTGAAGAAGAACAAAATTGAGCAGAAGAAGTCTGTTAATTGAATCATTCATGTAATTTTTTAAAATCTTATTTTAATTTTTGGAAAATAGGGTTTGCATTGAAAAACTTGAAACTTGCGAAAGATTAAAATTATGCTAAAGGCTGCTGCTAACTTCAACATCAAAATTTGAAATTCTTCTCTTTTTTACATTCAGATGGAGAATATAAATTTTGATAACCAAGAATTTCTAATTTGTGAATTTCATTCTAATGTTTGTTCATTTCCATGATATTTAGCCAGACCTAGTTTGTTGTGCCATTGTAATTTGCACATTTGGTAAAATTATATATATATAAGCTTCTATTATTTTCTCCTTCAACTTTGGATCTTGTTTTCAATTAAAAGCTCATAAATTTTTGCACCTTACATACTCTGGGTTTAACTAGCTAAATCAACCTAGGTATTTAAATTTTAGGGTTTCTAAATTCTAAACTCAACCCATTAACCCTAAAGGAGAGTCCATAGAATTGTGCCTTATAAGGAAAAGTCTGGACTCTAGAGAGCACCAAGACTAAGTTGATGGCAAAAATATTACACAAGTGGAGGTTGCTACCTACCTCTTTAGCTATTTTAAGTTATGGACCTACATATTTAAGGAGGTTGATAAAAATAGCTAGGCCATCTCAGAGCCAATAACTAAATGCTATGTCAGCAATAGTCTCTCAAAAGTGGTGACTATGGTTGAGATGCAAGAGGGGGTCAGGGGGTTAAACTTTGTAGACACCAAGTTGGTCTCTACTTACCTACATACTGACATAGAACAGAAGCTGCTCATGGCATAATGGCTCTGCCCTTTAAATGACATCCATAAGGATGATAAATATTCAACATATTAAATTGAAAACACACATGGTGATTAGCACGGTGAAGCCCAAGTGAATCTTTGGAAATGTTTTTTTAGTGATTCATGGTAAACTTTGGCCCATTTTTGTGGTGCATCACAATGTCCCCACCCTCAAGGTAGAGTCAACAAATGTTGATGTTAGTTTCGACACCTAAGCATTATTACAAAATGTGGGTGCAATTCACTAGTTTCTATTCATTAGACCAGTGAATTCATTGTTTTTTCATCGATCCCCATTCACTACAGCCAGTGAATTCATTCAAAATCCAATGAAATCACTTGGCATACATGGACACCTTTTGTAATAAAGAAGTGTCAAAACATTTTAACACTTCTCACTTTGTCTTCCAAGTTTTCAACACAAGAAAGGTAAAATTTAAAGTGTAAGGTTAAATTTTAACCTTCAAAACCTCAAATCCTAAACCCTAAAATTTTAAGCAATTTCAAATTGAGGGTTTTGATGTAAAGAAGGAAAAAAAGAACCAAGAATTTTTTGTTTTTATTAGGCTTAGTCAATGTAAAATTATTCTGAAATTTCAGACATATCAACAGAAATTTCCCAAAATAATCAACAAGGAAAAATTGAATTAATATGTGACAAATCTAACATCAATGTAAGGTATTATACAAATGGGTGGGGTAGTTACTAGCCTAGTAGTTACACTTTGGACTTTGTCTCTCAAAAATGGTGACTATGGTCGAAGGAGGTGCAACTGGGGGTTAGGGGGTTCAACTTTATAGACACCAAATTGGACTCTACTACCTACCTACTGACTACTGTCACAGAAAACAAACAGTAGTCAGTAGATACAGACTACTACACAGAAGGGTGGGTAGTTACTAGTAGGTACACTTTGGACTTTGTGTTAGAGTCCAGTTTAGGTTCTGAACAAAAAAGGAGTGAGTACTTGTTTGAAAGGAAGGAGTTTATTTATGATATCTTCAGCTTCTGCTGTTGCTGGTCGAATACTGCAACTACACTCTGCAAAAACAACAACCACCAACATCTGCTGGGCTGCTTGCTGTGGCTTTGGCCCACTCATGTGAGGTGCAAGAATTTCATGTTGAATGCAACAAGTCCCCCCTTCTTCTTCTTTTTTTAATAAAAATGGCCTTCTGGAAGTCATTATATCCATCTTGTGCATATTTACATGTCCAAACCAGTGGTTTTATTTTCTTTTTATAAAGAAAAAAGTTTGATTTTTTTAAAAATTATAAATGTTGCTTTTCTAATGTAAATTCAACTAATTTTGAATTTTTTTGGAAGAAGTTATCAATTTTTTTATGTCACAAAAATTGAAAAAAAAATAATCCCTGGTTCAAACTGAGTTTCATGCAATTTAAAGGCTATGTGCTTTGAGGAAAGTATTATGTACAGGCCATTTTCCTACTCCAGTGGAGATATTCGAAATATACCTATGACACAATCATGGGTTTCTTTTAAATTCATCTTGTATGTTAAACCCTAAACCCTAACTGATGGGGTTTTATGAAAAACATTTTTGTCAAGCAAAGTGAGGTTGCTTAATAGTCCAATCTTTTCTTGTCTCTTATACAAGGCTAGTCCAAATGGGTAAAGCATTGTTTGATTTGGTGATGTACCCCCATATTTGGGTACATTACATGGTATGGGTGCTCTCTATCCTTTCACAAAGAGAGTGTGCCCCGCAATGGCATTTCATTTGGAGGTCACTTTGTCTAATCAAAAAATAAAATGTGAGTAAAAAGGAGGATATTATTTTATTCATTATCCATTCAATTTTTAAAAGCATGTTCTTTATCACAACATCAAGTTTGTTATGTTTGTTCCATAACATGCTTACATGGTAAGTGTAATACAAAGCTTGACGGTCAAGTGGTGAGCATTCCGAAAATTAAGTGCCTGGCATACAAGGCCATATCAGAGTCTCTAATCCTAGCTTTTGGGAAAGCTCCCCCCCCCTCCCCTACTTCAGTCTTACACAACATTAAGAATTGGATACAATTTCCAAGCTTAACAGAAAATATTGAACATAAAATGACGGAAAATGGGAGGAGTCCAAGCCACCTTACAAACAAACCACAAGTTGTGCACCTTGGATCCTTAGATTGTAACCTCACCTAGTGGGTCTCTGGGCAGAAATCAAGGCCAATGTTGGGTTGGACTCTTCCTTGTTTGGAGTTACCCATAGGTTTTGATAAAGAATGACATGAAAACTTTTGGTAACGTATAGCTTAACTTATGGCTTTTTTTTGATGGGATCACCATAAAACCCTTGATAAGCATCATTCTTACCATTGTGGACTTGGGAATTTGGTTTAAGAATGACCAATTTTTGCTAGTGAGTATTGTATCACAAAAGTTTCATTCACTAACATCCCTCATTGTGAAGTCCAAGCAACCCAAGTTAAAGGGGGGGAAATTTTCTTAACAAGTAATTTTTAAAATATTATTCAATATTATTTTGTTATTTCATCAAGTGTTAAAAAAAGTTCATTAAAATATTTTGTGACTTTCATAATATCAAATAGTTTTCATGTATGTTTTGCCATTAATAACATTTCACTCCGCATCTCAACTAGATGGGTTGCCTCTCACACACATTCTTCCCTCAAATCCAAGAGTATCAGGGAGCTCTTTGACTTTAATATTGTGTTTTCACCCGGTTATAATTAAAGCTACAATCCGGTTATTAATAACCTACCAATTTTTTGTTGATTTTTTAACAACGAATTAATAACCTATCACTTGATATTAAAATTTTGAAATCTAATAACTTACCTGGATGACTTGGGTTATCAATAGGTGTAGGTTCATTCAACACTAAATATTTTGATGATTAAAAAAAACATTTAAAAAAAGTCTTGTTAATTTATTTATTTTTAACTTATAACCAATGAATATCTTGTAAGTTATGACGGCTATCAACCAGGTATTTGAAGACCTGCCCTTATCGTAACCAATAGTTATTATCAAAATTATTGATAACCTAACTCACACCCAATTTTTAAAAATATAACATAACATGTAATTATGAAAAAATCAATAGCTCCAACACTGCTTATAACAACCAGTTTCAAGTTGTTTGAAAAAGTTCAAAATCAAAGAACCACGAGTTCCATTTTTAGTTTTGTGAATGCAAAATAAAATAACAATCAATTCTGAGATTTTGACAATTTTTCAAAAGAACAAGTAGGCTTCTCAAAGAAACAAAGAGATATTTTTGGTAGAAACCACTGTTTTGGTTCAAACTAATGTTGACAAGTTCTTGGGTTTCAAGAGGTTTAAGTCCAAGTTGTAAGTGAAGTTCCAAAGTTTTGGACCAAGTTCTGAAGTTTCAAGTTTTCTCGATTCCACCATAAAAACCTAATTGAAAAATCAAGTTAGTTTTAAATTTGAGCTAAACGTAAACCAGGATGTTACCTTATTTTTAAAAGGTTCAAGTTCTCTAGATACATAAATATAAATTTATTTTTAAAATATAAATTTCACCCTACATTTGATTGGTTGTACATAATTATTATTCCATAAAAACTGGACTAGTTTTAAATTCTTTGTGAAAATGACTAGAACTGGAGATTTTTAATTTTAAAAAAATTTGATATCAAAATCAGATGAAAGATTCCATCCAAAACCCCAAAAAAAAGGCATTACAAAACCAAGACCAAAGGTTCCTTCTAAAATCAATAATCGAACAACATTGATTCAAACCTGATTCTTTCACTTGCAAAACACTGGCCATTCAAGGTCCCATATACTTCGACCTTTACCTGCTTGTTCTTTCTGGACCTTTACCAGCTTGTTCTTTCTATGGAAAAAAGCAAAGAGACCTTTACATGTTTGTTCTTTCTTGAGCCTTACCTGCTCATTCTTTCTATTGAGAAAAAGCAAAGAGACGACTGCCCTACACTCATAAACACACACCCCCTAAACAAAACACACTGGAGAGAAATTTGTCAGGAATGGGCAAATCAATCAACCGGCGTGAATGGTGGGAAGTTAATGTCAGATGAACCCACCCCCGCCCCCCTTGGTTTTAACAGAGTACAAAATCCTTGCAAAACAAAACACCCGCAACATCAACCAATCCTCCTCTCCTGAGTCCTGAGAGGGAGAGCTTGAGAAT
>Ga0116229_10002337_pt1 | contig 30587 bp, 25 predicted proteins | sample S1TSphgellanicum_3_FD_87313 | JGI IMG/M metagenome (GOLD analysis project Ga0116229, IMG submission 87313) | Host-associated microbial communities from peat moss isolated from Minnesota, USA - S1T2_Fc - Sphagnum magellanicum MG | ecosystem: Host-associated > Plants > Peat moss > Unclassified...
ATAGGGGGGGGAAAAATGTGTGTATGATGGAGAGGTGTGGGGGGGAGGGTTGGGGTGTTATAGAAGGAGAGGGGGGGGGGGGGGGGGGGGGGAACAAATGGAAAAATCCAAATGTGAGTTTCAAAGTAGTAATTAGTAGCAAAAGAAAAAGAGAAAAAGAAGAAAGAAAAAACTTTGCATTTATTTCATTTACAAAAAAGGGCATTGGTTTATTATACGGTACTACTCAAGGCGCTCCGAATGAACAGAAAATTTGGGAAACCCGAGCAAACCCCGGGCGGAAGCTCCGACGCAATACGCCAAACCGGCTACTTCCCCGCGTGGGACGGTCCGCCCCCTCGGGCCGCGCGGCGCCCCACCCCGCCCTCGCCGCTGCTGGGACCCGCTCGTGCTGGCCGCTCTGTCTGGCGGCCGTTGCCGGGGCGGCAGGGCGGTAGAGGAGGAGGAGAAGAAGGGAAGAGCTAGGAGAGGAGAGGTGCATGGCAGGCAGCAGCAGACACGCGCGACGTGCAGCAATGGATGCAAGCTAGGAAACAAGTAAAGCTTTGTCGCACAGCAGCAATTCGCGCGTCTCTCTGTCTCCCTCTGTGTCTCTTTGTATAAACACGAGTGTGTGCTCTTCTCCGTCTGCTAATCAAGCATCGGAGATCGAGGAAAGACTGCAAACAAAGATTGGAAATCATCAATCAAGCAATCAAAGAAGAAGAAGAAGATCTGTGAAGCTTTGAAGTGACTGCCTGCCTTATTCGCTTGTGAAAGCTTCTCTTGGCACCGAGGAGGAGGCGGAGAAGAAGAAGAGAGAGGACGGAAGTCGTGGTCCGTCCTTTGTCCGCTTGCGCGGATCTACTACTGCTTGTGTCCTTTTGTCCGAGTTGCATTTCTGTGCGTTTTGTTTTGTTTTGCAACTCTGTCTCTGTGTGTCTCTCTCTCTGTGTGATTCTCTCTGTGGCGGTGTTGCGCACATTATTGCGTTTGTGGCGTGGCGGGAGGTTTCTTTGTTTCTTTCCACTTGTTGGATGTTCTTGGCGAGGCTTGCCAGTAGTTTCACGCTGTTTTTTCACGGAGAAGAATAGTGTGCTTAGACTTGTCTAATTGTGCGCTGCGCAACGGAAGATTTGGAGTAGCAGGAAGAGCACAGCACAGATTTTTCTTTTCTATTTTGCTGCAATCGCTGGGCACTTGCAGATCCTTCTTGTCCCGTTTATTCTGATCAGTTTTTGGAGAGAGACGAGATCCACAATTTGGACGAAGCTGATTCTCTAGCAAGAAGAACTTTTCAGAGAAGGAAGACGAGGAGGACGAGGAGCTTATATTCTTCATGCAGCTAGCTTCTCAAGTAGCTAACTATTGAGGGAGCTTTCGTCAGACAGACATACGCTTGCAAGCTCTTATCATAGCAAAGAAGGATTGGAAAGGCCTTCCGGAGAGACCGTAGTAGTAATATCGGAAGCTCGCTCTTGCTTTCAACGGGCAGCTGTGGAGGCGGAAAGAAGAAGAACACAATGGCAGTGCAAGCACAATATCCCTCCAACATTCTTCCTGACTACCGCAACAGGTAGGTACTCTCACTTCTTCTTGCTTGGAAAATCCTCACATCATAGGAGGAGGAGACAGATTTCCTCAGTAGTGAGGGGAAGAAGCAGAGGAATTGGGGACAAACTTCCTATATTTAAAACCCTAAATCTGACAATACCTCTATTCTGAAGGAAGGAAGCAAATAACAGAAGAGATAGATTTGCCGCTCACATGCATGCATGCAGCTCACGATCATCACCAAAGAAATGCAGCTCTGGAACTAAGTCTTGACAAAATGGGGTCAAGGTTTTTGAGTTACAACAGTGTTTTTCTGTCTTGTTGGGTTCTCAAGAATGTGCACAAGATTGCACAATCCTATGCAGCATTTTGTCGTTCTATATAGGAGCTGCTTTGAGACAGGAATGAATCCCACTCACACAACTGTCTAGGATCCACCTGTCGGACTGAGTGTGTGTGTGTTTTTGTGGGTCCTGGAGCAGCAGGGCACGACAGATGTTTGGGGGTGACAATCGCGTGTTTTTGTCATCTCTGACATACAACCAAAACACCCTTCTAAATGATTTTCAGATCCAACCTGTGGCACAGAATGGCACAGCCAATTCCTTGCGCATGTTCAACCAGCGTAAGCTTCTTGCATTTTTGGCATTTGTGATTTTTTATTTTATTTATTAAAAAAAAAGGGTTATGCAGAAGCAGCAGGTTCAAGAAGACAAAGCAGTCAAGAAGATTCTTTACTTGCTGTTTGGAGAAGTATATGGTTTAAGATGAATTTGATTTTGAGACAAATGTCTCAATATGTCATCAGTGTTCTTCTATCCACCATCTCAGGAGATGGGTCCTGATGAGGATGTTTTTTTTTTTCCAAGAAACATTTCTGTGGAGGCTCTCAACAGATAGGTATGATTTTGTTTCTTTTGCAGTTGCAGGCCCAGGCCAAGGATCTCAACATCCCTCATTGAATGCAGCAGCCCTCTTCAATGAGAGTGAGAATGAAATTGCCTACAACTTACTGGGGTCAAGAAAGAGACCAAGAGAAGGAGATGATACTCTTGTGACCCAGTGGCAGCGACAGCAACATCATATTCCAAATGTGGCAGAGTATAATCAACAGCAAACTTATGGATCTGGAGCTACTATGGGAGTGCCTCAAACAACAGGGGTATCTACTGGTCTACATCTTGCTTTTGAGGATGAACGAATCAATTCAACAACATCAGCCTCTACAAGTGAGAGGGCTGATGCTTCCCGATCTGTTTTGTTTGCTGTCGGTGAAGACTTGAACACCCAATTGCAGCAGCAGAGAGAAGAAATCGAGCAATTCTTCAAAATGCAGGTACAGCATTTTGAACTTCTATTTTCTGAATTTCCTGGAGTATGTTAGCCTCATTTTGTTATTGTTTGGAGGAGAACTGGAGCAAAACTTCTAGGCTGTTTGAAGTGGTTTTTTTTCCTGACAAAGCTAGGGTTTCTTTCAGGGTGAGCAAGCAAGGCAACTATTAGAAGAGAAGAGGCAGCGACATTTGCAGTCACTTATTGCTGCCATCGAGGAAGGAGTGTCACGGCGGCTGCAGGAGAAGGATCTTGAAGTTGAAAAGATGAAGCGACAAAACTCAGAACTGGCAGAGCATGTCAAGCAGGTGAGCCTAGAAGCACATCACTGGCAGAGCAAGGCTAGGACTTATGAAGCCATGGCCACAGCACTAAGGACTAATCTTCAGCAAGCACAGCAGGCAGTGGCATTCAGCCGGGAGCAAAGCAAGGAGGGGTGTGGTGATAGTGAGGCTGATGATGCAGCATCATCTCATCATGGTGACATGGATGATGCACATGCCAGAACATTCAAAGAGAACCGGGAGCTTCGTGAACAGCGCACCTGCAGGGTTTGCAGGTGCAATGATGTTTCTATTCTCCTTCTGCCCTGCCGACATCTCTGTCTCTGCAAAGAGTGTGAGTCTCGTCTTGATGCCTGTCCTCTTTGCCGTTCTCTAAAAAATGCCAGTGTCCAAGTCTACATGTCCTGACACAGCCTTTCACAGGCAGCATGAAAAAAAAGAGTGACGAATTTGCCCCTGTAGTGCAAATTGGCTGTGTTGGTGGTCTTATGAAGTAGTGAAAGGGTGCAATAGGCTTGAATTTCAAACAGCAGTTTAGACACAGACACACACTGGAGAGCAAAAAAATCTCCTTAATGGAGAGACAAAAGATACTGTCAGGGGTTATTCAGAGGGACTCATTTACAGATATGATCAAATTCAGATACCATGTCCAGACTTTGCAGTTCACTGAAATAGACATGAACCCTTGAAACAGCTAGGAAATGTGCACAGTTTTGGTGTCATACTCTGGACACGTGTTATAAAGAACTATAGGGTTAGGGCTTAGGTTGATGCACATTTTGAGATGAGCATTCCCATCACAGATGCAGAAACTGTAAGACCCAATTGTACATGCAAAAACCATTCATTGTAGTAGGCTCACTACTTTGTGAACACCTCTCCCTTTTTGTGAAATTTTTTCTTGTATGCATATATTACATATGAATTACATATATATGGAGGCTATCTATCTATCTATGCACATATATATAGTGGAGTAAAAGAGACCTTTGAGTTCTGTCTAGGGATGACTTCTTTGTCAGACTGAACGTGAGCCACTGAGCTGTGAACCTCCCTTGCTTCTCAGGTGCATGAACTCTTTTGAGTGTGGGTTCTGAGTGTTGATAGGTATTGTCAATTAGCTACTAGGGATTTAAGGCTTTCTGAAGATGAGGCAAAGCTTGACACAGCTTGGGGATTTAGTGTAAGTACTCCTTGATTTTGTTTGTTGCCTGCAGAATTTTAGTTCAATTCAATTCAATTCAATTTAAGTTGCATGCAATGTCATTCAATATTTTCATTTGAATGGAATGTAATCACTTAATAATTTTCTCAAAATTGATTCATTTTTTCATCAGTTGATCCTCACTGGTAGTGTACAGCAATAAAAAAACCCAAGTATATATGTAAAACTATTTGAAGAATTTTTTTTTTCAAATATTGATGATTCATTGTAACTTGATTTTAAGTGCTAAAATTTTGGAAAAAGCATTCCAAATTTTTTGACAAGATTGTTGATCTTGATGAAAATTTTAATTTTATGATAGCACAAAAAGGCCAACACAATGAACCACTTAAAGTTGTAGTAACTGCAATATCTGTTTGATTGTGAGAACCTTTGCACATTTTGGGTTTGTGTAATTGAAATGTCTTGTAGTACACTTGGACAAATGACTTGCCCTGGATTTCAAGCCTTAAGTTGTAAACCAACATTTAAGTATTATGCTAACTCTATATATCAAGAAAAGTTGTGTCTTTCTGTCTGTTTCATCCAAACCTACTTCTTCTGAGCCTGACCACCTCATTCCTTCCTCCTACCCCCTTAGTTACATGGATATGAGAAGGCATACTAACAGCATAACATGTCCCTTTTCATGTACATGTCGTGATGTCAAAACAATCCAACAATTTATCGAGCTTTTCATCCTAACTACCTAACCCCTTCCATCTACCCACCAACAAGAAGATGAGGAGGCACAATATAATTTTGAAATCACAAATGAATAATGATGAACTATTGAGAACCCATATTGGAAAAAAAGGGGAAAAAAAGGGGGGGGTGGGGGGGGGGGGGGGACGACAGCCAATTGGGATGTAATTGATAACATGAATAAAACAAGATTTCAAATAAATATATTACATGGATGATACTAAACTTCTTCTAATGAAAGATATATTGGTTCAAGAACAAAAATGTGTGATTTGAAAAAAATCATTGTTACCCATGTAATGATGATATTTGATTTAATGTACCGCCATGGAATGAAGGTTGGCAAGCTTTTGGATGATTTAATTCAAATGACTTATAATCGGTGGGCTCTTTCTTCTTCTTTTTTTCAACATACTTGCCATTTCGGTGACATAAGCACTTTGTTCAATTACTACACTTGTGGAAACCATGGGCCTTTCGACCAGTATGCAAAAATAAAAAGTGTTATTGAACACACATAATTTTTGCCTTATTCCTCTCAAATCTTACATTGGAATCATAATTCAAACTCATGAAAGGAAACATCTTCCCCTTCATTGACAACCAACTCATTGCCTTGCCTGTCATTATTGTACACTTGGGCTCTGTGCTGTCACACACTACCAATGATAAGTAGTTGATGAAAAATATGAATTGATTTTGTCAAAATTAAGTTTCATCCAAGTGAAAATATTGAATGACATTGCATGCAACTCAAATTGAATTGAATTTTATTTGAATTGAATTCGAATTTCATTGAATTTAATTCAAGATTTCATTGAATAGAAATTGGATGCAAGTTGGTGTGAAAGGTCTCGAAAATCTACCCATCCAAATCTGAAAAGACACCTTTCCATTAATTGGCTAAAGAGATTCCAGTTTGGAACTGTCCAAAGAACAGTCCTATCCAAAAGATGACATATGGAATCTGAAGTTGTCCTACCTACACCAATTGCAATGAATCATTGTCAATAGAATCATTGATGCAGAATGACAATTTTACACTTCACAATACACAAAGACACAGCATTGAAACATTTTACAAGTGAAGTTTATGCCCTAGGCCCCACTTTCGTTCCAATTTAAGGTGAAAATGATTAGGGGCTTTTGCCATGATATGATGTCATTAAGAAGTTTATGAACATCCCTTTGAATTTTAACTTGTTCAAAAAGAAATTCATATATTTGATAGACTCATTTGGCCACATCAACATCCATTTGACAAAAAGAAAAAATGTGGGAAACATTTCACATGCCAAGCAAATCTTCACCACCCATCAAACTTTTGATTATGTCTATCACAACACAACCAATACACACAATTTCAGGCATAGAGGTATGTAGTGTAAAATGACCTTGAATCATCTGTAGACCAACCCAATAAAGAATTGACTATGAATCAAGAGACACTTTAACTCACCCCTCTACAACATCGTAGCCTAAGGCAAAGAGAGGCCTACACATAAGATAGTGGTATAGACATATCCTCTTAGCACAAATACTAGTGACTACTGGGACATAAAACATTCATTAAAGCCATTGGATATACAACGTTAAGGAATGCTAACCAATCTGAAATAATAACATCAATCATAAAAAAATTAGTTTTCCTTAAATGAAAGACATTACACATTTTGTTGAACTATGCATCCCAAGGTTGTGAGAACCTACATACCTTCCAAACCCTTGTGGAAGAATGGACAACCACAATGCTCATGTTACCACCCTGTTAGACAGTGGCCACTTTGCAAAAAGGAGTCAATAGCCTTAAGCATGAAGAGACAGACTCAATCAATTGTGCTCATTTCTTGTTCTTATAATATATTCTGGACTTGTTGAAAAGGTTTGGATGATTTCAAATAAGTTTTCAATGAAAGAAAATCTACTCCATTGGATCTTCTGAATCCTGAAAGGAAGCCAAAGAATTTTTTGTCACATCATAATTGTCAATCACAAACATAAGATAAGTAGGCACTTACTTCTAGATGTCATGCTTACACCTAAAGGGTTGTCATTGTCTTTAGTAAGTCCAGCAGCAGGACCTTCAATGCCTCAGGAGTTTTGTTTTGAGGGTATTCTCCCAAATTTTGTGTCTGCAGGGGCATGTGACAGAGCATATAGGAAGTGCACACAGAGTTCAACTCGAGTACACAGAGTAGTTCATGCCAACTTCTCCACAGATAACTTCCAGTCCTAGTGTGCACAATCGATGGTTGCCAAGAGCTGACTCTCTTTACTCTGCCATGCTGCAATGAGGTCCTCAGCATTCAAGACTGTCAAGTAAGAGCAGCACAAGTGGCCTCATCTTCTGGGGAATTGATTATAGGCCATACTTGCAAGTTTCATATGCCTCACAGCCTCCTTTCTACAGGCAGAGTGTCCTGAGTGCAACAGATTGTCCCACAGCTGCAGATGAAGACGACCTTAGACTCCCTGCCAAACCATGCATCATGCACATCTCCGTCAAAGTAAAAGACACCCTCATCTGAAGCATGAGGTTTCACCCATCTAATACAACTTGCAAGGTGTAGTGCCTACCTTATTTGAACAAAGGATTATCAGAGAATCCACACACCTATTGAGGGTTGAACTACAACAATAAGCAAGATCAATAAGCTGATAACTCAGCCTGAAAGGATCTCTGCTGTCAAGTAGCAACCTGAGGTTGAACTAATTGCAGCTCTAGCTGCAGAGCAACAGAAACTCTTTAAGGTACTTGAAACCACAACCATGCAATATTTCATTTCCTAAAAGGTCCTGACTGGAAAGACTCCAGTCATCACCAGAATGCAAAAGTCTCTGATCTCCTGGCAAAGATTGATATCTCACCCAAAATGACTACACATAAGAAATTTACATTGGTTAACCACACAGAATAATGAAGCTCTGCAAAGCCCCAAACATCCATAGTTATACAAATAGTTGGTGGCCCCCTTCACCCACATCTCCTTGCCACACTTGAATGACATCTATCATACACACTGCCTCTAACTAATGGAAATGATGTTTTCTTTGTTACACCTCTTTCCTGAATTCACTACAACAAAATTTCACATTTATAAAAATGAGACCTTACACACTTTGTTGGCAGGGAGATGAACACATCCAATCTAGCCTGCACAATGAACCAGTCTATACTGATGATTTTCTTGTAGAGCAATTTCAATTGACACATACATAACCTAGAACTATGTCTTGATGGCCTGCAGCAGGAAGGTATTGCCAGAATCTTTTTTTCTCCTTTATTGCACCACTTATACTCTTTGTGAGTGTAATGCTCAGAAGACTTAGGTCTCCTCATTATTAACACCCTCCTCAGCATCATTGAGCATTGACATAAGCATGCTGACTTGTGATTGTAGCATTTTATTCTCACGCTCAGCCTGCACCCCAATTCCAGATTTCCAAGATGGCAGTAATTAGGGCTTGAAATGCTGTCTTGCAGCTGTCTTCTGATGTGTATATAAATGGGATGCACAACTAGAATCCCACAAAACAGCTTCCTTCCCTTATCAACCACTTCACTGACTTGTTTCAAATGCCTGTATTACAGACACATAGGTGTACATGTACACAACAGTGCCAGAACCATCCACTCTGAGACCATCAAGCGATATATAAATGCCATTGCTTCATAAAACTGTGGTTTATATTCTATAGTACTTCTTGCTCTAAATTGTGAGATATGTACTTGCCTGAATACGCTTGTTTCTCTCTTGTTGAAGCTGAAGTTGCAAATAACTCATAGTGCGTGAGTCCTCTTCAAGCTGTTCATTCAATCCATTTATTTCTCGGTCCTGCCAAGACACCACCACACAAAAGAGTCATAATCTGGTCCACACAAATTCCTACAACTTTTTGCTCACCCAAGCATAGCACACCTCCCAGAAAGAAGCTGCGATTGTTATTTCCACCTGTTCACAGAAGAATGCCTTCCCACAAATGGAGGTGACAACAGACTATGAAACCTGAAAGGAAAACATGAACATCTGATATGCAAGCATACCTTGTTAGGGTACAAATGAAACAGTGTTCCCTACTAGATTTAGGTCAACTTGATAGTGTTTTGTTTCGAGCAGAGGTCCACTCCTATGTCATGAAGCAACCCACTACTAGGTCTGTCCATAGAAACTATGGTCACAAAGTTTGCTGACCCATTTACACAGAATTCCAAACCAACTCACTAGAACACCTAAACCAATAGATCAAACACTTGTGTGAGATAGCTTCTGACACTTCACATCTTCTCACAAACTGCAACCTTCCTCTAGAGGAAGAAAGCAATGTCTCTTAAATCATGCTAAGACACAAAATTTATCAATTAAAACTCAAGTCAAGGCCACCTAGAGCAGAGAGGCCAGCTCCTTGTGAAAAGGGACTCTAGAAATCTAGAAGTCAGCCACAGAAGAGAGATGAGCTGGTGATCATCCAGACACAAAGAGGCAAACCACACCTTGCGGTTCATCTCCTGCACTGCAATGTGACGCATGCTCTCAACCACATCAACATTAACGAGCTTCCGCCTCTTTCCAACCACCCACCCACGGGGATAGCTGAAAAAATCAAAATCAGGAGGAGGAAGTGTGCTCTGGGGAGACCCGTCTCGAGGGCCCCAAAGAGTAGGTCCAAGAGGCTCAAACAAAGCTCGCCTCCGCTCAGACAACTGGAAGTCCTCCATCCCATTCTCTTGAACATTGGCATCATAATCAAGTAATTCCTTTCTGCTACCATTGGGCTCTTCAACCCCTAGGTCACCCGTAGACCTATCCTTTCTGTGAAAAGATCGTGATAGCTGCTGCCTTCTGCTCCCCTCTTCACGATTCTCAAGGGAATATATTGGTCTGTCCTTTCTGCTAGATGCTCTTGGTAGCTGTCTCCTGCTACCACTATCTCCATCAATCTCTGGATTGCACATCAGCCTATCTTTCCTGTAAGATGATCTTGATGACAAGTGATTCCTGATATCCACCTCATGCATCTGATCAGAATTGTGCAGAGAATCACTATAAGCAAACCTTTCCTTTCTGCTGTCTGAGTTCAACAGCTGTCTTCTGGTGCCATCTTCTTCTTGCACCTCGTCATATGATACAGAATCATATGCTGGCCTCTCCTTCCTACTAACTGAGAGGCGCAGCCTTGCAGGTATTCGTGTGGCATTTGGAGGCGTGACAACCATGATATCATCCATGCCTCTGTGTTGTTCTTCCATTGACACTACTCATTCCCAAATCCATAAGAAACAGAAGTGTAAGAATTTAGGGCAAGAGCAACTCCATAGAAACTGCTGACATTTGACATTTGACATTCGCAATACAAAAAAGCATACCATCTATAAGTGATCCAGCCACCATTGCTGCTAACACGAAACATGGGAGTTTAAGCTAGCTACAAATGCCAAGATTCGAAGGCTCCGGAGTTCTGTGTTCTTTTGGGTGTCGAGTGTCAAGGTGGACTTTCTCTTGTAGTAAGTGACATCCAGCAGGTGGATTCTTCGCTTGTGCTCCTAAAGAAGAATCCATGTGCTCTACAGCAACGAGAAATCCGTGTCCTCTACAGCAGCAACGATTTTCTCGTTGCTGCTGTAGAGGACACGGATTCTGGTTTAGGAGTACATACATCAGGGAAGCTTACCGGCGTTAACACGCTTTCTTGGATTCGTGTACGATTCTTCCATACTCGAATGCAAGAGACCCGCATCGGTCTCCATAGCCCCAGCGATCCAAAGCGTCCTCCCCTGCTCCTGCTCTTTACTCCCGCTTCTGTTAGCTTCTTTTCCACATGGATGCCAACGAGCCAGGCGAAGACTAGCAGGTGATGAATCCGAATCTGAAGACGAGAAGCTTGAATTTGCTGGCAAGAAACTTCAGCTCACAGATTATGTAATTCCTGAGAAAAAGAAGTTCCGGGATCCAAGCATGTATGCATCGGCTGGTTTCTCCGACGTTTATCTAAGCGCTGGGGACACCGAGTCCTATCACCAGAAAAACCTGGTGTCAGTCGTAATTTGCACCACGAGATGGACCTGGAGAAGCACAGAAGAACAGCCAGGGATCTCGAAAACGATGATAACAAAAATCGAAAGGTGGAACAATTATCTCCTTTCTGTCTCGACGCGCGCTCCGAGTAGTTAGCAACGAGGATCTCCGATATCACCGCCCCGCTTTGCCCCCGCCTCGTTCTACACAGAGAGCACAAAAGAAAGACTGACAGCGTCGATCCGGATACTACCGACTGCACAAACGTAGAACAAGAGCAGGCAGCTTCATCTACAGCGGAGAACCAAATCTCAGTCGATTACAGCCACAAAGAAGTCGAACGAACGACGCTCCTCGAAACTCTCTGCAGACGGACAAACAATCCGCATTGCTGGATGCCAGAAGGGAGAAAAAGGCACAAAGAAAACGATTGGAAGAACGTCAGGGAGGTTGCCTGGCAGCACAGTGCAACGCGACACTCGAGCCAGCGCCCTTCTCGGTTACGATATACGAACACGAAACACATACGAGAGAGACGACGGTTTTGTATACCATATACGTATGTATATATACGATTCCGTACGAGAGAAAAAACTGTATTGTATACAATCTACGATTCCGAGATCTACTGCTATCTCCTATTCGAGTACCTACCTGCCCGCTGCCCATTTGAGGCAGTGATTTTTAAATTTTATTTTGTGGTGAATTTTCGTCATTTTGTGAAAACAAATTCTAGAAAAAGAATATTCTATCACAAATTCACAAATGCCCTGGGGTGGGGGGGGTGCAAAAAGTGGTCAAAAAGTGAAGTTTTATTTTTAAATCGCCAAAATTTGTTGCAATTGCTTACAATATGATAGTATGCTTAAGGTATTTCTACTTTCATATTTTGAATATGATCAAATTTGGCTAAATATAGTTATGGATGATCACCACTTGAGCAACATCACAAAATTCAAAAAATAAAGCAGTTTTAAGATTTAAGGCATTTTTTCTTTCTTTTTTTTTTCCCCCCTGATGGAGGATGGCAAGCATCCCTAGGTAGATTTTTGACTTAACTAGGGACATTATTTCAAAGAAACTCTTAAAATGGTGGCCAATAGGCATAAATGTGACAACATCCTTCTCAAAAAAACAGTTTCTGTCTCTTTTATATGAATTTTTTTTTTTTAAAAGATAATTTGTGACAGAATATTCCGTTTAAAAAAAGAAAATTGTGTCACCTTTTGGCAAATTTTTTGCCCCAAAAAAAAAAGATTGATTTGAGGGGAAGGGGAAAATGAGAATTGAAAAATAACAAGCATACAAAGTGTGCCACCGCAAAATTTATTGAAATTAGTATGTGTAGGGTAAGGACCTGGGCTGTTCTAGGAATGGGGGCCAGTGGAACGTGGGAGTCAAGGACGGGACCTGGATTCCCAGAGCTGCCACCTTTGAGGTCCTTACCTAGTAGTGTAACGATCCAATAGAATTGGACAGGACAAATGGACGGCTGTGATTGAAATCAAGAGGAGAAGAGCCACTTTAAAGCATGTGGTTCCTCATAGTGATGAGTGTCCTATACATGCCTCCTAGAAAAGAAAAGAGGAGAGACCTTATGCTTATAATTTAGGAACAAGAATGGTCCTACGCTTACTTATAGGTGTAAATTCTTTCCCACTCTTAAATGGTAGGTGTAAGACCCCTCCCACTCCTATCAATTTTTTATTTACATATAAACATTAGCAGTCTAATCAGTGCCAATTTACACTGAAAAGCAGCCGATATTATAAGGGCCTTCTGACATTTAGCAGTTTAAGCTTAATTATAAAATTCACCTCGTGCTTCATGGTGAGTAAAGCCCACCAATGGGGAAGGGGTGGAGGGGGGCAAGACATTTGCATAACATGGGGTCAGATTGGGCTATGGGCTCATCATATGCCCCTTAGTTTGTGAAGGTGCAACCCACCCTTCGGCTTTATGACCTATAGAGAACAGATCAATTGTGGGAGCTATGTAATGAGGTCAATATGGATGAGAGGATAAAAAAAGCCTAATTGTAAACAGCTAGTCGGTGCTCCTAATGTTTTATCCTATGTCCTTGATCTTAAGGTTCCCACCGTCCCCAAAAAAGCAACACCAAAGTGGGGTGGATGGTTGGCCAAACACATCCCAAAATCATAAAGCACTTGGAGGAATTTCATAGGTGTATTTGCTTGCGGGCACCTTACATGCCTGAATATTCCTCCTATGAACGAGGCAGTGGGATATTATACCCGTGCCTGCGCCCCCTGATCCACTAAATGCTTTAGTTCATGATAACCTTCCATATTACATAAGTACATTCATAATGTTTTTCAAAGAGCTTGCCCTTATCTGAAGGGTACCTGCCGGGTATCACAAGAAATATATTTAGAGAATCATGGTGATTTTAAGTGGTGTAAAGCTCAAGGGGGGTGAGCTTTACGGGAATCGGGCCCACACTCTGCTTCACCTTTAGAGGCCCTTTTTCCCGTCAAACCTGCCCCTTGGGCTTTGCCCTACACAGAAATTCTGAGCCCATCTCCCAATTCATCTCCTTCATCACACACATAGGTACACACAACCTGCATATCAATCTGCACATAAGCATGATGTGTATGTTCTTCAGTTTTCTAGGCTGGCTTTTGGTGCGAAGTTTGCAAAACACATGTTATAGTTGTTTATTTCTTCACATGCACATCTTGTTTATAAATGACCCAAACTTTTGGATTCTAATTCCCATACTTTCTTAGGCTTCATGAGAGAGCATGTGGTCTATTGAGAATAAAATTACTTACAAAGTATGCTTAATTGCATTAGCAATGTAATCCACCAAGTCAAAAGAACATCTCCAGACCTAATTATATATAGGGTTAATCTACATGGTAACTATGTGAACTAAGGCAGTGTAACAAACAATGGAATCGGTGATAGACTTGTCAAATTAATCATCACTTAATTTCCTCTAATAATTCAAGTGTGTTTCCCTATTCTCAATGTATCTTCCTACTCCTAGTGTTTGTTCTTACTCTCAAGGGGTTCAAGAGTGCCTTTTTATTACTTCTAGGGGCTCGTATTATCTCTCTACAAACCCATAGAGCAATAATGCTTCATTCAAAAATATCTCACAAGCATGTATTTAGATTACTAAGAGCATTTCCACTGGTGCTCAGTATGTGACTCCAGACGGTAAAATGTATTGTGGAAAAGTCTAAATGTTCTGGTTTAAACCAGGAAATTGGTTTTTCTGCACCAAATTTATGTAGCTTGCCGTGGCTGGTAAAAGGCGCAACACAGTTGTGCACCTCCAAAAAAAGAGTGTAATAAATTGGACCTGACTGTGGCTCAATATTTCTGATTGGTCAATCATAATGATTGGTCCATGTGGTTTGCTCTGAGTAGTTCCCATGTATATGTAGTTCCAGTTACAATTTTATGGGTGGGGTTGCCCAAAAAAAAAAAAAAAAAAAAACTAAAGGTAGACATTTAATTTTATTATCAAAAATAATCATGGTTTACAAAGCTTTAACAACACACAAACAAAAAAACTTCATACCTTCAAGAGGTCTTAAGCTCAAACCCATGGATCATCTTTAGCTATGAAACTTGGGTTACTGGAAAACTGGCTGGTCTTTTTTTTAAAAGCTAATTCCAAAATCAGGGTACATATCAATTTTTTTTTATAAATTTTTTTCAAGAGCTAGTTCAGTTCTCCTAAGCCCTTGTGAGAACCAGCCCCAACAATTCTCTTCAAAAGGTGAGAATTGCCCAACACCAATAATGGCCATCCTTCTCAAAACATTATAACAAAACAAACAAGAAATAACATGTGACATACCACATTAAGTTCAATGTACACTTGTCCACATGGAGTAGTGGTAGGGTGAAATGCCAAGCTGGGTGATGCATTCATGTAACCAATGCCCACCTATATCACTTCGCATGGATCAATATATTACCAAATAGATTTTTTCATTCATAGTGACAACAAATTTAGTTAAAATACTCATATGTAATGATGTTATGTAATCCTCAAAATATAGGAAGAAAAAATTGGGCATCTCAACTATAGGAATTTTAAAACTAGACTTAATAAAACTAAAAATGTTGTAAAGCCAACTTCAAGCAAACAAAAATCCTTCACTAGCTTACCACCATCTTTAATCCACATTGCTTGATGTTCAATTATGATAATGTTGTAATACAACTAAACATCATTATGAAAAAAATGGGTGTTTTGCAATTGGGCTTGCAAATCAGTTTTTGAATTGTAATGATCATTGTAACTCATTATATTTCTACAACCATGAGTGTTATTGGACAAGTTGCTTAAATTGCAAAAAATATAATTCATTGTATATACAATCACACTAAAATACAACTCATTGCAACTTAGTTGCAATTCAATTGCAACATCTCCATCTTAACTACTATGTAATTCCCTTATAACTATAATCATAATATCATGTTGACATCATTTTTCATTCATTCATAAAAATTTAACACATGGCACTATGAAATTTTTTAATTTTTTTTTGAAAATATAGATATCCATCATTCATTATGATTATTCATTTTAAATGGTTTTAGATTATGACATGCGGCACAATCAAAAGTTGTCATGTGGCATATTAATTGAATTTTGGAAACACACACACACACATATAGTCAAGTATTTAGGCAAGTCAGTACATAACCATAGGTAGGTAAGTTGGTAGTTTTTATATACCAACCTACTTACTTGCTTACTTAAGTAAGCAAATAGGTAGGAAGGTAGAAGGGTAGGTGAACTAAAAAACAACCACATAAATTTTTAATTTTGTTTTGTGTTTTGCCTTTATGGTTAAGCTTTAATGAATTCATCCCAACATAGCACATGTATTTTAATGTGAAAATACAAGATAAAATGCTTCTTCTTTTTTTTTTGTGAAATGAGATCTTGAAAACAAAACATATGGGTTCAATCTATTATTTGCACCCTAATTACACTTGAATTGCAACCACAAAAAAAATTCCCACATGCTTTGTGTTTAATTTTAATCTTCTAATTAATCTGAATTCTATAATTAACCATTTAACATAATTATTTGAACTATATGATAATTAATTATCTAGATTGATTGTTTGAATTAATTACTATAATTTAGATAACTAGTTAGTTAGTTACTTCAAATAACTAATTATCAAAATCAATATGAAATAATTAATTATCAAAATAAGTATCAGATAATTAAAAATTGAAATAATATTTAAGTATATTAATTATTAATTATTAATCAATAAATTATTTACAAATAATTCATTATGAAACATTAAATAATAAACATGAATTTGAGTAGAAGACATCAAGGTACATAGAGACATATCCATATGTACACCTTTATTCAATGTTTAATAACATGTACACATTGCCTTTAATTCACAAATTGTTTAAATTAAATTGATTAATTTAGATTAAAGGATAATTATTTAATTTGGTTTTTAGTTCATACACTACACCAAAAAGATGGATATATGACTACATCCATGACTGGCTTTGTAGTCATATATGCCATTTATAACATCTTACATGACTACAAAATATAATTTATATATATATTCATATTAACATTTAAATACATTTTCGGATATTGATTTTATAAAAGAATTATTCCTTTAATTTAATTTTGAATTATTTATATATCGGATATATACGATTTGTATACAAATAATATAAAAACAAAACATACCCGTATCTATGTTGTACATTCATTATACATAAGATCAATTAACATATCCCAACATTAACCACAATCAACAAGGTCACCATGCTAGGACCAAGTTTTGGTCCTTGGATCTATTTGAAATGTTGCAAGGCCTTTGCCATCCACCTACCACATTACATGTAAAACAATGAATTCACATATAGCATTTATTATTTTTCAATGTTTGAATATATAAAAATAGAAAGTTCAAAATATAATTTCTTTTTCAATATTTACTCAAATGAAAATTTGAATATGGATTATTAAACTTTGAAGCATGACCTAGATACGTGTACCAACAAAAAATTCAAACAACAAATTTTGAAAGTAGAAAGTCATTTTTGAACTTCAATTTTTAAAAACTATTTGTTAGATTTCAATACATTACAAACTTTAATAAATATATGTATAATTTAAATATAAAACCTATAATATTTTAATTTCAATTATATATTTATTGTGAGTATATAATTAATTAATTAATTAAATCCATGGTGATTATAATGTAATATTAAAAATATTTAAATAAATTATATCATATCCATTATAATCCAACCGTTAATATAACATTATAAATGTTTTTTTAATTTCATTCAGTAATTTTTCTATAATTTTATATTAGATTAAGTCTACACATTTAATATCACATACATACATACATACATACATACATACATGTGAAGTGTTATCTGTATATAAATATTTATTGAAATATGTTTAATATTTTTACATAATATAGCAAATATTTTGTAATAAAATTATAATTTTAAATTGTGTAAATCATATTTAATCATATTTGTTTAAAATGCCATTTTAAAATTTTAATATGTTGTAAATTTATGAAGCCTAAACCCATGAATAAATATAATAAAACTTTGTTAAATTTGGCTAAAATAACATAAATTTGCTGAATTATGTTATTTTGGTTTTTTTTAATAATTATTAAATTACAACATTTTGATTAAATTTGGCTTGATTAAAACTAAAGTTACTTAATTTTAGTTAATTTTGGTTAAATAAATGAGGCTAAAATAGATTATTTCGGTTAAACTAAAATAAATTTTCTTATATTATGATCAACTTGGATGAAACCCTTTAAAACTTGGTTTAACGAATATAAATTTAGCTAAACTAAATGATTTTGGCTAAATTTCATTAAACCTAGAATTATTTATGTTAAAATTATTTATCTATTTGGCTAAATTTGAATAAATTAGGTTAAACTTGAATATTTAAGTTTAAATTTGTTTAAATTTGTGAAATTAAATAACATTTAGCCACTTAGGCTATACCTAGTTAAACTTGGCTAAATTTGAATAAATTTGGTGAAATAAAATGTTTGCTAAAGTTGGTACATTTGGCTAATTCAAAATAAAATAAATTATATATGTTAAAGTATGGTACATTAAACTAGAAAAAGATTAATTAGAATAAATAAGGTTATTTGTAATAAACTAGATTGTTTGGGGTAAATTAATTTTAAGTAGGGTAAATTAGATTGAACTAGGATTGGATTAAATTAAATTAAAGTATTTTTACATTAATTCATATTAAAATATATACCTAAACCTCTTTAAAAGCTATTTAATAAGAAAAATCTAAATCCACTTAAATTTATATTTAAGGGGTAGTTAAAATTTAATATGTCTATTTAAGCTTACTTAAAGTCTACATAGATTTTTTAACTTTTTTATTTAGCATATTTATTTAACTTAACTTGCTTAACCTACCCATGTACTTACTTAATTTAGTTATTTTCATAATTACTAGTCATATATTCATAATATTATAATCATATGAGACTAAATTTTTTATAATCATGATTAAAATCACATATGATTTGGTCATATCACTCCATGATTAAGTTTGAACATCAGTCATAATATGTCATAGTCATGGATGGTATGTTTTTTTGTAATGATAATAATTAAGTAAATCAAGTCATAAATTATTATTTAATATTTAATGAATTTATTCTAAAATATTATATATTAAATATGTTACAAATGCAACCCTTGGGGATGCCAAGAAGCTATCCATAAAAGAATTAATTATTATTAATTTTTCATTTACTTATGTAATTTAAATAAATTTCAGGTGTATAAGTTTCATTACTTTGATATACTTTCAATATACACATTTTAAATATAGTTGATATAACATTGGGTTTATAAATTCACATTTTATATGGATATTGAATTGGTAGTATTTTATTAACGAATTAAGGATAAATTGTATGTTTATGAGAATACTTGAAAAAACCAGCATCACCAAAAAAAATTATAATTAAAAAAGGAGGCACAAAATATCAATGATTTGAATTCAACAAAAAATGTTATTGTTCACAATTGGTAAGTTTTTTTTTCCATTATCGTGACGTGTAGTGTCGTGAAATATGGTGTTGTAAGGGTGTAAATCCATAGTAAGTTCTACTAAACAAAAAGACTAGAAATAAGTCATAGGTAGAAACTAATCAACCAAAAAGAGATGCATGCACATATATATACAATGCACAAGAGGAAGCTGAGACGAAATTCTCATGTATCCACCCCCAGACTTGAGTTGGGGAAAACATGGCATGGTCTGAGTAGAAATCAAGCTATTATAGGAGAACATGATGAATAGTACCAATTATCGGCGGGAACTTGAATGAGCTCTAGCTTGAGGCAGAAGAGATGGTATCCACCATTATAGTTATCATAGAGCAACATCTGATCATCATCATCTGTCCTTTGACATACTTGACATGGATAGTCAAGTGGAGGAATCCAAATTGACGTGATGATGGTAGGATCTAAGTTTGGCAGGTGGTAGGGTGCACAATTTTTGGAGTGATCCCAAATTGTGCGTTCGTTAGTTCCTTGTAACTCCAACACACTTGAAGGTTTGATCGCCTTAATCCTCAAAATAGTGCAACCGAAAGAAGTGGATAAAGTATCATTAGGTTGTCGTTGGAAATATACAAAATAACCAACATCAAATTATCTCATCTTAAGTTTGTAACTGCCACTTCATGTGTGTGCATACCGTAAGGTGTCTCGATGTTGTGCAATGGACAAGTTCTCCATGGCCATGGGCATAACCTTCTTGAATAAAACAACCCTCTTTGCAATGACCCTAGCCTAAGTGGATGGAGAGTCTAAGTCCACAACTTGGTCCATTTGAACAACAATGGAAGAGGGTGGAATGGGATGTTTCCCAAAAAGTAAAAAATAAGGAGAAAAATGAAACAAAGAGGCGTGTTTGGACATCCTGTAACCCATGGCGATGTAAGGGAAGGCCAAGTCTCAATCCTCTTTGTTCCTAGCGAGGCAAATCTTTCGAGGTCCCTTTTTACATGTCTAAACCATCCTCTCTACGAGGCCATCAGCTTGGGGATGATCTCTTGAAGTTTGTCGATGGTCAATGAGAGCATGGTCAAGTAGGTCTTAGAATTTTCCCTTGAATTCTGATCCTTGATCAATAAAGCACTCAGCACAAGCCCCAAACCTATTTAAAACCTATTGTAAGAAAGCCTGGCTAGTGCTGCGTGGTGACTTGTCCGGTAGTGCAACAAGTTCGACCCATTTTGAAAAATGTTCAATCATAATCATGATGTAGACATTACCCTGGAGGTCTATGGTAACTCTCCAGCTAAATCACATGACCAATGATAGAACATGCCTCGAATAGGGAGCGGAGAAAGCGTGAGCTATCGAGAGGAAAAGGAAGTTCTCATTCTATCACATTGTTCACACCTAGCAATGACGTCTCAGACTTGAGCATACATACCTCTCTAATGGTAATGAGGAGCGAAAAGGTTACAAATACGCTTAACTCCAAAATGTCCAAGCTCCAAGTGTACCTTCTGAATAAGACTACGCCGTTCATGTGGTGGAAGGACCACTCTGTCGCCTTGTGGTAAGCATCGGACGAGGTGATTGTCCCTTCATGAGTAGCATTTGGACCGTTGTTGTATGCAATTTCGTTGACTTGATGTAACTTGGGAAGGGTATTTCCCATGTTGAAGAAGCCTCAGAGTGTCCAAGTCCTCCCATATATCCACAATGGGATGTTCAACCAGGTTACATTGCAGTAGTGCAAGATAACTAGATGCATTAGATACATGTATTGTTAAAATTTGGTCAAAGTTTTGCCTGGTTTCTGAGAAATTTTTAGAGGTAGTAAAGGGTCTCTGTGACATGGTATCCGTGTTTTGATGTGTAATACTAGGTCAATGAATAACCTTGAATTCATACTCTTGCAGTATAAGCGCCCAACGAGCTAACTTACTAGTAAGCTTATCGTTGGTCATCAACCATTTCATAGGCTGGTGGTCGGTATACAAAGTGAAATTAGTTCCATAAAAATAAGGAATAAAATGTATGATAGCCCATACAATAGCAAGGCACTTTCCCTCATATGAAGAGCAATTACTCTTAGCCTTATTGTTGTTTCGGGATGCATAGGCAATAACATATTCCTTACCTTCCTCATCAAGTTGGCCAAGAATAATTCCAATACCAAGAGCACTTCAGTTAGTGTGTAAAATGAGGACCTTGTTAAAATCAGGTCTTCTTAGAATGGGGAACTTTGAAAGCTTTTCCTTGAGTGTGTTGAAAGCTTCTTGAACCTCATCACTCCATGTCCAAGCAACATCCTTTTTTAACAATGCATGGAGAGGATGAACAATAGTACTGAAGTCTTGGACATAAATTCCGTAATAATTACATGGTCCGATGAAGCTCCTCAACGTGTGAACATTAGTAGGATTGGGTATCTCCAAAATGGTTACTACTTTGGCCCAATGAGCCATAATACCATTTGGCAAAATTCTGTGTCCAAGGAAAACTATTGAGGTGACAACAAACTCACACTTTTTAGGATGGATCTTCATACTGACTTCATGGAGCCTTTTGAATAATTCCTCAAGATGAGCTAAGTGTTGTAAGAGTCCCTTGCTATGCACTGAGACATCATCTATGTAGCACTTCAAGAAATCTGCCCCTTCGAAAACCTGGTCCATGATTCATTGAAAGAAGACAAGTGCATTTTTTAATCCAAAAGGCATCACAAGCCATTCCCACAACTTGTTGCTTCCATGGAATATCGTTTTCTTGCAATCTTTCGCAGTGAACACAATCTGGTTAAAACCTTGCCTCAGATCCACAATTGTGAAGATGCTTGAATCTCCAATGCTATTAAACAATTTTTCAGGGATGGGCATGGGGTACCTATCCTAAGGTGTAACCAGGTTCAAAGGCTTATAATCCCCGCACATCCTTTTCTTGGTCCATAATCCAGCTGAATCCTTATTTGTTAGCATTATTGTAGTGGTTGCGCGAAATCAGAACTTGATGGCTAAATGAGACCAGCCTCATGGAGCTCTTAGCATCTTTCATCTACTAGTTTCCACTCATGCTTGTTCAACCTATGTTTCCTCCAATAGAGAAATGTCTCATCTGTAAGGTCTATAGAGAACTGCATGGTCTTACACCTAACTAAGTTTTTCATTGAGAATGCGAACATATTCTCATATTTAATTAGCAAGTCTATGACCTGGTTTCTTTCCTTCTTGGTGAGCTAGTTCCCCATAACGAAAGGGTAGTTAGAAACACATGGAATGGAGTTGGAAAGTGTGTTTGAAGAACTTGGTGTATTGGGTTCTTCACTATACAACTGCCCTTTCGTAGAAGGTTGTAATTGTTTCTCCAAAAGATGTACCTCTAGGTGTATCAGAAACAATTTGAGTCAAATTACATGGTAATTCCTCCCCCCCAACATTAAGAATGAAATGTAGAGTGTTGAAGATAGGCAAGTGTATTTGGTTAGGGTGCCATGTGGTCGCATCGCCAAAACTACAAGCTGATTGAATCAATGTTGATGTTGTGTTATTGGGAAGGAAACAAAGGTGGGCCAAGCACCTCTTGGTTTTCTTATTGGGTTCGTAGGAAACCAAGGAGGTTTCTTTTGCCTTATAGTTGGTTGGCAAGAGCTCTGATCATCCAATATGTGAGAAACTTGCAAGTTAGGGTCTGTAATGGTGTATTTCAAAGTCAGTTGTAGAACTGAGAGTGGTGCCAAGTTGGTCCACCAGTTGTGTAGCTGGTGCGCATAGGAACTGCAGTGCCGCATCAAGTAGAGATGACTTTCCAAGGTAATGCTTGACCAACGTGTAATGTTCCTGGACTTTCTCCTTCTAGTCAAGTTGAGAAGGGGTGTTTTCAAATACATAACCAAGCGTAGGAAAAATGGATTGAGCCTAGGTGATTAATCGTACCATGTCCGTGAAGAGACCGGATCTTGTGTCATTCAAGCCTTTTCCAAATCTAGCTATTGAAAATCCTTGACACTCCCAACCTGAAATGATGAAGTCCACAGGGCCAAGTAATTCCATATGTTTATTCTAAATTAGTTATATGTCAGAGGGCAAAAACATGAAATTGGCTTTCCATGCGGTGGTTGCAAACTATTGTGGAAATCTGGTTGTGAGTTCTTCATTCTTGATGCTGCCAATTTGCCTTGCAATAGGATCAATGTCTACGTAGAAATACTTTCAAACCACCATCCCTGACTATAGTAGGGCTGCGAGACTTATACCAATACCACCAAAAAGCTATAATAATGTAATCCCCTCCTTAGGCGGTGTCCAGGTGATTAGCTAATGAAATGTTGGCTTAATCAATTCGCCATGGCTCTTCATGTTCTCAAAACTAAACAGAGCTTTGACCAAGGGCTCGTGGGTTGCTTTGAACTTATGTAAAACCTTTGGTCTGTGTTGAATGTTAGTAGGAACCACCTTTAAGCTTTCAATAGCTTGAGTGTAAGTTGTCTCTTCTTCATCTCCCTCTATCCATTTGTGGCTAGCTTGTTGGAAGTAAAAAATAGTGTGTGTTTCCTTGAACATACAATGGTGAGCCATATGAATATGGTTCCCATGTAAATCAAGGGGTATGTATCCTAAGTGGTGGCCATTAGTCTCCTAATCCATTCGATAGTACGCATGTTCAAACTAGTTGTCAATTGTGAAACCTGGTGGAAACAGGGCCTCTTGCCCAATGAACACATCGTAATTGGTGGCATTGGTGACTAAACTTCTGACTTGCAGGTAAAGCTCTTGATCTATACCTTTATTGAAATTAAGTGTAATCAAATCCGAGCTCTCCCCAAGTACCTCATCTATGCTCCCATTAACGGTGTGAATTTGCCACATAGATTTCCATAGTTTGGAGTCGAGCATGCCCATCTTCTTGGTGAATTGAACTCCAAGAATCACTGGTTGGGCACGTGTATCAAGAAGTACCATTATGGGTGTATGTTCTCCCACCTGGATTGTTGACTCAGTATTGTCAACAATGGCAATTCCAGTGGCGATGGAAGTTCTTTCACTAGGAACCACGTTTAGAAATGAGTGAGAGATTTTGCGGAAAGAATGGTTATCCACAACGCCTTTGTTGAGTAACAAATCCCCAAGTGAGGTGTTTTTAACTCCCTTTTGATATGTGAATGTAGAATTAGAGGTAGGAGAACCCACTAGTTTAGCCATGCTAGAACTAATGATTAAGTTACAAACGCCATTTACAACACGTGAGCTAATCAAATGTCTCTTTAGGGTGTTGGATGGGACCCCTGTAATATGTGGATCAAGGATTGGTAAAGGACTTGATGTAGTGTTCATGGTATCTTTTAGTATCATAATCATGTCTTTGATGCTTAGCTTCAAATCTTGAAAACTAAACAACGGTGTATTCACAAGCTTTTGAGCCATTTCATGCATTTGAAGTTGGCATTCCATAAGTTGATTAGTAGAAAATTGTGTGTTTTTTTAATGTACATGTACTCTTAGGACACGAAAATTTGATGCCCTAGCAGCTTGTGGTGTAGTAGTCTCCTCCCCCTTCGCTAACAAGGTGCATTTTCCTTCCATGTTGAGAGGACGAAAAAATTGTGCCATGATTGCTTGAGTTCCTCTAGCCCTAATAATAGGACTTGAACCAGATGTGAGTCCATTAGTCTGAATTACTTGCCTAATGGCAGAAATTATGGGTGCAACACTAGCTTTTTGTGTTACAAAGTAGGAAGGGCAAAAGGAAGTGGTAAATTCTGGTGTGAGACTAAAATTGTATGCATTGGAAAAAACATATTCCCCAACCATGACATCATGTGGGAGGCCATAAAACAACCTAAGAGGTCTTTCTCGTGACCCTGAACCCTGTACATGTTGGGCATGATTAGATAGTTGGGAAGATTTGCCTTTTATATTAGCAAGTTGGGCCTTCAATGATTCAAGTTCATTTTGCAAAGTTTGAACTTGAATGGCATGGGTTTGAAGCACCTCCCTCTTGTTAACATTGTGTTCCTTTTTTTTAGCATTCTTATTGGAATTACCCTTGGTGGGGAAAGCTTAAGTGGAAGGTTGAAGTGCCTTGACTTTTGGTTGAAGGACAGCAAAAAATGTTAGTAGATTTTGTCATGTTAATTAGAGTTGCTTTCGTTTTGGGAACTTGGCAAAACAAACAACTTCATGATGTCCTTCTTTCCCACAATAATCACAAAAGAGATCCTCGGAAGGAATGTTGCACTCATTAACTTTGTGGGCAAGATTGCCACAATAATTGTAATAAGGTAAGATGGGTGCAGCTGAATGCACTGCTTTAGCCCTTGAAGTAGAATGTGATGATTTGGTTGGCACAACTGGTGGAGGTTGAGGCTTTGAACGTGATGGAGGCCTCATAGTACTGGCCTCATAGTGTGCATGAACCAGTTCCAATTTTTCAAAAATGTTGTACACATCCAGCAAAGAGTACGAATCCCCAAATTTTGCAAAATCTCGTTGTAAAACCTACACATGGAGTGTCGGAGTACCTTCCAATGAACGAAAATATCGATGGGCAATTTCCAGGTCTCTAATGTTCTGAGTATCTTCTTTAAGCTTAAGAAGCCTCATGTAAAGCATCTTGAGAGTTTCATCCTTCTGCCGAGAGAATGTGGCAAGGTGCAGAATGTTTTCAGAACTCTTGATTGAAAATTCTAGCTCAAGAACTCGAAAGAATTCCCCCACTAGATTAGTAAAAGCTAATGCATTGATGGTGGGAGGAATGTTTGCAGTAACAACAATGAATTGTTGAGGAGAAAAGTTTACTACAATAGGTACCAGGTCTGGATTATTGGGCATAATCCTATGATGTGCAATAGGACCTTGTAATGCAACTTGAAAAGCGGTGGCGGTGGCGATGGTTGTGGCATAAGTTGGATTGGGGATTTAAGTAACACCCATAATCCTTAGAGAATGTTGTTCGTAGACATCTAATGCTTCATAATGCACATAATGGGCCAATTATTTGAATATGAATGCCTTAGTGTAATTAGCGTCATATTTAAGCTCCAATTCACAATTGCTTTAAATTCTCTCAAAGAAATGATACCTGGCCTTTCGTTAAACTTCTTAATTTTTCTAGAGGAATTCTTGACCTCCATGGTGTATATGGGTGTAAACGTAACAACTTACACCGGAATATATGATGATGGTGTGAAAGTAGGTGCACCACTAGTAGGCGTACCCCACTAATTAACCATTCCAAATGGACTTTGATGTACCGTTGATGTTGTGTAATTTGACCCTGAATTCCTGGTAGGAATTATACTCGATGACGGTGGTGTTATAGATGCTTGATGGTCTCGTCGTGAAAATCGTGAGCTTAAAAAAATCAATTCAAAGGATTGTGTGTTATTTCGTAATTAATATTTGGGCTTTGGCTGAGCAGTAGTGCTTTCATCATCCGAGGACATGGTGTTGTCCCATGCCCTAAAATGTTGTGATAATACACAACATAAAAAAATTCTAACACAATGTACAATTTGAAGAATACAGTGCATTAATGGGAATGACCCATGACACACAGAGATTGCATGGAGGTCAAACGAACGTTGGACGAAGGTCGGATGGAAGTCAAACAGATGTTGGATGAGAAGGCAGGATGACAAAATAGTACGTAGGACAGTATGATATAGGACGTAGGACGGTAGGCGCATGACGTAGGACGACATGACAATAGGACAACAGGACGCAGGACCGACGGATGGAAGTTTGTGGACGAAAGTCCAATAGACGGAAGTCGGATGGAAGTTCGACGAAAATCCGACGGAAGTCGGACGGACGTCCGACGAAAGTTCGATTGACATCGGACGTGCAAAGCTTAGCCGTCGTTGCTGCAATGGCGGGCGGTGGTCCTACACTCCAACTCGTCACAACGTAACGTTGTAGCGATGGCAGAGTTACGGTGATGGCCGAGAGCACTATAGCACGTGACGCTGTTGCGACGATGGTTGGGAGCGCTACAGCTCGTGACGTTGCTACAGTGTTGGCCGGCAGCGTTGTTGCAACTTGCGGCGATGCTACGGCGCTGGCTGGCAACGCGTTGCAGTTCACAGCGCTACTGTGATGGCCAGTAACATGCTGGACCTCACAGCGCGCTACAGCCCTAGCCAACGCTGCGTTGCAATGTTTCTTTTTTATTTATTTATTTATTTATTTTTACTCGAAAACTATAAGAGAGAAAAAGAATGGGAGAAAGAGAGAAGTTTTGAAACCTGCTCTCTAGTGTCCTGGCTTCATTGGTTGTAAGAAATGTAATAACGCAAGCTCCCTCCAACAACACTAGTAGCAACATTAGTAACGCGCTCCTTCTGGCAGCAACAACACGAATAACAACAACTCAAGAATTTCAAAAGCACAAGAAATCTGTTACTTTCAACATTAAACAACAAGGAATATAGTTTTCTAGAATTGAATTGCAATGAAAGAAGGAAATGAAATGTATGTAGACGGTGGTCGTGTAATGGCCGTCGTGAGCATCTAGAAATCCTAGCTTATTATGGAGGAAGCTCTTGACAAAGGAATTCTAGAAAAACTAAAAGGAAAAAGAAAGGTTTGGGCCTTTTATATCGTCGCCAACAAACTAAAACCCTAAGTACCTAATAGCGTACAGTTGCCTAAGACCGTAAATTAACCCTAAAAGCGCACATGGGCATGCCCGTAACTGGCCATCATATATGAGGCCATGTATGGGCATGACAGAATGTACATTAACCCCAAAAACGTACATTAACCTTAAAAGGCATGATGGGCATGCCCGTAATTGGCCATCATGCGTGAGGCCATGTATGGGCATGGCACCATATTGAACAATACAGGATGCCTTTTGAAAAATAATAGTATAGCTTATTTTTAACTTTAATTTTTTATTCACATAAAATTGTTTTGTGCAGGATTCGAAAAATTGCAAAAAAAAAATCATTTGGAGTGAAGCCCAAAGCTTACACATATAAGTAGTGTTCATTTCCTTGGTTATTTTAATCCAAACATTGTAGAAAAGGTTTTAGATTTAAAACATGTATCAGAAATAATTTTTTATGTTCAAAATTAATGTGAGGACATAAGTGGGTTTCATCAAATATTTGATAATGTATTCGTCTTACTTGATGGAAAAATAATTAATATCATTTTGTAAAATTCAATTCTTATAGTAGAAGTTAATGAATATGAAATTGATATATATATATATATATATTTCATATGAACATGATACATTAATGAAAAGGTTTAAAAAAATAAATTCTTGTAAAATGTTTATATTAAGACATCGATTTTATTTAGTAAACTTTGTTACATTATGGTAAATGAATGATAAATATAAACTTTTGACACTTGGACCTCTTGAAAAATATTTTAAAATGTTAGTAATATAAATTCTTTTGAAATTAAAGCCGCCAATCCCTTAATTTTTAAATCTATGTATTTCCCCTTCTTTGTAATGTTTTTTGAAAATCACCATATTTAGGTTGCAATCGGTCCAAAATATAGCAGGATTCTTAAATTTTTCTACTTTCATCTCTGGTTTGTAGCCAAATTTTGCTAATTCCTCATGTAGATGATCACAACTGTGGCTATATCACAAATTTGAAAGAAAGAAAAGAAAAAACCCCTAGAAATAAATTAGAAATAGAAATTGGTACTTTTGCCATGGAACTAGGGTATGTGCCGGTGATCACCATACCTTCTTCTGCTTTCTTTTTCAGTAACCAAGCTTGAAGATCATTTAGTGTCCTATGGTGCTCATGGGCATTGTCTAAGGTATCCAAGATATTTTGGTAAGACCATCTCCAGACCCAGCAATATTTCACATGCAGATTTAGTTATTTACCTTTTTTCAACCCCACCCATAAAACTAAAACTTGGACTGCAAATAGATGGCAGACGAAAATTAGCAACCTACCTTGACCAATCAAACTATGTAACTAATCAAGAGCCAAGAGCAGGTGTTAGGTTTTGCTGTGCCTTCAGCAGCCTCATTTAACTGTGCAAAAATGCTGGGCAAAAACCGTTTTGCTGAGCCAAACTGGCATGTTTTGACATTTCTTCATTCAATTTTAGTTTGTCTCATACTGAGCTCCAGTGGAGTTGCTCTAACAAGGAGGGTAACGTGCACCACAATCTCGGTTATAAACTTGGAGTCAAATATCAGCTCAATTTTGGAAACGTGTGCCCTATTTTCGAAGTTGTTAATCCATGGGTTGCAGAGAATCTGTGAAGCTAGAAAGGTTATATCCTCACATTTAATGCATCATGTATTTCAACCATGCAATTCTGATCATGTATGAGAGATGTAAAATGGGTGCAGTAATTTGAATGCAAAATGAATTTGACATAAAGAGCAGTCTAGGGAGTACAGCTAAATTTTCAGCTGCCACCCACCAATTGATCCCCAGTTCAAGCCAAAAAATTACCTTAAGAGTCATGACAATGAGCTGGATTACCAGCTGCATTGCAAGTGTGTGACATAACATCAGACATTGTAAAGAATAAGATGTGGTAGTATGGCTTGGTGATCTCAATATTGTGTTGAGCTACCAACCTGTGGCTCAGCTCAAAACTGCTTCTTAATGTGCAATAAGCAGCTTAGACATGTTCAAATCAATTCAGCAGAGCTTCCCATCTTTGAGGATGTCCCAGGTAACTGAAGGGTTCTAGGTATACATTCAGTAATGTGTACCTAAAGCACACACAGAAAAAATTAACACAACTCTGACAAAAATGAATTTATTGCCTGGCCTTGGTCTTTGAGTATAATTATGTTGTCAAAGCATTCTACTAAGATGGATGAGAACATCACAATTCTGCAACAACCTGTAGCTTTTTCATGGGGAGCTGGCGACAGTTTTTTAACTGTACAGGTGTGTGGCACAGCTGGACCAAGGGGCAGATGAAAGACAGTGCTTCCCCCTCCAATCAACAAAAAACTTTTGCTTTCATGCAATCACAAAACCCAAAGCATCATACTGGAGACCTCTTATCCACAGGTGTATGTATAATGGAGAAATGTGTTGTGCCATCCATACTCCTGCATCACAGCAGAAGGACCTCCAGTAGGATGCAGGACAGTGAGATCCAAAATACTCTGAGGAAAGTTCCAATGTACATGCTGAGAAGGTTTCAAGTACTGATCAGATCCTCCAAACTAATGAGAACTATCCAAATGATGAACTTACAATACTCCTGCACACATTAACTTGAGATCTCAAACAGAACAACCCAGCAGGGAAAAAAAACCTCATGCTGTACAATCAACAGTTTCAGCAGTTAAATGAGAATTTTACCAGAGAAGGGAAGGCATCAATCCTTAAGACCCTGTAGGCATGTTAAGTTCTTGCAGGACCTCCTTAAAATCAAAATCCTCGCTTTCCTTGTTGAAGCGCCACACTTTCTTGTATCGTGAGTCATCTAGGTAAA
>Ga0116229_10002340_pt1 | contig 30573 bp, 24 predicted proteins | sample S1TSphgellanicum_3_FD_87313 | JGI IMG/M metagenome (GOLD analysis project Ga0116229, IMG submission 87313) | Host-associated microbial communities from peat moss isolated from Minnesota, USA - S1T2_Fc - Sphagnum magellanicum MG | ecosystem: Host-associated > Plants > Peat moss > Unclassified...
CAGCGACAGGATGCCGACGATGGCGGCCTGGTCCGCGGCCAGCGGCGGGTTGTCGTGGAACACCTGGCGCAGCGCGTAGAGCGGGCTGGTGCCGATGTCGCCGAACACCACGCCGAGCGCGCCCAGCATCACCAACGGTAAAGGTTTTTGCGCCGGCGCGGTGGCGGCTGGTACTGAGGCTGTCTGCGTGCCGTCCGCCATGGGTGCTCCGTGCCTCGGTTCGGCACATAAGGCGGGCATGAGGAGAAAAGTTGCAAATCACGAGCGCGGATCTGGCGGCGATCGCCGCGGGGGGGCTGGCGCTGCTGCTGGCTTCGGTGCTGTACCGCCTGACCGGTCTGCGGGCGTTGCTGCGCTCGGTCGCGGAGCAGGCCCTGGGCGCGGTGGCGGCCGAGGCGGAACAGTCGCGGCGGATGCTGCTGGGCAGCGAGCGCGCGCTGGCGCGGCAGGTGGCGGAAACGCGGCACAGGATGGAGACGCGTCTGGGCGACGTCACCGCGCGCCTGGTGCGCGAACAGGGCGAGGCGCGCGTCGTGTTGGAGCAGAAGTTGCGCGAAATGGCGGATGCGCAGGCGCGCCATATGGCGGAGCTGACGCGTGGCGTGAACGAAACATTGCATCAGGCGGTGGAGCAGCAGATGCAGTCCAGCTTCGCGCGGGTGCTGGAGCAGTTCACGGCGGTGCAGCAGGCGGTGGGCGACGTGCAGGCGGTGGCGGCGCAGATCGGCGACATGAAACGGATTTTTGCCGGGGTGAAGAGTCGGGGCGTGTGGGGCGAGGCGCAATTGCGGGCGACGCTGGATGATTTGTTGCCGGATGGGTATGCGGCGAATGTGCGTCTGCGGGAGGATAGCGCGGACGTGGTGGAATTTTGCCTGCGCATGCCGGGGCGCGGCGAGGACGTAAAATTATTGCCGATCGACGCGAAGTTTCCGCTGGTCGATTATGAGACCGTGCTGGCGGCGGCCGATGCGGGGGACGGGGATGCGGAGCGTGCGGCGCGGCGGGCGCTGGAGGCGCGGCTGCGGCTGGAGGCGCGCAAGATTTCGGTGAAATATCTGTGCCCGCCGGTAACCACGGATTTTGCGGTGATGTATTTGCCGACGGACGGATTGTATGCCGAGGCGGCGCGGGTGCCGGGGCTGATCGACGATCTGGGCCGGTTGCATGTGTTGCTGATGGGGCCGAGCTTGTTGCCGGCGCTGTTGCGCACGGTGCGGCTAGGGTATGTGACGCTGGCGCTGGAGGAGAAGGCCGGGCAGATCGGACGCTTGCTAGGCGCGGTGAAGCAGGAAATGTTGCGCATGGACGATGTGCTGGAGAAGCTGGCGCGCGGGGCGGGGACGCTGGGCAAGACGATCGAGGATGCAAGGCGGCGGACACGCGCGGTGGGCCGCAAGCTGCGCGATGTGGAGGTGATTGGCGCGGCTGAGGCCGAGGATATTTTAGACCTTCAGGAAGAGCCGGTGTTGCCCGAGTAGAACAAGCCGTTCGCAGCCAGGAGTAAATGTTTTTGCTTCTTTTTTTCAAAAAAGAAGTCTTTTCGTGTCTGAAAGAACGAAAAAATGATTGCATGTTTGCAATCCGGCATCAGCATTATCCCGTCGGCTTCGAATCGATGACATGCCGTTCCAGCTCGCCACCGCCGGCGTCGCCATCGCTGAGGTCACGCGCGCGGGCCGGCGCATGTGCGGTGGCTGGCTCCTGCACATGGAGGACGGCCTGCATGGACCGCCGCGCCGCGGCCATCGGATCATAGCGATGGATCGTGCTGCCGCCGTCCTTGCGGGCGGTCACCAGCGCCTCCTCGGCGAATTGGAAAAGCTGGCCGTCGGGCAGCACGCCCTTGCCGCAATATGTTGCCGCGCCGATGCTGAGCGCTGCGACCGGTACATCGTCGATCCCGCCCTCGGTCAATTCCGGCGTGCGCACACTGTCCTGCAGATTGCGCGCCACGGTCGCGGCGCCGAACGCATCCGTAAAGGCGAGCACGATTGCGAAGCGTCCGCCGCCGAGATTGGCAATAATGTCGCCCGGCCGCCTGAGCTTGGTGCAGAGCCGCTTGGCGATCCGTGCCACCGTCGCATCCACCACCCGCGGCCCGTTCGCGGTCTCGAACGCATCGTATCCGTCCCACGCGACCAGCAGCACGCTCAGTTGGGTTTCGGCACGGAAGGCGCGGGCGCTTTCCTGTGCAAGTACATGCATGAAGCTGTGCCGGTTGTGCAGGCCGGTCACCTGGTCCCGCCCGAGCAGCCGCTGGAAACTCTCTACGGATGGCGCCAGCGCCATCCGGCTGGCCGCCGGGACTTCGACGCGGTTCGTCTCCCGCCGGGCGGCGGTTTGCGCCCGCGCCACCGCGTCCCCGGCCAGCGCCAGCGCGGCCAGCGCCTGTAACGCGAACAGGCCGCCGGTGATGATTGCGAGCTTGCTCCCAGCCATCAGGCAACCTACGCCCAGCGGTGCGGCCAGCAGCATGATTTCGCCCCGGACCGTGCCCCTCAGTGTCGCCGACGCAGCTTGCTGCAGCAGCGCGAAGCCGATCGGCAACGCGGCCAGAAGGCAGGATGGCTGCGCGCCGCCCACCGCTATGCCGACGCCGCCGGCGCCCACCAGCGCCGCCTTCGTCCACAACGCGGCGGTATAATGCCGCGCCCAGACCGCGCTGCTCTCGTCCGACGCACGCATGTCGAACCGGGCCGCCATCCGGCGCCCCACCCACACGCCCACCAGCGTGGCCGCCGCCCACAGCAGGCACCATGCCCGCCCCACCAGCGCGTAACTCGCGATGGCGCCGACCGCCGGCACGATTGCCGCCGGGCCTTCGGCGCGCAGGGCTGCGAAGCCCGATTCCAGCAGGTGCCATTGCGCCAACGGCGCCAGCTCTGCGGGGAAAAACTGTCGATGCGGCTTCGGTGCGGCAGGCATTGGCGGTGATTCACCGGTTTTGGCACACCGTCCGTAGCGTGATGACGTTGCCAAACCATTAAAACCGCGTGGCGACAGGGCCAATTCCGACATCGGCCACGCATGCCAAGGCGCCAAAGTTTTGGCAATTACATGCTTGGCTAAGTTGTCCGGCTGACGACCGCTCGGGCGATGACTGTAAAGGACGGTAGGGCCTCCGATAGCACGTCCATGCAGGTCCATCCGGTTATAAAGCGGTAGTGGCGCACATTCTGAAAGCATGCTTTCCACGCCTCTGACTGCGCTCGGCAGAATGCAGAACCCTCAACTTTATAGACGAAGTGTTCCGAGACCAGCCCCTCACTCGGCCCGATATCATCCTCCGTGCTCAGCGGCATTTCGTCCAACAGGCGAACGATGCATGGACGGTCAAATGCCACGCGCAGCAAATGGGCATCGTCGTCCGGTAGAAGGAAATTAGCGCCTATTCCAATGTTGGTCCATTGAAAATCAGCCAAGTCGCTCCTGCTTGCTGCCAACGGCACACCTATTTCCACAGGGTAATATTTTGGCACGCCTACCTCTCACGTTAAATGATACGTTATCGTAGAAAGCCTCCGGTGGAGCCGCAGCACGACTTTAAGGGCATGATGCCGCGCTGCTTAGCCAAATATATTGTTACCAAAGTTTTTTGGTTCTTTTTTTAAAAAAGAACACCTTCCTTAATTTTGTAACGCCGCCAGCCAGGCCAGGTCTGCGACGCCGCCCGGCAGCGCAGGCCCCGCCAGCACGGACGCCGGTTCATCCCGGTCACCCAGATGCGTCACCACCGCGTCCGCGTCCGGAAACGGACCGCGCCCGCCATACGCGCTGACCGTCACCACGGTGCGCAATCCGGCGCCGCGGGCGCTGCGCACGCCATTCAGCGTGTCCTCGAATGCCACGCAGTCATCGGCGGGCAGCCCGAGCCGGTCCAGCGCCAGCAGGAACACGTCCGGCGCCGGCTTCTTCGCGCGCACCTCATCCCCGGCGGCGATCACATCGAACGGCGGCAACGGGCCGGCGGCGGCCAGCAGCGCCTCGACATTCGGGCGGCTGGTGGTGGTCGCGATGGCGAGCTTCAGGCCGGCGTCGCGCGCCTCGGTCAGCAAGCGCCTGATGCCGGGGCGCAGCGCCATGCCCCCCGCGTTGACCCGCGCGGTGTAGCGCGCCGTCTTGTCGGCATGCAGGGCCGCGATCCGCTCGGGCGGCAGCGCCGGCGTTATGCCGGCGCGCGCCTGAAAATGCGTCATGCGCTCCTTGCCGCCGGTGACCGACAGCAGTTCGGCGTAGAGCGGCTGGTCCCAGTGCCAGTCCAGGCCGGCGGCGGCGAACGTCGCGTTGAAGGCTTCGCGATGCAGTTCCTCGGTCTCGGCCAGGGTGCCGTCTACGTCGAAGATCAGGGCTTTCAACACTGGGTGCTCCGGGGAGGAAAAAGAAGAAAGAAAGTATGTTCTTTTTTGAAAAAAAGAACCAAAAAACTTTTGCGCCTTGGCATATATGGCCCATTTCGACCTGCGTCGTGGTGGAGATGATTAAGCTGCCGTTAACACAATCATGACAGTCTGATCTGTGTCCGCAAAATGTCGCGGGCGCCCGAATGGTCGGAGGCGGACAGCATGTCCAATCTTGTGCTTGAATTGCGGCAGGGCGACATGATGGTGGTCAATGGCGCCGCCATCCGTTTCCGCAGCCGCACGCGTATCGAACTCACCGCGCATGCGCGCTTTCTGTTTGGCCGGCAGATCATGCCGCCGCAGGATGCGGACACGCCGGCGCGGCGCATCTATTACGCCCTGCAAACGGCCTATATCGGTGACGAGGAGGAGCGGCGGGTCGGCTTGCAGGACGCGGCGGACCGCGCCGCCGAGTTCAAGGCCGCCACCACATCGGCCATGGCCGGCGCCATTCTGGACCAGGCGATGGCCTGCGCGTCCGCCGGCCGCTGCTACCAGGCGCTGCGCCTCGCGCGCCGGGTTGTCCAGCACGAGGACGCCGTGCTCGGCCGCTCCCGGCATCCAGCCGGACGGGACCGGGTCGCGCTGAACACGCGCCAGACCGGCGAGCCGCATTGATCGCGCGCTGACGCGCGTTTCGGCCCCCCCCAAAAAATACGCAAACCCCAGTCTACGCGAATAACGAGAGCAGGCTGCTGTTGCCGGTGCTCGTGGTGCCGAGCAGGCTCGTCGTGCCCGCAGTGCTGCCCTCCAGAATCGTCAGCACGCCGGCGCCACCACCGTTCGTGCCCGCCCCCGGAAACAGCGACAATGTGCTGCCCGGCGCCGGCGCCGCCGGTGTCACCGGTGCATTTAATTGCTGCTGCACCAGATACAGCTCGGACAAATGCTTCACATAGCTGGGTTTTTGCAGATCGCCGATATTCAGTTTCTGTGTCAGCAACGCGGTCTGCTGGGTAAAACTGAGATTGTCATACGCGGTCAGCGGCAGGCCGAGGCCGGTGACGGCCACGGCCAGCAGGTTGGGGTCCGACTGCAATTGCGTCACCGACGTGATCGATCCCGCCATGCGGGTGAAATAAAGCGCATTCTGCAAGCCGGGGGTTTGTGCGCCCACGCTCGCTTCGAACTGGTTGGTTTTGTAGGCGGTGACGATCGAGCTGATGCCGGATGCGGTGGAAAATGGCGGCGGGTTCCATTTCGATAACGCATTGGCAAACGTAAGGTAGGACGCGCTGCCGATGCGCTGCGCCGTGGATGTCTTGCTGGTCGGGTCCTGCGTCATCAACTGGCGCAGCAACGCGGTATCGTTGATGCTGCCGGAAAGTTTGAACGCGCCGAGCACCACGGACAGCGCCTTGTAATCGCCCAGCAGCGCCGCCGGCGACGCGATCTTGCCGGCGTTATTCTGGAAGTAGGTGATCAGGCTGGATTCCTGGCCATTCCCGGCCGCATTGGCATTGGCATATTTCGATTCATTGGCACTGTATGTGAGATAGGACTGGATCGGTGACAGGCCGGTAGATCCGCTCATGATACAGGCTCACTCCATCGTGCCGTGCGGCGCCGTGTGATGCGCCAAACGCATTATCCCGCACGATGGCACGGCGCGTTAAACGCTTCCTTAAAGCTTTCTGCTCTAGCCTGACATTCTCGAAAACCTGAGTTGGGAGAAAAACCCCATGTCGCTCTTTTCCGTGAACACCAATACCGGCGCGCTGGCCGCGCTGCAGTCGCTCGACCAGACACAGCAGGCTCTGAACCAGACGCAGAATGAGATTTCCACCGGCCAGAAGGTCAGCGGCGCCGCGGACAATCCGGCGATCTATTCGATTGCCAACGTCATCAACGCCAACATTTCCGGCCTGTCCGCGGTGTCGGATTCGTTGAATTTCGGCGCCCAGGTGGTGGCGACCGCCAGTGCGGCGGTCACCAACGTCGACAGCGTGCTGCAGAGCCTGCAGCAGACGGTGACCACCGCCAACCAGTCCGGCGTCAATCTGACGACATTGCAGACGCAGGTGTCTTCGGAACTTCAGAGCATCAACCAGTATGCGACCAACGCGACGTTCAACGGCGTCAATCTGCTGGTGAAAACCGCGCCGCCCGGCGGCAGCAATTCGCTGAACGTGGTGCAAAGCGTGGACGGCACGGTCTACAGCGTCACCAACCAGATCAACCCGACGAGTGCGACGACGAACGCGACGCTGACGGACGCGCTTGGGTTGACCAAGCTGAATGTCGTCACGGGCGCGAGCAGCTATACCGGTACCACGCCGACCATCGGCGCCAACATCGCGTTCGGCACCGGCACCGTCGTCGGCAAAACCACCACCACGGCCGGCACGTTCCTGATCAAGCCTGGCACGACGGACGCCGCGGTGCAGTTGACCACGGGCAGCGGCACCAGTGCCAAGACGCTGACGTTCGAATTTGTCGATACCAGCCAGGCAGCCGGCACCAACATCCTGCAAACCGCGGCCTCAAAGACCAACACCACGATTGCGGTGAATTTCGACAGCACCAAGGATTCGACGAACAAGATCGTCTCTGATCTGTCTGCGGCGATCACCGCGAACGGGTTCGGCGTGGTGCAGCAGTCGGATGGCTCGCTGAATATCGTCGGCAACGGCTTGTCCGAAGTCTCGTATGGCTTGGCCTCCGGCGGCACGTTCACGTCCAAAAGCGATACCACCGGCGCGGGCGCCACAGGCGTCAACGGCGTCACCGTCACCAAGCTGGACACGAACCAGACGGCGGTGACGGCGGTCACCTCGGCGGTGAGCAAGCTGAACACGATCTCCTCGGCGCTGGGTGCGGCATCGCAGCAAATCACCGGCATTCAAAACTTCACGACGGCGCTCAGTTCGGCGCTCACCGCCGGCGTCGGTGCCTTGACCGACGCCGATTTGGCGGCCGAGAGCGCGCGGCTCACCTCGCTGCAAACAAAGCAGCAATTGGCGACGCAGTCTCTGTCGATTGCCAACCAGGCACCGCAGAATCTGCTGTCGCTGTTCAAGGGCGGCTGATCAGGGCAAAGCGCGTAGCCGGCGCCCACCGCGCCGGCTACGCACCGTCTTTCATTTTAGTGTAGGAGGCTGCCATTCGCAATGGCGTGGCGCGTTATCGGCAGACCAGCGCGCAAACCCTGTCCGCGCGGGACACCGAGCTGGCCGCATTCGGCGTCATCACACGCGGGCTGCAGGAGGCGGATTCTCCAGAAAAACGAATCCGCGCGCTCGGGCGCAATCACGATTTGTGGTCAACTTTGATGAAGGACCTCGCCCTGGAGGGCAACGCGCTGCCGGCCGCCCTGAAGGCGCAGTTGCTGAATCTGGCAGCCTGGTCGATGCGGTATAGCACCATTGCCATTCTGCAAAATATTCCAATTCAACCACTGATCGATGTCAACCGCAACGTCGCCGAAGGATTGGCGCTGCAACAGTCGCGCGCGGCGCCAGCGCAAGGAGATTAAGAAAAGAGTTTTTTGTGAAAGAAGAAGCAAGAAACTTTGCGTGCTTCGCCGTACGACCGGAAAACCGCTGTCTTCAGCGTGCGCGGCACCCAACAGACAAAAGTTTTTTGGTTCTTTTTTTCAAAAAAGAACGCCTTCCTTCTTTTGTTGTCCGGAGCCGATGATCTGATGCACCAGCCCGCCAAAAAGCCGCGCCGCCCGACTGCCGTGGCGCAGCGCCATTACGCGGACGCACTGCTGCACTACCAGGCGGATCGGCTCGACGAGGCGGAGCGATTTTGCAAACTCTGCGTCCAGGCGGATGCACGCCATGCCGACAGCCTGCACTTGCTTGGGGTGATCGCAACGCGGCGCGAACAATTTGGCGTTGCGATTCAGCGCATCGGCCGCGCGATTACCATCAGCGGCCGCCAGGCGCCGTATCATAACAGTCTCGGCAACGTCTACCAGGCGCAAGGCCGCCTCGACGACGCCGCAGCCAGTTATCGCCGGGCCACGGTGCTGAAGCCGGATTTCGCCCAGGCCCACGCCAATCTCGGCCACGTGCGCAAACAGCAAGGCGCGCTGGAGGAGGCGGCTGCGTGCTACCGCCGGGCGATCGCGTGCAAGCCGGATTTTGTCGAGGCGCATGCGCTGCTTGGCGGTGTTCTGCAAACACTCGGACGGCTGGAGGAGGCCGCCGCGTCGTTCAGCAGAACCATCGAGCTCGTGCCGGACTCGCCACTGGGCTATTTCAACCTGGGCAACGCCTTGCGTGAGCAGGGGCGTCTGGACGATGCGATCCTGTGCCATCGCAAGGCGGTGGCGCTGGCGCCGGATTACGCCGAGGCTCATACCAATCTCGGCAACGAACTGGCCGACCGGCAATTGACCGAGGAGGCGATCGCCTGCCACCGGCGGGCGCTCGCGCTGCGGCCCGACTATGCCGAGGCGCATAACAATCTCGGTAACGCGCTGGGCCAGATCGGGCGCGTGGATGAGGCGATCGACTGCCATCGTACGGCGATCGCGTTGCAGCCCGACTTCGCCGAGGCATATAGCAATCTTGGCATCGAACTGCAGCAGCAAGGCAGCCTCGACGAGGCATGGGACGCGTATGAAAAGGCGGTGTCGCTGGCGCCGCGGCGGCCGATATTCTATCACATGCTGGCCAGCACCGGAAAACTGCGCGCCGACAGTCCGCATGTCGCGCGGCTCGAAGCGCTCGCCGCGGCACGCGACCAACTGCCGGCGTCGGAGCAGATGTATCTGCATTTCGCGCTCGGCGTGGTCTATGGCGCGAGCGGCCGGCACAGGGAGTCGTTCCACCATCAACTGGAAGGCAACCGGCTCAAGCGCCGCGACATTCCGTATGACGAAGCTACCGCGCTGGCGACCTTGCAGCATCTGCGCGTCGTCTTCACCAGGGATGTGCTGGCCGCCGGCAGCGCGCTGGGCGTTGCGTCACAATTGCCGATCTTCGTCGTCGGCATGCCGCGCTCGGGCACCACGCTCGTGGAGCAGATATTGGCCAGCCACCCATCGGTGTTCGGCGCCGGAGAATTGATGGATTTGCCAATCCTGCTCGGCCAGCAGAAGAGCAGCACAGGTGTCACGAATTTCGATCAGGCCATCACGGCGTTGAAAAGCGAGGGTCTGGCGCGGCTCGGCGCTGCCTACGTCGAAAAATTGCGTGCGCACGCACCAGCCGCGTCACGCATCGTCGACAAATTGCCCGACAATTATATGCGGCTCGGCTTCATCCATCTGGCCTTGCCGCGCGCCAAGATCATTCACGTGCGCCGCGATCCGGTGGATACCTGCCTGTCATGCTTCTCCAAGCTTTTCGTGGGCGAGTTGCCGTATGCCTACGATCTCGCGGAAATCGGTCGCTATTACCGCGCCTATGAAGCGGTCATGGCGCACTGGCACGCGGTGCTGCCGCCGGGGGTGGTGCTGGATGTTCAGTATGAGGATGTGGTGGCCGATCTGGAGGGCCAGGCGCGCCGCATGCTGGCCCATTGCGACCTGCCATGGGACGATCGTTGCCTGTCCTTCCACACCACGCGGCGCACCGTGAGGACGGCGAGCGTGACGCAGGTGCGCAAACCGCTCTATGGCAGCTCGGTCGGGAAGTGGCACGTCTATGGCGATCTCGCGCGACCTTTGTTCGATGCGTTAGGCCTGGATTGATCGCCGTTGCCTATGTCACGTCGGTGATGTCTTTTTGGCCGCAACGTGCAACGCACTGCCCGGTTGCTGCGCGCCGGCCCCTTGCTGGTAAGCAAGCAGTTGCTTTTGGGACGGGATTGTCTGCGTCACGTTGCCCTTCGCATCGAAGAATTGCAGAACCACAATGTTCAAGGCGGGATCGAGGTGCAGCCCCGGATTGACCGGGGGCGGCCCGGACAGGCTGGAGACCGGCGCCGTGGCTTCGGCCGCGGTCGACGCGCCGGTGTCGCCTGCCGCGGCGCGGCTGGACAATGCCGGTGGCACCGTCGCGGCCGGCGTAATCGCCAAATCACCTGACACGGCAGGTTCTCCCTTCGTTGCATGCGGCCACGCAGATGCCTCGCCGCTATGTCCCACAATAAGCGACAATCCTTTGCGGAGTGTGAAACGCGCGCAGGAAAGAACAAGAGTTCTTTTTTGAAAAAAAGAACCAAAAAACTTTTGCGCCTGCGCCTTCATCACCTGGCGCCAAATTGATCGGCCTGGCGCGGAACCAAAGGCGCAAAAGTTTCTTGGTTCTTTTCTGAAAAAAGAACACTGCTGCCTCCGCTTGCCTCCGGCGCCCCGTTCGGCAACACAGGGCCATGAACGGAGACCGTGATGGCCTGGCAGGTGACCAGCGAGACCGGTGTGCTGCGCGATGTATTGCTCTGCCGCCCCGACCATTATCATTGGATCCCAACCAATGCCGTGGCGACGCATACATTGCAGGCGGCGGCACAGTTCGATGCGCGCACGGCACGGCTTGAGTTCGAGTCCCTGGTGCGGGTGCTGCAGGATGGCGGCGTCATCTGCCATTATCTGCGCCCCGATCCCGCGCTGCCGTACCAGGTCTATACGCGCGATTCCAGCGTGGTGACGCCCTGGGGGCCCTTGCTGACCCAACTGCGCCTGAAAGAGCGACGCGGCGAGGTGGGCGCGGTGGTCGCATTTTATGGCGCCGCCGGCGGGTTCTGGAATTATAGTTCGGCGGGTGCGCTGGAAGGCGGCGATATCCATCTGCTGCGCGATGGCGTGGCGCTGATCGGCTGGAGCGGCGTCCGCACGACCCAACCGGCGGCCGCGCAGCTCGCGGGCTGGCTGTGCGATGCCGGGTGGCAGGTGCGGCTGCAAAACTTCGCCGCGCATTTCCTGCATCTGGACGTGCTGTTCTGCATGGCGGCCGACGATGTGGCGGTGGCCTGCATCGACGTGCTGGGCGATGATTTCGCCGATTGGCTGGCCAGCCTCGGCATCGCCGTCATTGCGGCCAGCTATCGCGAGGTGATGGCCATGAGCTGCAATCTGCTGTCGCTCGGCGGCAGGCGGGTGATTTCGCCGGCGCACAGCACGCGCATCAATGCAGCGCTGCGCGCGGCCGGCCTGACCGTGTTCGACCCGCCCCTGGCGTGTTTCGCCCAGGGCGGCGGCAGCGTGCATTGCATGACCATGCCGTTGCGGCGCGACCCGGCATGAGCGCACCGCGTGTGGATACCGAGCTTCTATGGGCGTCGCTGATGCACTCGGCTTCGATCGGTGCCACGAAGCAGGGCGGGCTGTGCCGCCTGGCGCTGAGCGACACCGACCGGCAGATACGCGACTGGTTCGCCGCGGCATGCGCATCGCTCGGCGGGGACGTCACCGTCGATCGCATCGGCACCCAATATGCGCGCTTCGCCGGCACCGTGCCGTCATTGCCGCCGATCGCCATGGGCAGCCATCTCGATACGCAACCGACGGGCGGGCGTTTCGACGGCGTGCTCGGCGTGCTCGGCGCGCTGGAAGTGATGCGCACGCTGCGCGCCGCCGGCGTGCCGACCCGTCACGATGTGATGGTGATCAACTGGACCAATGAGGAAGGCGCGCGCTTCGCCCCGGCGATGGTGGCGAGCGGCGTGTTCGCCGGCGTCTTTCCACTGGAAACGGCGCTGTCCTTCACCGACGCCGACGGCATCAGCATCGGCGACGCCGTGCGGGCGATCGGCTATGACGGCCCCATCATGCCGGGCGCCGTCGGACTGGCGGCCTATTTCGAACTGCATATCGAACAGGGTCCGGTGCTGGAGCAGGCGAAGTGCGATATCGGCGTGGTCACCGGCGTGCAGGGCATGCGCTGGTTCGATGCCACGGTCACCGGGCAGCCCTGCCACGCCGGCACCACGCCGATGGCGATGCGGCACGATCCGTTGCAGGCCGCCGCCGCGATGGTGCGGGACGACGTGGCGCGCATCGGCGAGAGTGACCCCGGCCGCTCGCTGGCGACGATCGGCCGCTTCCAGGCGCTGCCGGGCGCGCGCAACACGGTGCCGGCCGAAGTGCGGTTCAGCGTCGATCTGCGCCACCCGGACGGCGCGGCACTGGATGCCATGGAGCGCGCGTTGCGCGCGTCACTGCCCCCGCGCGCGGCCTTGCATGGCTGTGCCCTGGGGCTGGACCGGATCTGGGAGTCGCCTTCGGTGTCATTCGCGCCGGCCTGCGTCACCGCGGTGCGGGCGGCGGCGGCGTCACTCGGCCTGCGCCATCGCGATATCGTGTCCGGTGCCGGGCATGATGCGGTGTATGTCGCGCGCGTCGCGCCGACCGCGATGATATTCACCCCGTGCCTGAACGGCGTCAGCCACCACCCGGCGGAATCGATCACGCCCGCACAGGCGGCTTGCGGCGCCGATGTGCTGCTGCGCGCGGTGCTGGAGTATGATGCGATGGCGGTATGAGCGCGCCCGTGCCGCGGTCCGGCTTCATCGAAATCCGCTCCATCGACTACGTGCCGGTGCGCGAGCGCCATGGCAGCGTGGCCGACCAGGCGAAATTCTGGTTTCTCGGCAATTTTCATTTCTTCACCATCGCCATCGGCTTCATCGGGCCGAGCATGGGCCTGTCGCTGGGCTGGACCATTCTGGCAGGCGCTCTGGGCATATTGATCGGCACCGTGTTTCAGGCCTTTCATGCCAGCCAGGGCGCCGAGATGGGCTTGCCGCAAATGATCCAGAGCCGCGCGCAATTCGGCTATCGCGGCGTGATCCTGCCGCTGCTCGTTACGTTGTTCAACTATGTCGCGTTCGACGTGCTCGATGTCATCTTCATTGCCAGCGGGCTGTTTTCGCAGGCGGGGTGGAACAAGGCAGCGGTCTCGATCGCGGTGTCGCTGATCGGCGGCGCGCTGGCGATCTGGGGTCATGACTGGCTGCACCGCGCCTTCAAGATCCTGTTCTGGATCAATGTGCCGGCGCTCACCGTGCTGTCGCTGGCCATGCTGGCCGGCTTGCATGGTGGCCCCCTGCATGCGGCGCCGGGCGGATTCAATGCGGTTGCGTTCCTCGCCCAATTGACGGCCGGCGCCAGCTACAACATCACCTACGCCACCTATGTGTCGGACTATTCGCGCTATCTGCCGCCCGCGACCAGGCGGGGCCATATCATTGCATCGGTGTTCGCCGGCGCGTCGCTGTCGGCGATCTGGCTGATCGCGGTCGGCGCCTGGCTCGCCATCCGCCTGGGCGGGACCGATGCGCTGCTGGCGCTGACGCAGGCCGGCAACCTGGTGTTTCCCAGCTTCGGCTATGCTCTGGCCTGCGCGTCGGTCGCAGCACTGGTCGCGACCATGGGCATGAATTTCTATAGCGGCATGCTGACGGTGATTACGGTGCTGGACGCGATCCGTCCGGTGCGGCCCACGCGGCGTCTGCGCGTCGTCAATATCGTGGTGTTGATGGCGGTGGGGGCGGCGCTGGCAATCGGTTTCGGTGGCGATGCGATCGGCGCGCTGAACAATGCGTTCGTGGTGATGCTGTATCTGCTGGTGCCGTGGACGGCGATCAATCTGACCGATTATTTCTTCGTCCGGCGCGGCCGCTACGCGATCACGCAGCTCTTCGTGGCGGACGGGATTTACGGTAACTGGGGCCGCGCGGGCCTGGTTTCGTACGGGCTGGGCTTCGCGCTCAGCCTGCCGTTCTGCGTGCTGCCGGATATCTTCACCGGCCCGGCCGCCGCGGCGCTGGGCGGCGTGGATATCGGCTGGGTGGTGGGGCTGGCCGCGACCGCGGCAATCTATTGGCGGTTGACCCGATCGCTCGACCTCCGGCACGAGGACCAGGCGATCGACGACAGCGCGCGTGCCTTAGCCGCGCTCGGGTGAGCAGAAAGACGAGTTCTTTTTTGAAAAAAATAAGACCTGCCTTCAAAACAACCGCGTGACCGAAACCCGCACCATGAGCGGCTCGAGCGGATGTTCATGAACATCCGCGCGGCCATCGGGAAAGCCGGCGATCTCCGATCGCAAGCGATCCACATAGAAAAATTCCGCCGCCGCCGCGCGTGTGTTCAGCAGATTATATATGCCGAGGGACATGGTCCAGGCCGATAATATTGCGTAATGGACGCTCAGGTTCATCTGGCCGAAGCCGTGGCCGTTGACCTGGCCACGCGGTGTCGGCGCAGTGGCGCAGGACGTTGCGACGCCTGGGAAATCATGCATCGCGGCGGCATCCACGCAGGGTCCCGAGGACAGCGGATAGTCGCCGAGATAGCGAAAATCCAGGCCGCCCGACCATGCGCCGAGATTTTCCAAATACAAGGCGGCCGACCCGGTCGCGTGTGGCGCGTCGGTAATGAACGTGCCGAGATGGCCGGTGCCGTCGTCGAACGGCGTGGTGAAGCGTGCATGGTTGCCGGAATAGCTGGCATAGAATTCAAGCCATGTGCGGATCTGGTATGTTACGCTGACCTCATACCCGTAACGGCGGCTTGGCGGACCCGCCGAGTCCTGGCCCACGTCCGGATCGATGATGGTCTCCGACTGCTGCCAAAGATTATAGAGCGCGACGGTAACGCTCAGATCCGCGCGCGGTTGCGCCCGCAGGCCGACTTCCTCGCCGATTTGCCTGGCCAGCAACGGCGTTCTCGGCAACGCCAGATCGATGGAAATGTCCTGATTGACGCCGCGCAGGTCGGCGCTATGAAAGCCTTCGCCGGCCGAGCCGTAAAATTCCAGCCCGTGGAACGGCGTGTAGATGACGCTGCCTTTCGGCTGCACCAGCGATTGTAATTTGGTGCCCCCATTCGTATAGCCTGCCGCTTCGTGCAACCGGGCATATTCATCGACATCGCTGCCATATTGGGTATCGAGGCGGAGCCCCAGCACCGTTCTCAGCGTCGGCGTCCAATGCGTGGTCGCCTGCACATAGATCGCGCCGGCCAGTAGATTGACCCGGTCGCGATCGAAATAGGATGCCGGATCATCCGGCGCCTGTTGCAACGATAACGGATCCTGGCCCGCACTCGGCAGCCTGCCGACCTTCAGCATATCGTCCCGAAACTGCGTGCCGGCGACGAGTTCGTTGTCGACTCCGCCGATGACAAATGGCACCGTATAGCGCGCGGTACCGCCGATGACATTGCGGGTTTCGAACTGGTCCTCCTGGTCGCCATGCACCGGATCGATCAGATAATGCGTAAAATCATTGAACAGATGCAGCTGATTAAAGATGTAGAATCCGCTTGCGGAAAATCGCCCGTCGCCGATGTCGGTGCTGTATTCGCTGGACAGGCTGGCCCGCAGCGCATGCCCGCCATCGGTCGGGTCCAGCGTGCCGAACCGGTCCGGCGCCAGCCCGTCCGTAATGGCGCGCAGCGGAATGTCGGTCGTGTTTGTCCAAACCTGATGATAAATCATGCCGGTGAGCGAGAAATCGCCGTCATTGACAGGCTGCGTATAGCGCAGCGTTGCGTTTTCCTTCCGCGCATCGTCCGGCGTGTCGAACGGGCCATCATAATGCTGCATTTCCATCGCCGCCAGCACATGTCCGGCGCCGAGCGCCGCGGTGCCGGCGGCAAAAACGCGCGCGTAGCCCAGCGTCCCGCCGGTGACGGAGAGCTGATCGGAAATGTCGTCCCGCAGGTTCACATGCACGGAGCCGACGCCGCCGAAATCGCCGATATCGGCGTAATAAGGGCCCTTGGTATAACTCAGTCCGTCCGCCAGTTCCGGGATCAGGAAATTCAGGTCCGTATAGCCCTGGCCATGCGCATGCGTCGTCTGGTTGATCGGCATGCCATCGACGATGGTTTCCAGATCCGTGCCGTGATCCAGATTATAGCCGCGCAGCAGATACTGGTTCGCCTTGCCCTCGCCGCTATGCAGCGTCACGATCAGGCCCGGCACCGTCTCCAGCAATTGGCCCGGCCGATAGGCGGGCGTCAGTTGCAACTCCCGATCGTCGACCACGCCCTCGCTGGCGGTCTTCGCCGTGCCTAGCAGCAGCCGTCGCTTGGCGGTCACGATGATTGTCTCGGCCGCGTTCGCTCCCGGCTGCGCGTCGGCGCGGCTCAAGCTGGGTGCGAGCACGAGCACGGCCAATAGCGGGTGACAGGGTGAAGCAGCCCACCGGAAGAAAATGTTCTTTTTTGAAAAAAGGAACCGAAAAACTTTTATCTGTTTGGTGCCGTTCAAGCTGAACCACGTCCACGCCAGGTGGCGAGGGCGCAGGAGCAAAAGTTTTTTGCTTCTTTTTTTCAAAAAAGAAGACCTTACTTCTCTTCAACCCGGCCCGTCCGCACGGCGTAAGCCACACCCTGCCACCCGGCCGCCATCGCCTGCTGCGCCGCCGCCGCCCAATCATACGGCACCGCGCACAAGCTCGCCGACCAGCCGGACGGCCCGCGCGTCACCAGCGCGTAGCGCGCGTGCGGGCTGCCAGCCTCCATGCGATGCGGCACCGGCGCCGAGTCCGCATAGGCCGGCCAGCCGACGCTGCCGGGGTTGACCACCAGCACGTCCCCGGCCGTGACCGCGCGGGCGATATGGCTGTGCGCGCACAGCACCAGCCGGGCCGCGCCGAGATCGCCCAGCCCGGCGCGGATGGCAGCATCCGTCGCCAGCACCGGCGCGCCGCTGCCGACATCCTCCAGCAAATACGTGTTGTCGCCCCAAACCGGGCTGCCGTGGCAGGCCAGCACCTCGCCGCCGGCAAGCGTGATCGTCGGCGGCAGCCCGGCCAGCCAGGCCAGGTGGTCGGGCGACAGCAACGCGCGGGTTGCCGCATCGATGCGCCATTTCGGGTCGTCCACCACCCAGCGGTCGTGGTTGCCGCGCACCGTGGGGCAGCCGAGCTGCATCTGCGCATCGGCGCTCCCCGCCGGGTCGAACGGGCCGCTCACCAGGTCGCCCAGATTGATAATCACGTCGGGCGCGGCTGCCTGAACATGGGCGAGCACCGCATTCAAGGCCAGAAGATTGCCGTGCGTGTCGGCAATGACCGCGATGCGCATGGTATTTTCCTTGCATCGATGGGCCGCATCCGAACATACGTCATCTAACGTATGCGCTCAGTTTGGCGGCCGCATTAGAAGTAAGGAAGTGTTCTTGTTTGAAAAAAAGAACCAAAAAACTTTTGTCTGTTTGGTTTCGCGCAAGGTAACGCAATTATACGTCCGGCGATGAAGGCGGAGGAGCAAAAGTTTTTTGCTTCTTCTTTTCAAAAAAAGTCGTTCTTTCTGCTGCACTGACCGCCGGGAGCAATCCGATGCAAGCGCACCAAAGGATCGTCAGGGTCCGGCGCCAATATAACCAGTGGGTCGCCAACCAGACGCTGGAAGATTTCGCGCTGCGCTTCACCGCGGATGCCGCGCGCCGCTGGTCGCCGTTCCGCGTCGGCAACACGGCACTCGGGGCGATTTCGTTTCTGGCCTGCGAGGCGATTGGCGGCACGCTCACCTTCGCGTTCGGCACCGTGAACGCGCTGGCCGCGATCGCCGCCGCCAGCCTGATGATTTTTCTCAGCAGCCTGCCGATCGGCTATTACGCCGCCAAATTCGGCGTCGATATGGATCTGCTGACGCGCGGCGCCGGCTTCGGCTATATGGGCTCCACCATCACGTCGCTGATCTATGCCTGTTTCACCTTCATCCTGTTTGCCGTGGAAGCGACCATCATGTCGCAGGCGCTGCTGCTGTGCCTGCATATTCCGTTGCCGGTGGCGCATCTGATCAGCGCGCTGACCGTGCTGCCGATCGCCGCCTACGGCATCCGCCTCATATCCAAACTACAATTATTTACCCAGCCGATCTGGCTGGTGCTGCAAGCCGCACCGCTGATCATCATGGCGCGCGCTTCCACCGCCACGTTGCAAGGCTGGACCGGTTTTCCCGGCATCGAGGCCGGTGCGTTGCATGGCTTCCATCTGGTGCCGTTCGGCACCGCCTGCTCCATTCTGCTCTCGTTCATGCCGCAAATCGGCGAACAGGTCGATTATCTGCGCTTTCTGCCGGATCGTGCGCGCGTCAAACCCTGGGGCTGGTGGGCGGCGCTGCTGGTCAGCGGACCGGGCTGGATCTTCACCGGCGGCATCAAGCTGGCGCTGGGGTCGTTCCTTGGCTATCTGGCGCTGTCGCGCGGCATCAGCGCGGCGGACGCGGCGCAGCCCAGCCAGCTCTACCTCATGGCCTTCAGCGACATCGTGCCATCGCATGGCGCGGCGCTGGCGCTGACCGGCCTGTTCGTGGTCGTCTGCCAGCTCAAGATCAATGTCACCAACGCCTATACCGGGTCGATCGCCTGGTCGAATTTCTTCTCGCGCCTGACGCACAGCCATCCCGGCCGCGTGGTGTGGCTGACCTTCAATGTGCTGCTGGCGCTGTTGCTGATGGAAGCGGGCATATTCCGCATCATCAACTTTATCCTGACATTCTATTCGAACTTCGCGGTCGCCTGGATCGGCGCGCTGACCGCCGATCTGCTGATCAACAAGCAGCTCGGGTTCAGCCCGCCCAGCATCGAATTCCGCCGCGCCCATCTATACGACATCAATCCGGTCGGCGTCGGCGCCATGGCGGTGTCGCTGCTGATCTCCACCATCGCCTTCGTGGGCCTGCTGGGCACCGCGGCGCAAAGCCTTGCGGCCGTGATCGGGTTTGCCGTGGCTTTCATGACCGCGCCGCTGATTGCCTGGTACAGCGACGGCCGCACCTACATCGCCCGCGCGCCCGATACGCTGCCCGGCGCCGGCGCCACGGTGGAGTGCAGCATTTGCGAAAACCGTTTCGAACGCGCCGACATGTCGTTCTGCCCCGCCTATGGCGGCGCCATCTGCTCGTTATGCTGCACGCTGGAAATGCGCTGCCATGACCGCTGCAAAACCGACAGCCGCGTGGGCGAGCAGGCGGCGTCGCTCGGCCGCAAATTATTGCCGGCGCGCATCGTGGCCGCGGCCGGCGGCCGGGTGGGCAAGTTTCTCGCGCTGCTGGGCATGCTGGTGCTCACCATCGGCGGGCTGATGTTGCTGCTGAATTTCGAATTCGCCGGCCTGCCGCGGGTCGATCGGGACGCGGTGTCGGGCGCCATGGAAATTCTGTTCATGGTGCTGCTGGTATTGCTGGGGCTGGGCAGTTGGGGCTGGGTGCTGGCGCAGGAAAGCCGCCGCATTGCCGAGGCGGAGGCGGAGCGCCAGACCGCGATCCTGATGGAGGAAATCGCCGCGCACGAGGTGACCGACCTTGCGTTGCAGAAAGCCAAGGAAGTCGCGGAATCGGCTAATTTCGCGAAAACCCGGTTCATCGCCGGCATGAGCCACGAAATCCGCACGCCGCTGAATTCCATCAACGGCTACGCGCAGTTGCTGGAGCGGCACGCCGCCCGCCACCCGGAGGACGCGATCCGCGTCATTCGCCGCAGCGCCGAGCACATCACCAATCTGGTCGACGGGCTGCTGGACATCGCGAAAATCGAAACGGGGTCGTTGCAACTCTACCGCGACAATCTGCGCATCGTGCCGTTCCTCGATCATGTGGTGGACATGTTCAAGTTCCAGGCGGTGGCGAAGGGCATCAATTTCGCGCATCAGTACGGCGCCAATCTGCCCGAATTCGTGCATGCCGATGAGCGGCGGCTGGGCCAGATCCTGCTCAACCTGCTGTCCAACGCGATCAAATACACGCCGTCGGGCGAGGTGTCGCTGGACGTGCGCTATCGCAACGGCATTGCCGAGTTCGAGGTGGCCGACACCGGGATCGGCATCCGCCCCGACGAGATGGAGCGCATATTCGAGCCGTTCGAGCGCGGCCATGCAGCCGCCTTGCATAACATACCGGGCACTGGCCTTGGCCTGACCATCACCCGGCTGCTGGCGCAGGTGCTGGGGGGCGAGGTGACCGTGCAGGCGCGGCCGGAAGGCGGCAGCCTGTTCCGCGTCCGCCTGCTGCTGACGCCGGCGGCACCGCTGGAGCAAGGTGCCGGCGAACGCACGATCCTGGGCTACAAAGGCCCGCGCAAGACCGTGCTGGTGGTCGATGATGACCGTGCCCATCTGGATCTGATCGAACAGGTGCTGGGCCCGCTCGGCTTTACCGTGTTCGTGGCGCTGAGCGGGCCGGAGAGCCTGGAGATCGCCGCGCGGTGTCACCCGGATCTGGTTCTGCTCGATCTGACCATGCCCGGCATGACCGGCTGGGACGTGGCCGCGCGCCTGCGCGCCGCGCAACATGACGAGCTGGCGATTTTGATTGTTTCGGCGGATGCGCATGTGCTGAGCGGCCGCCAGCCGGGGCCGGTCGCGCATGACGATTATTTGATAAAACCTTTTCAGTTGCCGGAGTTGTTCGACAAATTGCACCTGCTGCTCGACGTGGAATGGATTCTCGAACCGGAGCCAGCCGCGGCGAGCCCGGCCGCGGCGCGCGTGGATGAGGTGGCGGCACGTGGCTGATATGGGTTCCGCGCGCGAACTGGTTCTGCTGGTGGATGATTCGCCGGAAGAATTGCGCATGTTGGCCGAAACGATCGAGGCGGCCGGCATGGAGCCGATGATTGCGGCGCATGGCGCCGCGGCGTTGCTGCTGGTGCAAGCCGTGACCCCGCACTTGATCGTGCTGGATGCGGTAATGCCCGGCATCGACGGTTTTGAACTCTGCCGCCGGCTCAAGCGCGACCCGCTGGTGTCGCATGTGCCGATCGTGTTCATGACGGGCCTGGCCGAAACCGCGCATGTGGTGGAAGGTTTGCAGGCCGGTGCAGCCGACTACGTCACCAAGCCGGTGATCATGGAAGAATTGCTGGCGCGGATGCGTGTGCACATGGCCAATGCACGGCGCGCCGAGGGCGCCCGCATCGGGCTGGATGCCACGGGCCGGCATTTGCTGGCGCTGGACGCGACCGGCGCGATTCTCTGGTGCACGCCGCAGGCGGCGGCATCGTTGCGCGGTTTGTTTCCGAACAGCGACCCCGCGCATGCGCCGGCCACCGAGGATCTGGCGAGCCAATTGCAAAAGCTGGTTGCCGGGCTGAGCCCCGGTGCGGTGGGGCGGATCGAAAGCCCCGGCGGACGGGCGTTGCGGGCGGAATATCTGCATGTCGATGGCCGTGCGGAATTGCTGTTCCGCCTGGCCAAGGCCGATGAGGATGGCGAGGATCGGCGCCTGTCACGCGCTTTTCAGTTGACCGAGCGTGAGGCCGAAGTGCTGGTCTGGACCGCGCGCGGCAAATCGAACCGGGAGATGTCGGAAATTCTCAGCATCAGTCCGCGCACGGTGAACAAGCATTTGGAGCGTATTTTTACGAAGTTGGGTGTGGAGAACCGTGCGGCGGCGACGTCTGTTGCCATGTCGGTGATATTGGCGAGGGGCTGAGAAGAAGGAAGGTCTTCTTTTTTGAAAAAAGAAGCAAAAAACTTTTACTCGTTTCGCTCATCCGACCTCATTCGAAATGGGCCGCGTGTGCCAAGTCGTAAAAGTTTTTTGTTTCTTGTTTTCAAAAAATAAGAGCTTCCTTTCTTCTAAGATGCCCCCCGCCCAATCCCATGCCACCCATGATCATGCAGGCACGCATAAAGTGCGCGCGTCACAAGATGATACCCCGCATCGGGCCGGTCGTCCGGCCCCAGGCCCGCCGCGCACGCATCTGCCGTCGCCTGCAAATCGGCGGCACCCGCACCGAATTTCCACCAACTGCCGATGGCGAGCTTGCCGGGTGGCGCGGGCGATGCGGGCAGGGGCGCTGCCGGCGCACTGGCTGTCGGTGGCATGGGCGGCGTGTTGGTGGCGGCTTCCGGCGATGATTGCGCTGCCGGCGCCGGTTTTTCCGCGGCGGGGCCGGCATCGAGGTCGGTGACATTCCATCCTGCGTGCGACAGGCAGGCGCGCACCGCGGCCGGATCGGCATTCTGGTCGCGGCACGACGCGCGCGCCGCCGCGAACGCATCCGGTCCGCTGCCGCGTTTGAACGCCACTTCACCGCAGCCGCTGAGTGCCAGCGCACACGTGATAGCGATTGCCGCCCGAGATATTGTACATATCATTGCACTACCGATCGTATAAGCTATGGTTTTCTTGCCGGGATAAACTACGCTTTTGGTGCAAACGCTGCTGAATGCGGCACGTGTGTCAAACGGCCCAATCCGCTCTGGTGCAGCACATACGATTCAAACACAAAGCACACAAAGAAAGAACAACCACAAAGCGCACAAAGAGTGCCGTGACCTCATGCCAAGAAGCGCTACCCGGCATTTTCCGCGTGATTACGAGCCGCAATGAATCGATTCAGGTGAACGCCCGATATCTCGTTTTTGAATCCCGAATTGCTTCGCGAGAGCTCGCAATGACGTATGTAACGCTTATTGATATCAGACAGCGATTTCCGCGGATAACGCCCCTCCTTTGTGGGCTTTGTGGCGTCCTGTTCCTTAGTGTGCTTTGTGGCAAAATCTCCGATAATTCACCGCACCCGGTCAGGCCATTGAGCCGAGATGAATCGCTCTGCGTGCACTACAACGGTACCGACTATAATCGGAGACCGAATGGCGGGTCAATCGACACCAGTCGCGCAGAGTACGTCATTTAACTGACGACGTATGTCTTCGACGGGTACGCCAATCAACTTATACACGTGTCCGGAAAGGTTCCGTAGCGTCCTGCAGGTGAATGATCTCCGCTCGCACAGCATCTCTGCATGACTGAAGGAACGCATACCATGAGATACACACATCGCTTGGCCGGTTCCACATCCTGGCGCGGGCTCGCATTGGGCGGCATGCTGCTGGTGGCTGGCGCCCAGGATGCCTTTGCCGGTGCCACCGTAACATTTGGCGACGATAACAGCGAATCGATCAGCGTCGGCCTGGGCCTCCGCACCAGCTATGACGATATTCAGGACGGCGCGCCCGACGGCAAGTCGGGTTCTAACAACTTCGAACTCGACAGCGTGCGTCTCTATGTCAATGCATCGCTGAACAGCTGGATCAAGGCGACATTGAATACCGAGCGTGATTCGAATGGCGATGTCGCCGTGCTCGACGGCTATGCGCGCTTTGAACCGCTGCCGTATTTCAACATATGGGTCGGGCGCATGCTGCCGCCCAGCGACCGCTCCAACCTGGACGGCCCATATTATCTCAGCTCGTGGCTCTATCCCGGCGTCGTCTCGCAATATCCGTCCAAATTCGATGGCCGCGATGACGGCGCCACCGTGTGGGGCAAGCTATTCGATAACAAGTTCGTCTATTCCGCCGGCGTGTTCGACGGCCATAACCGCATCGAGGGCGCCTCCAACCAGTCCGACAACCTGCTCTATGCCGGGCGCGCTGTTTATAACTTCCTCGACGCCGAGGATAACCCGGCCTACTATGAAAGCAGCACCTATTACGGCAAGGCCGATATCCTCACCCTGGGCGCCGCCTTCCAATATCAGAAGGACGGCGTGGGGTCCGCACTGCGAAAGGGCGACTATACCGCCTTCAATATCGACGGTCTGTTCGAGAAGAAACTGTTCAACGGCGGCGCGTTCACGCTGGAAGGCGCGTATTATCACTACGACACCGGCGGCATCGTCGATGTCGCGCCGAACTTCGATGGCGCCAGCTCTACCGCCAATGTCGGCGGTATCCAGCAAGGCAGCGCCTATCTCGCCTCCGCCGCCTTCCTGTTCCCCGACAAGCTGTGGGTGGGCAAATTCCAGCCGGTCATCCGGTTCCAGGATTTCGACGCCACCATCACGCATGTCACCACCAAACAATATGATGGCGGCTTGAACTATATCATCGACGGCCATAATGCCCGCATCAGCGCCGTCTATTCCTACACCGAGACCAGCGACGCACGCCCCTCCCATGAATTCGTGCTCGGTGCGCAGTTGCAGTTCTAACCCTGGCTTGGTGTGGCGTGCAGACCAAGGAAGGTCTTATTTTTTGAAAAAAAGAAGCCAAAACTTTTGCGCCTGCGCTCCCATGCCCTGGCGCTTCACGACTGCACTTGATTAATCGGCCGGAAAAAAGGAGTCTCCACACATGACAAACGGGCCTACCAATATCAGCCGCCGCGCCTTCGGCCAGCTCGCGCTGGGCGCGTCGACGGCGGCGCTGGCCGGCGCCGGCGCCGCGGTCGCCGCCCCGCGCGGCGCCCCCATCAAGGTCGGCATTCTGCATTCCCTGTCCGGCACCATGGCCATCAGCGAAACCACGCTGAAGGACGTGATGCTGATGCTGATCGCCGAGCAGAACAAGAAAGGCGGCCTGCTCGGCCGGCCGCTGGAAGCCGTGGTGGTCGATCCTGCATCGAACTGGCCGCTCTTCGCCGAAAAAGCCCGCGAGCTGCTCTCGGTGGACAAGGTCTCCGCGGTGTTCGGCTGCTGGACCAGCGTGTCACGCAAATCCGTGCTGCCGGTGTTCGAGGAGCTGGACGGCATCCTGTTCTATCCGGTGCAGTACGAAGGCCAGGAATGTAGCCGTAACGTATTCTACACCGGCGCCGCACCGAATCAGCAGGCGATCCCCGCGGTCGATTACCTGCTCAGCGCCGAAGGCGGTGGCGCCAAGCGCTTCGTGCTCGCCGGCACCGACTATGTCTATCCGCGCACCACCAACCAGATCCTCGCGTCCTATCTCGCCACCAAGGGCATCGCACCCGCCGACATCCTGGTGAATTACACGCCGTTCGGCCAGTCGGACTGGCAGGGCATCGTGGCGCAAATCAAGGCGTTCGGCTCCGCCGGCAAGAAAACCGCCGTCGTCTCCACCATCAATGGCGACGCCAACGTGCCGTTCTACAAGGAGCTCGGCAACCAGGGCATCAAATCCACCGACATTCCCGTGCTGGCCTTCAGCGTCGGCGAGGAAGAACTCGCCGGCATCGATACCGCCCCGCTGGTCGGCCAGCTCGCGGCATGGAACTATTTCGAAAGCGTCAGCAGCCCGGCGAACAAGGCCTTCATAAAGCGGTGGCACAGTTTCACCAAAAAGCCGAAGCGCACCACCAACGACCCGATGGAGGCGCATTATATCGGCTTCAACATGTGGGTGCAGGCAGTCGAGAAAGTCGGCAGCACCGATCATGACAAGGTGATCGATGCGCTGCCCGGCATCAAGCAGCCGAACCTCACCGGCGGCATCGCCACCATGCTGCCCAACCACCACATCACCAAGCCGGTGCTGATCGGCGAAATCCAGGATGACGGCCAGTTCAACGTCGTGTGGAAAACGCCGGACCTGGTGCCCGGCAAGGCCTGGTCGCCTTACGTTGCGGAAACAAAAAATCTGATCGGCGACTGGACCAAGCCGATTTCCTGCGGCAACTATGATGTCGTGAAAAAAGTCTGTGTCGGGACAAAGCATGGGTAACACGCGGCATACCTGGTGGCGCGTCTGCCTGGTCCTGCTGCTGCTGGGCGCGCTGTTCGCGCCCGGCATGTCCCGCGCCGACGACAAGGCGCTCCTCGGTCTGCGCGGCGGCTATGACGATATAGCCGCCGCCGTCACCAGCCTCGCCGACCATCACGATCCGCGCGCCCGCGTGCTGATCGATGCGCTACGTCACGGCGCCCTCTATAAAGCCAGCGACGGCAACGGGCTCTACATCGAAACCGATCATGGTTTTGTCGATGCCGCAACCAACGCCGCGGCCCCGGGTCTGGACCCCGACGCGCTGGAGAAAATTCGCCAGAATAACAATGTGCGCGTCGCCGTCGCCGGCGCGCTCGCACTGCTCGATCTCGCCGCGCCGGACGCCGCCACCCGCCGTGCCGCCGCCGCCGCCATGCTGGACCATCCGGACGCGGCATTGCTGCCCGCGCTGGACCACGCGCTGGCGTCCGAACACGACCCTGCCGCACGCCGCGCCATGGTGCTGGCGCGTGCCGCATCTTTGCTCTCCGTCGGCGCCTCCGGCCACGGCGTGCCCGAACAACTGGCCGCCGTGGCGGCCTTGCGCGCCGCGGGCGGCGCCCAGGCCCGTGCCATTCTGCTGAATATTCCGGCAGCGCCACCTGCCGTGCGCGCCGCGGCCGCCGAGGCCGTGCACGCCATCGATCGCGAATTGCAACTCTGGAGCCTGGCGCAAGGATTGTTCTACGGCGTGAGCCTCGGCTCGGTGCTGCTGATCGCAGCGCTTGGTCTGGCCATTACGTTCGGCGTCATGGGCGTCATTAACATGGCGCATGGCGAGTTGATGATGATCGGCGCCTACGTCACCTATGTGGTGCAGCACGCCACGATGTCGGTGCTGCCGGGCGACGCGGGACTCGGCCTCGCACTCGCGGTGCCGGCCGCCTTCCTGGTCTGCGGCGCGCTCGGCATCGGCATCGAACGCGGACTGATCCGTTTTCTCTATGGCAGGCCATTGGAAACTTTGCTGGCCACCTGGGGGCTGTCGCTGGTGCTGCAGCAGGCCGTGCGCTCGTTGTTTGGCCCAAGCAACGTCGCCGTGGTAACCCCCGCGTTCATGTCCGGCGCGGCGCGCCTCGGCGGCATCGACATTACGCTGAACCGGCTTGTTATCATCGTGTTCGCGGCCCTTGTCATGCTGGCGCTCACGGTGGTTCTGCGCGTCACGCCGCTCGGCTTGCAAATGCGCGCGGTGACGCAGAACCGGCGCATGGCGTCGCTGATGGGCATTCGCACCTCGCGCGTCGATGCGCTCACGTTCGGCCTGGGCTCGGGTGTTGCCGGGCTGGCGGGCGTGGCAGTGAGCCAGATCGACAATGTCAGTCCCAATCTCGGCCAGGGCTATATCATCGATAGTTTCATGGTGGTGGTGTTCGGCGGCGTCGGCAATCTCTGGGGCACGCTCGCAGGCGCCATGAGCCTCGGTGTGGCCAATAAAATATTGGAACCGCTGGCGGGTGCGGTGCTCGCGAAAATTCTGGTGCTCGTGCTGATCATCCTGTTCATCCAGCGCCGCCCGCGCGGCCTGTTTCCGTTGCGTGGACGCGCGGTGGAATCGTGATCCGCAGGCGCCCCGCGTCCGATTGGGCGGCGGCCGTCGTGCTGGCCGCCGCGTGTGTGCTGGCATTGCTCAGCCTGCTGCCGGAGGCGCGTTTGCTGCACGTGCCCGCCTATATAGTCGGGCTTGCCGGCAAATATCTCAGCTACGCCATACTGGCCCTGGCGGTCGATCTGGTGTGGGGGTTTGCCGGCATTCTGACGCTGGGCCACGCCGCGTTCTTCGCGCTCGGCGGTTACGCCATGGGCATGTATCTGATGCGCGAAATCGGCACGCGCGGCGTTTATGCCAATCCCGATCTGCCGGATTTCATGGTGTTCCTGTCCTGGACCCATCTGCCATGGTATTGGTACGGTTTCAGCCATCTTGCCTTCGCGTTGCTGATGGCCGTGCTGGTGCCCGGCGTGCTGGCCGCCGCGTTCGGGTTTCTCGCGTTTCGTTCCCGCGTGTCGGGCGTATATCTGTCCATCATCACCCAGGCGCTCACCTACGCGCTGCTGTTGGCGTTCTTCCGCAACGATATGGGCTTCGGCGGCAATAACGGCCTGACCGATTTCAAGGACATCGCCGGCGCCGATTTGCACCAGCCGGCAACGCGCGCGGCCTTGCTGGCGATCACGGCGCTGGTGCTGGCGCTGTGCCTTGTCGTCAGCCGCATGATTCTGCGCAGCCGCTATGGCGATCTGCTGGTGGCGGTGCGCGACGCCGAGAACCGCACGCGTTTCATCGGCTACCGGCCCGAACATATCAAGCTGATGATCTGGGTGTTTTCGGCGGTCATCGCCGGGCTGGGCGGCGCGCTCTATGTCATTCAGGTCGGCATCATCAACCCCGGCGAATTCTCCCCCGGCAATTCGATCGAGGCGGTGATCTGGGTTGCCGTCGGCGGCCGCGGCACGCTGTGGGGGCCGGTCCTCGGCGCGCTGCTGGTCAATTTCGGCAAAACCATTTTCACTGGCGTACTGCCCGAACTCTGGCTCTATGCGCTCGGCGCGCTGTTCATTCTGACCACGCTGTTCCTGCCCAGGGGCCTCGTCGGCCTGCGCCGCCGCGTGCGGCGTGATGCGACGCCGGCGCTCGAGCCCGGCGATGGCGAGGTGACGCCGTGAGCAGGAGCGCGCTGCTTTATCTCGATGGCGTCTCGGTCACCTTCGACGGATTTCGCGCCCTGAACGCGCTGAGCCTGGTGCTGGCGCCGGGTGAGATGCGCGCCATCATCGGCCCGAACGGCGCCGGCAAAACCACCATGATGGATGTGATTACCGGCAAAACCAGGCCGGATACCGGCGACGTGCTGTTCCGCGGCACCGATCTCACCCGCCTGGATGAACCCGCCATCGCGCGCCTCGGCATCGGCCGCAAATTCCAGAAACCCACAGTGTTCGAACAGCTCACCGTGCACGATAATCTGCTGCTGTCCTTGAAGGGCCGGCGGCGGCCGTTTGCCATGCTGTTCGCGCGACTGACCAGCGCGGAATCGGGCCGGATCGAGTCGATCCTGGCCACCACGCGCCTGGCCCCGCATGCCGGCCGCCTCGCCGGCGCGCTCAGCCACGGCCAGAAACAATGGCTCGAAATCGGCATGCTGCTCGGGCAGGACCCGGAATTGCTGCTGGTGGATGAACCGGTGGCCGGCATGACGGACGCCGAAACGATGCAGACCGCGGATTTGCTGCGCGATATCAACCGCACGCACAGCGTGGTGGTGGTGGAGCACGACATGGAATTCGTCCGCGCGCTGAACGTGAAGGTGACGGTGCTGCATGAGGGGAGCGTGCTGGCCGAAGGCTCGGTCGAGCAGGTGAGCGCAAATTCCCGCGTGGTGGAGGTCTATCTTGGGCGATAGGCCAGCGTACTGCGCGCCATGCTGAGCGTCGAAAAAATCGACCTCCATTACGGCGCCGCCATCGCGCTCCGCGGCGTCTCGCTGCAAGCCGTGCCGGGCGCGGTCACCTGCCTGCTTGGCCGCAACGGCGTCGGCAAAACCAGCGTGTTGCGCGCCGTGACCGGCGTGCATCCCGTCACCGGCGGCCGCATTCTTTGGAACGGCGCCGATATCACCCGCATGCCCGCCTACGCACGCGCCGCGCGCGGCATCGCCACCGTGCCGCAAGGCCGCGATATTTTCCCGCTGCTGACGGTCAAGGAAAATCTGGAAACCGGATTCGGCCTGCTGCCGCGCGGTCAGCGCACGATCCCGGCCGAAATATTCGACCTGTTTCCGATTCTGGCGAGCATGCGGCACCGGCGCGGTGGCGACCTCTCCGGCGGCCAACAGCAGCAACTGGCCATTGCGCGCGCGCTGGTGATCCGCCCGAAACTTCTGGTGCTGGACGAACCCACCGAAGGCATTCAGCCCAGCATCATCAAGGATATCGGCCGCGTCATCGACATGCTGCGCCAGCGCGGCGACATGGCGATCCTGCTGGTCGAACAATATTTCGAATTCGCCCGCGCCCTTGCCCAAACCATCACGGTATTGGATCGCGGCCGCGTGGTGCTGAGCGGCCCCACCGAATCGCTGGATGAGCGCGAGCTACAAGGTCACATCGCGATCTAGCGGCGTGGGCTGGCTTCAGCCACCAAATCCGCGCCGTACTGCACCGGGGGGCCAATAACGCCCCCCAGTTTCTCGACACAACGTTACGCGACGTGCTTCACCTTCTCGGCCGCCTCGCGGACGCGGGCGGTGACCGGCGCCAACGCCTGGCCGGCGACCTTCAGATAATCCTCGGCGAAGCTGCTCGTCTCGCTCAGCACGCGGCTCGCGGTGTCGCGCGCGAAGCTGGTCTGCAGGCTGATCGCTTCCTTCACGCTCTTCACGCTCGTCAGCGCCTTCAGGTGCGCCACGGTATGCTCGAACTGTGTGCGGTTCGCGTCGGCGGCACGGGTCGCGAGGCTCTGCAGGCCTTCGCCATAGATCTGGCCGGCCTTGACCACGGTCTCCAGCGCGGTGCGCTGCACATCGACATAGCCGCGCGCCAGTTCGGCTGCCTGCTTCAGGCCACCGGTCACTTCGGCTTGCATCGTCTTAAAGCCATTGGTCGCGGCCTCGGCCGTCTGCTGCACCGTCTCGGTGGCGGTCGCGGTCACTTTTTCGGCGAACTTCTCGGTCTTTTTGGCGGCCAGCTGGGCCGTGGTCTCTACGTCAGCCATTTTCTTGCTCCTTTTATGCTGCACCGCAGCAATGCCTACATATGCAGCATCAGTGCCGAGATCAAGCGCAAATGGTGCACCGCACAAAAATTACGTGCGGACAGGAAAGAAGGATGTTCTTTTTTGAAAAAAGAACCAAAAAACGTGTGC
>Ga0116229_10002341_pt1 | contig 30572 bp, 27 predicted proteins | sample S1TSphgellanicum_3_FD_87313 | JGI IMG/M metagenome (GOLD analysis project Ga0116229, IMG submission 87313) | Host-associated microbial communities from peat moss isolated from Minnesota, USA - S1T2_Fc - Sphagnum magellanicum MG | ecosystem: Host-associated > Plants > Peat moss > Unclassified...
CCCTTGCCGGTGAGGCCGTATTTGGCGAAGGCGCGGTCGGCGCCGGTCGCGCTGTTCACCGCCGTATCCGCCAGCGCCGGCGTGTTCAGGAGCAGCATCGCCAACATATATCTGCGCATGGAAACGAATGTCGCCGGCAAGTGGCAACGTCGTCAATGATGCGGCGGAAAAAGCAAGTGTCTTATTTTTTGAAAAAAAGAAGAAAAATACTTTTGCACATTGCGGCGGCCGATGAGTTCAAGCAGGGGACATAGATGCTGCCAGCAAAAGCAAAAGTTTTTTGCTTCTTTTTTCAAAAAGTAAGTCTTCCTTATTGTTTCACAACGCCCGCCCCCGCCGCACAATATCGGCGCCAAAACGCTCCCGCAGCCGATCGATCGCCCCCTGCCGCGCCACGTCCCGCGGCGTATCCGGATCTGCCAAATCGGCCAAATCCGCGGCCGCCAGCGGCGCCAGCGCGCTCGCCCCGATGCCGATCAGCCGGAACGGCGTGCCGTCCACTTCGCGCGCCAGCAGCCGGCACGCCTGGGCAAAGATGCGGTCGGGCAGGGCGGTCGGCTGCGCCAGCCGCGCCGCCCGCGTGCGCGACGCGAAACGCGCGGTTTTCAGCTTCAGCGTAACGCCGGCGGCGGCCAAATCCTTGGCGCGTAGCCGCACCGCAAGCCGTTCGCACAACTGCCACAAATGCCGTTCCAGCGCGGCACGATCCGCGATGTCCGTGTTGAACGTGGTCTCCGCGCTGATCGATTTCGCGCCCTCGGACGGCGTGATCGCCCTGGCGTCCTCGCCACGGGCGCGCCGCACCAGCGAAAATCCGTCATCACCCAACAGGCGCGTCGCAGACCCCTCGTCCAGCGCCTGCAATTGCCCGAGGCGCGTAATATTCAGCGCCGCCAGCCGACGCTCCATCGCGGGACCTATGCCCGGCAGCAGCCCGACCGGGCGCGGCGCCAGGAACGCCGCCGCCTCCGCGCCCAGCACCACGAAGCCGCGCGGCTTGTCCTCGCCGGCCGCGAGCTTGGCCATCAGCCGGTTCGCCGCCAGCCCGATGGAAATGGTAACGCCGACCTGCTGCTCCACCTCGCGCGCCAGCCGCGCCAGCACCACGGCCGGCGGCGCGCCGTGCAGTGCTTCGGTGCCGGACAGGTCCAGCGCTGCTTCGTCGATCGAGAGCGGCTGCACCAGCGGCGTCAGCGCGCGCATCAGCGTGCGGATGGCCCGCGCGGCGTCCGTGTATTTGGCGAAATCGGGCCGGATCACCACCGCGTCCGGGCATAATTTCAATGCCTTGAACATCGGCATGGCGCTGTGCACGCCGGACAGGCGCGCGATGTAGCACGCGGTGCTGACCACGCCCCGCGTGCCGCCGCCGACGATCACCGGCCGGTCGGCGAGCTCCGGGCGGTCGCGTTTCTCAACGCTGGCGTAAAACGCATCACAATCGACATGCGCGATCGACAGCGCGAACAGCTCGGCGTGGCGCAGAATGCGGCGGCCGCGGCACGCGGGGCATACCGCGCCCGGCATGCCCAGTGCGCCGCAGTCGCGGCAGAGCGCGTCCGCTTGTGCGGGGGCGTGGGGCACTATACTGCGCATCAGGAAGAAAGGATGTTCTTTTTTGAAAAAAAGAACCAAAAAACTTTTGCCCGTGGGCGTACGCGCAAGCTGGAGCACGTGCACGCGAGATGATGAAGGCGCAGGAGCAAACGGTTTTTGCTTCTTTTTTTCAAAAAAGAAGGCCTTCCTTGCCTGATTCCGAACTGGCCCGCCTCACCGCCGAAAACGACCGCCTCCGCGCCATCGCCGCCCAAGCGACCTGGAGCGCCGCGGCGCAGGCCCTGCGCGCCGGCGCCCAGGGCGGCGACGCGCACCGTCTGCGCCAGCAGCTCCGCCTGATGCAGTCCAGCCTGTTCTGGCGCCTGACCGCCCCGCTGCGCCTGGCCGTGGACCTGCTGCGCGGCGCACCGGAAACCGGATCCGCCGAGGCGGTGCTGGTGCGGCGCGCGCTGTCGCTATGGCGGCGGCAGGGTGTGCGCGCCATGTTGGCGCGCGCGCGCGCATACCTGCGTGTGCAGCGCACGCTGGCCGCGCAGGAAGTCGCAGCGAAGGTGGCGGCGCCGCCCGCCATGCCGCCGCCGCCGAACAGCATTCTGGCGCCATCGGTGGTGATCATCGCCGAATTGACGCTGCCGCAATGCGCCAAGTACCGCGTCTGGCAGAAGCAGGCGCATTTCCACCATCTCGGCGTGCCGTGCCGCGTGGTGGATTGGCGCGCGCCCGAGGATTGCCTGTCCCACGCCGCCCTTGCCACCATGGCAATCCTGTATCGCGTGCCGGCCTTCCCGCCGGTGCTGCACTTGATCGAAACATTGCGCGCGCTGCGCGTGCCGATGTTCTGGGAAGTCGATGACCTGATCTTCGACAAGGAGCTATTCCTCCAAAATCGCAATATCGACTCGCTCGACCCGGTTGCGCTGCACGGCATCATTTCGGGCGTCGATCTCTATCGCGACGCCATGCGCGCCTGCGGCCGCGGCATTGCCAGCACGGCGCATCTGGCCGACGCGATGCGCGCGGCCGGCCTCGCCGAGGTGGCGGTGGTGGAAAACGCGCTGGACGCCGATACGCTGGCGCTGGCGGCCGACATCGTCGCGGCAAGGCGCCCGCATGACGGCGTGGTGATCGTCTACGGCTCCGGCACCCGCACGCATGACGCCGATTTCCGCGAGGCGGCGCCGGCGTTGTTACGCTTGCTGGCCGCGCGGCCCGAGGTGCGGCTGCGCATCGTCGGCGAACTGAACCTGGCGCCGGCGTTCGACGCATTCGGCCCGCGCGTGGAACGGCTGCCGCCGGTGCCGTTCGCGCGCTATCTCGAACTGCTGGCGGCCAGCGACATCAGCCTGGCGCCGCTTGAACCAAGCCTGTTCAACGACGCCAAGAGCAACATCAAATTTCTCGAAGCGTCGATCCTGCACGTGGCCTCGGTCTGTTCGCCGGCCGCGACCTTCACCGACCTGATCACCGATGGCGAGAACGGCCTGTTGGCCGCCGGCGACGCCGCCTGGTTCGCGGCGCTCGATCGCCTCGCCGGCGATCCAACCTTGCGCGCCCGCCTCGCCGGCGCCGCGCACCGCTCCGTGCTGGAACGTTACGCGCCGGAAAATGTCGCCCGCGCGCAAGTCGCCCCGCTGCTGCGCGACCTCGCGGACCACCGCGCGCCCGGCAAGATGCGTGTGCTGATGGCGAATGTCTATTACGCCCCGCGCAGCTATGGCGGCGCCACCCTGGTCATGGAGGAACTGGCCCGCCGCCTGCACGCGCGGCCCGACACCGAAATATGCGTCGTGACCACGCTGCCGGTCGATACCGAACCCGCGTGCATCGTCCGTACCGACCATGACGGCATCACGGTGTTCCAATTGCCCACCCTGTCGCAGGACGTGATCGGCGATTTCGACAATCCGCTGAACCTCGCGGCCTTCGGCCAGGTGCTGGACGCGGTGCGGCCGGACGTGGTGCATCTGCATTCGCTGCAATGGCTCAGCGCCAGCCTCGCCACCGCCTGCCGCGACCGTAACATCCCCTATGTCATTACGCTGCACGACGCATGGTGGCTGTGCGCGCGCCAGTTCATGGTGCGCGAGGACGGCCTCTACTGCCACCAGACGAAAATAGATTTGCGCGTCTGCCAGAACTGTGTCCCCGGCGCACGTCACCTGGAGGCCCGACAAGCCCTTCTCGGCGCTGCATTGCACGGCGCCGCCCGCCTGATTTCCCCCAGCGCCGCGCATGCATCTCTCTATCTGGCGAACGGCGTCCCGGCTGAAAAATTGCGCGTCCTGCCGAACGGCGTCCGCCTGCCGCCGCACCCCATCGCGCGCACGAAATCCGATCGCCTGCGATTCGCCTATGTCGGCGGCCAGGTCGAGGTGAAAGGGTTTTCGCTCGTCCGCCACGCGTTCGAGGCGCTGGATCGCGACGACTGGACGCTCGTGCTGGTCGACAACACGGTCAATCTCGGTTTCTCCAGCGTGGACACGCAAGACTGGCGCGTACGCGGCACGCTCAAAATCGTCCCCGCCTACACGCAGGACGGCATCGACGCGTTTTTCGCCGATATCGACGTGCTGCTGTTTCCGTCGCAATGGAAAGAAAGTTTTGGCCTGACGGTGCGCGAGGCGCTCGCGCGCGACGTCTGGGTCATCGCCACCGACGGCGGCGGCCCCGGCGACGCGATCGTCGAAGGTGTCAACGGCAATCTCATTCCGCTCGACGGCAAGCCGGAGGCATTGCGCTGCGCTGTCATGGCACTATTGGATCGGCCGGGGCGGCTGGCGGAACATGTCAATCCGTATCGCGGCGAGATCCTTGATTTCGACGGGCAGGCGCGGGCGCTTCATGGACTTTTTGAAGACGTCAAAGAAGAAAGTGTTCTTTTTTGAAAAAAAGAACCAAAAAACTTTTGTCTGTTTTGTTCCGTGCACGTCCAAGCGGCACACGTCAGGTGATGAAGGCGCAAGAGCAAAAGTTTTTTGCTTCTTTTTTTCAAAAAATAAGGCCTTTCTTTCTTTTTGGCGGTAACCACAAATGACCGAAACCTCAATATCGGCCCTCACCAACCCGGCGCTAGCCCCCCTTTTCTGGCGTCCCACCCGCCTCGGCGTGCTCAGCGCCTGGTATGGCCACGTTCCGTTCGCGCACTGGATCGTCGCCAACCACCGCCCGCGCTCCATCGTCGAGCTCGGCACCCATTGGGGCGTCTCCTACGCCGCGTTCTGCGAAGCCGTGCTGCGCGAGCAGCTCGACGCGCGCTGCCTCGCGGTCGATTCCTGGCAAGGCGATGAGCATGCCGGCTTCTACGGCGCCGACGTGTTCGCCGACCTCCGCCGCTTCCACGACTCCCGCTACGGCGGGTTCTCCACCCTCAAACAAGGCCTGTTCGACGAAGCCCTCGCCGCCGTCCCCGACGGCAGCATCGACCTGCTGCATATCGACGGAAGGCACCGTTACGAGGACGTCACCCATGATTTCGCCAGTTGGCGGGCCAAACTGTCCGACCGCGCCGTGGTGCTGTTCCACGATACCAACGTCCGCGAGGGCGATTTCGGCGTCTGGCGCCTGTGGGCCGAACTTGCCGCCACCGAAACCACCTTCGAATTCATGCATTGCCACGGCCTCGGCGTGCTCGCTGCCGGCCCCGCCGTCGGCGCCGACATAATGGCACTCTGCCGCCTGACCGGCAGCGCGGTCAGCAGCGTCCGCGAAACATTCGCCACCATCGGCGAACGCTGGATGGCGGCACAGCAACTGCTCGAAACCCAAGCCCACGCCGCGAACCTGCAGCAGGAACTCACCCAGGTTCGCACATGGGGCGACCACGCCCAGGCCGAAGTGAACAAGCTGTTCCCGCTCTACCGCGATCTGCTGGAGGCGCATCGCGGCGCCCGTGCCGCCCTCGCGCAGGCGCGGCATGAGCGCGCATCCCAGGCGCACGAGGCCGCCGCCGCCCAGGCCGCCGCCGCGCAGGCCACCGCCCAGCTAGCCCACGCATCCGCCGAGGCCGCTGCGCTCCGCGCTGCCTACACGCAGGTCGTCAACTCGACATCCTGGCGCGTTACCGCGCCCTTGCGCCGCCTGACAGCGCGCCGCGCGGCATCGCCGGCGCCCGCGGCCGGGCCGGGACAGGACAGCGCCCCCGACGCGCCCTGGCCCGACAACGGCCTGCCCCGCGCGCTCTTCATTTCGGGCGAGGACCACACCCCCGGCACCATCTACCGTATCGAACGCTACACCGCGACCGCGCGCGCGCTCGGTTTCGAGGCGCGGTCAATGTCCGCCGGCCCCGTGGGTCCTGCGGACCTTCAAGGCGTGCGCCTGGTCGTGCTGTGGCGCGTCGCGCACAGCGCCCATATCGAAGGGATCATTCATGTCGCCCGCGAACAGGGTGCCACGGTGAATTACGACGTCGATGACCTGATGTTCCGCCCCGAACTCGCCGTGGTGGACATTATCGACGGCATCCGCTCGCAAAAATTCTCCGAGCTCGACACGCAGGTTTTCTTCGCGCGCATCGGCCGCGCGTTGCGCCTGTGCGACCTGGTCACCTGTCCCACCGAGGAACTGGCCCGCCATGTGCGCCGCCTGGGCCGCCACGCCTATGTGCTGCCGAACGGCTTCGACGATGCGAGCCACGCGGCTTCCCGCGCCGCACGCCGCGCGTGGCGCGCGGATGGCGATGATCTGCTGCGCATTGGCTATGCCGCCGGCTCGCGCACCCACCAGCGCGATTTCGCGGCCGCCGCCCCCGCCGTCGCGCGCATCCTGCGCGAGGATCCGCGCGTCCGCCTGACATTGTTTCGTGACCCGTCCAGCGCCGAGGGCGTGGTGCTGATGCACGAATTCCCCGAATTCACCGATCTTGCCGACCGGATAGAATGGCGGGACATGGTGAAGCTGCCGGACCTGCCGCGCGAACTTGCCCGCTTCGCCATCAATATCGCCCCGCTGGAACCGAAAAATCCGTTCTGCGAAGCCAAGAGCGAGCTGAAATATTTCGAGGCCGGCCTGGTCGGCGTGCCCACCGTCGCGTCCCCCAGCGGCCCGTACCGCCGCGCCATCACCGACGGCGTCACCGGCCGCCTCGCCGTCACCGAGGCCGACTGGTACGATGCGTTGCGCACTCTGCTCGCCGACCCCGCCCTGCGCACGCGCATGGGCATGGCCGCCTACCATGACAGCCTCGGCCGTTTCGGCCCCGAGGCGCGCGCCCGCGACTTTTCGCTGATGTTTGCCCAGCTCGAGGGCGGTGCCGCGGGCGCCGCCGCGTTCGAGCGCGAACGCCATCGCGCCACGCTGCCGCGCCCGGCGCCGCCGGTCATACCTGACAGCGAAATTCTGTTTACCAGCGACCGCGGCGAGTCTGCGCGCGTAACAATCATCGTGCCGGTCTATAATTATGCGGACTATGTGCTGGAGGCGCTGCCAAGCATCGCCGAACAGACTTTGTCGCCGCTCGATCTCGTCGTCATCGACGACGCCTCGCCCGACGATTCAGCCCGCATGGTGGTGGACTGGGCGCGCGGCCACGCCCATCGTTTCAATCGCCTGCTGGTGCTGCGCCACAAGGCCAATGCCGGCCTCGGCTTCGCCCGCAATAGCGGCTTCGCCGCCGCCGAAACGCCCTACGTCCTGCCGCTCGACGCCGACAACCGCCTGCGCCCCGCCGCCGCGGTCTCGTTGCTGGAAAAAATCGAACACACCGGCGCCGCCTTCGCCTATCCACACATCCAGTCCTTCGGCGGCGCCGACAAGATTTTCGGCACGGAACCCTACTCCGTGCTGCGCCTGCGCCGCGGCAATTATATCGATGCCATGGCGCTGGTGCGCAAATCCGCCTGGGCCCTGGTCGGCGGCTACGACCATGTCCGCTACGGCTGGGAGGATTATGATTTCTGGTGCCGCCTGGCCGAATTCGGCGAATTCGGCGTGCAGGCGTCCGAAGTGCTCGCCGACTACCGCGTGCACGGCAAATCCATGCTGCACACCACCACCGAAATCACCGATCACCGTAACGACCTCGTCGCCGATTTGCAAACCCGCCACCCCTGGCTGGACGTCTCCCGCAAAGGCGAGGACGATGTCGACTGGTCCGCGGTCTGGTTGGGAAGCGTTGATGATGGAAAAGACATCATAAAATTATCTTGACATCAGCGCCCTACCATCCAATACTCATCGTACCACAGTCCGCGGTCTCAGGTGGTCACCCCGTTCGATGACCGGTTGCGCCCGCGCCTACCACGCTCCGGCTTTCGCCCCATGCACGGGCGCCGGCTCGAGATCGAGAAATGTAGCCTGGACGAAGTCCGGGCGCAGACGCGAGTTGGAGATCACGCGGACGCGCAACCGGATTGCGCTGGGCGTGGTGTTTGGCGCGATGGTCGCCCTGGCCGTGGCGTTTGCTTACGGCCTGCGGGCCGGCACAATGGCCTATGTCGGCGTGGTGTTGGGTGTGGTGGCGCCGATCGCCGCCGGCGTGTCCGGCTTCTACTTTCGAATCGATCGCAAGGAGGTACCATGAGTCAAACCACCATCCCCCCATCCCTCGTGCCGGAAAACCAGGCGGACGACCCATCGCCGCGCGGCGGCACCAAAACCCGCGTGCAGTTCGATCTGCCCCCCCGCTCGATGGCGCTGCTCACCGAACTGAAAGAAAAAACCGACGCTGCCTCCTACGCGGAAGTCTTCAAGAATGCCCTGAAACTCTACGACGGCCTGATCACCGAAGTGGAACGCGGCGGCGAATTCCTGCTGCGCGACCGCGACGGTAACATTGCCGCGTTCAGGATGTTCTTTTAAGAAAGACAGCAGTTCTTTTTTGAAAAAAAGAACCAAAAAACTTTTTCTCTTTTGGTTTTCGCATGTCTTCAGCACTTCGTATTGGTGTCATCGGCGCGGGGCATTTCGGCCGCTTCCATACCCAAAAACTCGCCGCCTCAAACCGCGCCACGCTGTCCGGCGTTTATGACCTGAACCCCGAACGCGCGGCCCAGATCGCCGGCGAAGCCGGCGCCCCGGCGCTCGACCTGCCCGCGCTCCTCGCCGCCAGCGACGCCGTCGTCATCGCCGCCCCCGCCGACGCGCACTTCACCCTCGCCGAGCAGGCCCTTCTCGCCGGCCGCCACGTGCTGGTCGAAAAACCGCTCGCCGCCACGCTCGCGCAAGCCGACCGCCTCGCCGCGCTGGCCGCCGACACCAACCGCGTGCTGCAAGTCGGCCATCTGCTGCGCTACGCCGCCGAACACGCCGCCATCGCCGCCCGCATCACCCGCCCGCTCTATATCGAAGCCACCCGCATCGCCCCCTTCAAACCGCGCGGCACCGACGTCTCCGTCATCCTCGACCTGATGATCCACGACCTCGACCTCGTGCTCTCCCTCGTCGACAGCGACATCGAATCCGTCGACGCCATGGGCGCCGCAGTCTCCAGCGCGTTCGAGGATATCGCCAATGCCCGCGTCCGTTTCGTCAATGGCTGCGTCGCCACCATCACCGCCAGCCGCATCTCGCTGAAAACCGAACGAAAAATGCGCCTGTTCTCGCAGGAAGGCTATTGCTCCGCCGATTTCGTCGCCCGCAAACTCACCATGATCGGCCGCGAAACCGGCATGCCCATCCCCGGCACCGACGGCTTCCTGCTCGAGGAAGTCGACTGGCAGGATCACGATGTCCTGGAAGCCGAACACGCCGCCTTCGCCGCCGCCATCCTCGACGGCGCGAAAGTAATCGTGGACGCCGCCGCCGGCCGCCGCGCGCTCGCCGCCGCACTCGCGGTCACTGACAGCATGGCCGCGTCGCGTGCACGGGCGGAAGCGTCGGGTTTGATAAAGTAGCCAGAAGAAAGTGTTATTTTTTGAATAAAAGAACCAAAAAACTTTTGCTCCTCGGCATACGTGGCCCAATTCGAACCGGGTTGCGCGTGGCTAGGAGCCAAAGTTTTTTGCTTCTTTTTTCAAAGAAGAAGAACTTTTTTTCTTAACTGTTCTGATCCAGCAGCGCCAACACTTCCAGCGCCGCCGCATCCGCGGGCAGCCCCTCCGGTGCCCGCAACGACTCCATCACGCCGCGAAATCCCGCGCGCTGCGCCGCCCCCAGCGCCGAATCGGTCAACAACCCCGCCACCGTCGCGCGCAATTTCTCCGGCGTGCAATCCTGCTGCAGCAACTCCGGCACCAACGCACGCCCCGCCAGCAAATTCACCATCGCCACATGCGGCACCCGGATCATCCGCCGCGCCAACGCCCCGGTGATCGGGTTGACCCGATACGTCACCGCCATCGGCACCCCCGCCAGCGCCAGCTCCAGCGTCGACGTCCCCGATTTCGTCAGCGCCGCGCCCGCGGCCGCATAGGCATCGTGCTTTTCATCCACATCCGTAATCACCAGCGGCTTGGTCCGCCAAGCGGCCGTCTTCTCGGCTACCAGGTGCTGCACCACCGGCGACGCCGGAATGACCGGCACCAGATTGGGAAAATCAGCGCTCAGCAGCGCCACCGCGCGCCCAAATACCGGCAGCAGGCGCGGCGCCTCATTGCGCCGGCTCCCCGGCATCAGGATCAGCACCGGCGCATCCGGCGCAATATCGTGCCGCGCGCGAAACCGCGCCGCGTCGCCGTCACCCGCACCCGATTGCAGCACCGGGTGGCCAACAAAACGCACCGGTATGTCATGCCGGGCGAAGAACGCTTCCTCGAACGGCAGCAGGCACAGCAGCCGGTCCCACAAGCCGGGGAAGCCGCGCACGCGGCTTTCGCGCCAGGCCCACACCTGCGGCGCGACATACTGGATGCGTTTCAGCCCGAGATGTTGGATGCGCTTCAGTGCCCGTAGACAAAACCCCGGACTGTCGATCGTCACCACCATGTCCGGCCGCGTCGCCGCGATATCGGCCACGACGCTGTTCAGCCGCGCCCGCAGCAGCCGGACCCGCGGCAGCACTTCCGCAAGCCCCATCACGGCCAGGTCCGCCATCGGAAACAGCGACTCCGGCAGCCCGGCTTCCAGCATGCGCGGCCCGCCCACGCCACGGAATTCCAGGTCCGGCCGCCGCGCCCGCAGCGCTGCCATCAGCCGCGCCCCGAGCACGTCGCCGCTCGCTTCGCCGGCGAGCAGCCAGATCCGCGCCCTCATGCGTGCGTCAGCCGTAGAGCGTCGCCGGATCGACCAGCGCGTCGGCGATGGTCACTGTCTCCTGTTCCCGCACGGCGGTGAAGAAGCAGCTGCGTCGCCCGGTGTGGCAGGCAACACCGAGCTGGTCGACAAGCAGCAAAACGCTGTCGCCATCGCAATCGACGCGGAAATCGACCAGGCGCTGTGTTTGCCCCGATGTTTCGCCCTTGCGCCACAGCGCGTTGCGGCTGCGCGAAAAATAGCACACGCGGCCGGTGCGCAGTGTTTCCTCGACGGCGTCACTGTTCATCCACGCCAGCATCAGCACCTCGCCGGTATCGTGCTGCTGCGCGATCGCGGGAATGAGACCATTCTGGTCGAAGGTGAGTTCGGGCATGCCCCTGTCTAGCCTTCGCGGATTTGGTACGCAAAGCTGCCGATGGCAGCCGAAATGCCGCCGGCGTGGCGAGGTCTTGCTCCCAGCACCAGAGAGACGGGGGGTCTGGGGGGGCGGCACGCCTCCCCCTGCCTTCCTTAACCCGAAAGGTTTTATGAATATGCGCTATGCAGTGTTTCTCGCCCTGGCGTTCAGCGGCACCGGCGCGTACGCCGCCAACATCTGCCAGGCCGGCAAGCTGACCTGCGGCACGACGATGCCGACCGGCGGTTATTGCGAATGCACCGCGCACGGCACCACGGAGGGCGGCACGGTGGTCCCGAAACCGCCGCCGCATCGCAAGGTGAACGCCACGGCCGGCGGCTGCGGCGCGCATCCTGGCACGCCGGGCTGCGGATGACGTCGTAGGCCGGTTACGTTGCGTCGTTCAAACTGCGATTTGCCGTAGGGTGGGCTGCTCTGCAGCCCATCTCTTCATGCCGAGCCAACCCCGCAAAACGCGTTGCGGTCACGCAAATCGTTGCGAGGAAATGACCGCATGATTCTCTTGGACGGCGGCATGAGCCGCGAGCTGCAGCGGCTTGGCGCGCCGTTCCGGCAACCGGAATGGTCGGCCCTGGCGCTGATCGAGGCGCCCGCTCTGGTCGGCCAGGTGCATGCCGAATTCGCCGCGGCCGGCGCCGAGATCATTACCACGAACAGTTACGCGCTGGTGCCGTTTCATATCGGCGAGGCGCGTTTTCGCGCTGACGGACTGGCCCTGGCAACCCTGGCCGGCACATTGGCGCGGCAGGCGGTCGATGCCGCGAACGCGGCGGGGCCCGCCCGGCGCTGCCGGGTCGCCGGCTCGCTGCCGCCCATTTTCGGCTCCTACCGGCCCGATCTGTTCGACGCCGATCGCGCCGGCGCCTACCTCGCCGTACTGATTGCCGGGCTGCGGCCCGCGGTCGATCTCTGGCTGGGCGAGACGCTGAGCAGCCTGGCCGAAGCGCAGGCCGTGGTTCAATCGGTCCAGGGCGATGGCAAACCGATATGGATTTCCTTCACCTTGCAGGACGATGCGGCCGCGCTGGCGGATGCGCCCCGGCTGCGTTCGGGCGAAACGGTCGCAGCGGCCGCCGCCTGGGCCGCGCAGGCGGGCATCGACGCTATTTTATTCAATTGCAGCCGCCCCGAAGTCATGGCCCCGGCCGTTGCGGTCGCCGCCCGCCTCGGCACCCCTATCGGGGTGTACGCCAACGCGTTCGAGGCGCATCAGGCCGACCAGGCCAATGCGACCTTGTCCGCGATCCGGCTGGATCTGGACACCACCGCATATTGCAACTGGGCCGATCGCTGGGTCGCCGCCGGCGCCACCATCATTGGCGGCTGTTGCGGCATCGGCGTGCGCCATATCCAAGCCCTGTCGCAACGGCTTCGCAGCGAACCTCCTGCTGCCGCGTAGGGTGGGCCTCAGCCCACCCCCGTCGCCGCGCAACGACCAGGAAAGCGACCCAAACGGTGGATTTGTAACCGTAACAACGGCGATTGCCATTGCAGCCCAGGCCGATGATTTTTCATCCCGTATCATCCATGCTCGGCCGCCCGGTCACATGCCGCCACCAATGCCACAACAGACGCGCCGCCAGCGCGCGATGCGGCGCCCATGCCGCCGCATGCACGCGCATCTCCTTCGGCGTCGGCCGCGCAGGCAAGCCCTTCAGATCCGCCAGCGCCGCCTGCAAAGCGAGATCCCCCGCCGGAAACACGTCCGCGCGCCCCAGCGCAAACAGCAGATATATTTCCGCCGACCACACCCCCAGGCCCCGCACGCTCGAAATCACCGTCACCGCCGCGTCGTCATCGAGCCCCGCCAGCGTTTCGGTGCACAAAATCCCGGCCCGGAACGCGTCGGCCACCGCCCGCGCATGCGCGATCTTCGGCCGCGACAACCCCGCCGCCCGCAGCGCATCGTCGGACAACAAAAGCAATCCATCCGGCGTCTCGCACCCGTCCAGCGCGCAGAGCCGGCCCCAGATTGCCGCCGCCGCCTGATTGCTGATCTGCTGGCCGACGATGGCACTCAGCAAGCCCGAAAATCCCGGCGTGCGCGTGCGCCACGGCAACGGCCCCGCTTCGCGCTCGATACGCGCCAGATACGGATCGAGCCGGGCGAGGCGGTTCAGGCCGAGCCTTGCGGGGCGGGGGACAATCATCAGGAAGGAAGTGTTCTTTTTTGAAAAAAAGAACCAAAAAACTTTTGCCCCGACGCCCTCATCACCTGACGGGTCTTACGTCACCTAACGCGGCGCCCAACAAACAAAAGTTTTTTGGTTCTTTTTTTCAAAAAAACACGTCTTACTTTTCCTTCCTGTGCAACCATCCCGGCCCGGGCCGATGCTCCATCGGCATCACCACCGCCGGCACCTCATCCGCATCCGCGCGAAGCTGCACCACCGCCGTCGTCAGCGCCCCCAGCGCCGCCAGCAGCAGACCGGTGATCGCCGCCGTCCGCATCACGCCCTCCAACTCTGCCCCAGCATCGGCTTAACCGCGCCATGTTGCAGACCGATGTGCCCATGGTCCCATATCGAAACCGAATGTAACGCGCCACTATGTGGGCGCCCCGATGCGCCTATAACTCCCGCATGGACTCGATGCCGCACATCCTGGTCGTGGACGACGATCGCGAAATCCGCGACCTGCTCGCCCGCTTCCTCGAACGGAACCGCTTCCGCGTCACCGCCGCCCGCGACGGCCGCGAAGCCCGCCGCGCCTGGCCGCTCGGCCACTACCAGCTCGTCGTGCTCGACCTGATGCTGCCCGGCGAGGGCGGCCTGGAACTGGCCCGCTGGCTGCGCTCGCAAAGCGATATCCCGATCGTCATGCTCACCGCCATGGGCGAGGAAACCGACCGCATCATCGGCCTGGAACTCGGCGCCGACGACTATGTGCCGAAGCCGTTCAACCCGCGCGAATTGCTCGCCCGCATCCGCGCCGTGCTCCGCCGCACCACTGAACGCGCCGAAAAACGCGTCGAACCCGCGTCGAAAAACGTCCGCTTCAGCGGCTGGACGCTGGAACCCGCACGCCGCCGCCTGCTCAACCCGGACGGCGCCGAAGTGGCGCTGACCGGCGGCGAATATGACCTGCTGGTGGCGCTGGTCGAGCGCGCCAACCGCGTGCTGACCCGCGACATGCTGCTCGACCTGCTGCGCGGCCGCCAGGCCGGCCCGTTCGATCGCGCCATCGACGTCGCTATCAGCCGCCTGCGCCGCAAGCTGGAGGATGAGGGCCGGCACCCGCAATTGATCAAGACCGTGCGGGGCGGGGGCTACGTGCTCGCGGCGGAAATTGAGCGGGATTGAGAAGGAAGGTTGGGGGGGCGCGCCGCGCCCCCAAACCCCCGTCACCATTGCGCTCAGGAAACGGGCGCACATATGGCCCACCAGCCTGGGCGCACGCACGCTGCTGACGCTGCTGCTGGGACTTGCGCTGGTCCAGGCGGCCGGCCTCACCATCCACGCCTATGACCGCATCGGCCTGCAACACCAGGCCGATCTGCGCGACATCGGCAGCCACGCCATGGGCATCTACCGCTCCGTGGTCGCCACCTCCGTCAGCGAACGTCCCGCGGCACTCCAGGAACTGCCACTCCCGCCTGGCACCACTGCCAGCCTGACCGACGGCCCGCCGCTGCTGCCGGAGGAGGTAACGCCCGACGAAATGGTCCGCGTCATCCGCGCCAGCATGTCGCTGGTCCCGGTCCGCCAGGCCAACCACGCCCGCGATGTGCAGATGCGCGGCATACCGTGGGACAGCGGCATCACCGTCGGCTACGAATTGCCCGAACACGACGCCGGCTGGCTGCAAATCCACATCCTGGTGCCGCCGCCGCGCCCGTGGCACTCGCCCACCTTCCTGTGGGCGTTCGCGCTGATGACGCTCTGCGCCGCCATCCTGAGCTACTGGGCGGTCCGCCAGCTCACCGGCCCGGTCGCCACCCTGGCCGCCGCCGCCGAACGCCTCGGCCGCGACGTCAACGCCCCGCCGCTGCCGGAAGGCGGCCCCGACGAAGTCGCCCGCGCCGCCTCGGCCTTCAACACCATGGCCAGCCGCATCCGCCGCTTCGTACAGGACCGCACCTTCCTGCTCGCCGCCATCGGCCATGACCTGCGCACCCCGATCACCCGCCTGAAACTGCGCGCCGAATTCATCGACGACGACGAACTGCGCGAAAAATTCCTCGCCGACCTCGACGAGCTGGACACCATGGTGTCGGCAACGTTGGCCTTCAGCCGCGACACCGCCGACAAGGAACCCGCCGTCGCCCTCGACCTCGCCGCCCTGCTGCGCACGATTCTGGACGAAACCGGCGACGCACGCCCCGACTCCGCCGACCACCTGGTGCTGGAAAGCACCACCCACGTAACATTACGAGGCCGCCCCGTCGCGCTGAAGCGCGCCTTCGCCAACCTGATCGGCAACGCGGTCAAATACGGCAACGCCGCCCGCGTCTGCCTGAACGCTCCCCAGGCCGGCGTCACCACCATCACCGTCGAGGATGACGGCCCCGGCCTGCCGCCCGACCAGTTGGAACGCGTGTTCGACCCGTTCTACCGCGTGGAAGACAGCCGCAACCGCGAAACCGGCGGCACCGGCCTCGGCCTGCCGATCGCGCGCAACATCTTCCGCGCCCACGGCGGCGACGTGGTCCTCGCCAACCGCGCCGGCGGCGGCGCCCGCGCCATCGTCACGTTGCCAGTATAAAGAACAGAGCCAACGTAGGGCGCATAAGCGAAGCGCCAGGCGCCGGCGCAACGCGCGAACCGGTATCCGGTCGCGTAAGCGACGATACGGCTGGGCAGGTAGTGCGCATGACCCCTTCGCCGTGCAGGCCACCTGCTTGCTATCATCAATTGCGTTGGGAGGTGCCCATGCCGTTCCGAAAAGCGTTGTGGAAGATCTTTGGCATATTGTTTCTGCTGCCGGTGACCGCATGCCCACAGAGCGGCCCCAAGGCCGAGCGGCCCGGGCCTACGCCCCAAAGCATGGCAGAGGCTGACCACGTCCAAAGCATTTTGAATTGCATGCATGATTTTGAAATGAGCTCAAAAGATCGCCCCGAAATCGTTGCGCTTATTAATGGGCAGCATTTTGCTGTATTCAATTGGAAAGACCACTCCCCGCCGAGGCTGACGAGCGGACTTCAATGCAGCTTCGCTGCTGTGACGGATACGTCGAACGGCCACATGATGGCCGTTCCGGTCTGCAAGTTCGGTGGGAGCTGGCACGCGTTCGGGAGCGGCTACGGGCCAGTGGTCTGGGCCAAACCGTTCCTCGCCTGTCAGGGCGTAAGGGCATCGCGCCCCGAGGCTTGAGCACGTCGCTCGCATGGCCCTTCGCCATGCGAGCGACGTGTTGGCTACGCCGCTTCCTTGATCGCGCTGGCCGCGCGCGGTGCTGGCACCGGCGGGCGGAAATCATGGCGCCGCCAGTCGGGCGGGAACAAAAACAGCTCGGTGCCCGGCGCGATATCGGTTCTGCCGCCCAGATAATGAATTTTCTGGAAGCCCGGCAGATGTTCGCCGCGCAGCGCCATGATCGTTTCGCCGGGCTTGATCTCGATCAATTCGTCCTGCGACAGGTCGGACACCAGCGCCAGGCGGCGTTTCAGATAGGTGCGCTTCTTCGCTTCGAACGTGAACGCTTCGCGTGCGCCGAAATAATACATCTGCAGCCATTCGCGCAACGACCGTATGCGATCGGTGCCGAAATAGATAAAATGCTGGAACTCGCAGTCCGTAAAGCGCAAGCCGAGGCCGCGCACCACCGCCGGCATGATCGGGTCCTTGGCGCCGTCGGCCGGCTCATAGGTGCCGTAATACAGCGACGGGTCCATGCGGAAGCCGAGGATTTGCGACAATTGCTGCGCCATGTGGACATAGAGCGCGCGGGCGGGATGCGTCTTGGTCAGCATCATGCGCTGTTCGCGCAAGCCGGCCTCGATGAAATCGGTGCAGGTGATCTGCGTCTCGCCGATCTCCTCCAGCCGGCGCAGCATTTTGTTGCAACGCGCGACATGGGGTTCCAGCCCGTCGATCGTATGACCTTCGACGATAAATGTCTCGTAGGCGGAAAAACTGTCGAATTCCAGCGCCAGACGTATCAGTTCGGGATAGTACCGATATGTCTTGCCCTCGCCAAACGTTGCAAATCCGGGGAAATAGCCATGCCACTCGACCAGCGGGTAGGCCACGGTCTGCACGCCCTTGTCGGCGCACACCTCCAGCAGCCGGGAGGTATTATATTCGCCGGCGCGATGGATCGGCGAGAACACGCACGCGTCATATTTGCCGAGTTCCTCGTAAGGGAACGGCTTGTTGGAGTCCATCAGCACCCAGTTCGCGATCCTGCCGATCGTCATGCCGGGCGGCCCATAGGCCTTGAGCATTTTTTCGAACGACGCCGCATGGCACGCGCCGTATAGTAAAATCTTCATCACGAGGTCCCTGGCCGAATCGTTCGCCCGCCCGTACGCGGCGCAACCGTCACATACACCAGCGCCGGCCGACTATGCCCGGCACCGGTAAATAAAGCGCGTAACCCAGGGTAATGATGCGTGCCGCGCATGTCTATTCCATTCGCTGCCGGCCAGCCGTGGCCCGGATGTCATCCGGGACAGCCCAGCTGAAGAGCAAAGGTTTTTTTCTTTTTTTTTCAAAAATAAGGCCTGCCTGCCTTACGCTGGCCTTGCGCCCTGTGCTGATGCTAAACCCTGGGTTGTGCACCCCGCCATCGCACACGCGCGTGACGCATTTGCCGCATGGCTGGCCGCCGAGCGCGGCCGTTTCGCGCTGTTTCTGCCGGTCTGCATGGGCGCCGGCATCATTGCATATTTCGGCCGCGTGTCGGAGCCGTCCCTGTGGCCGGCTGCCGCCATCGCGGCGACGACGCTCGGTTTGGCCGCGTTGCGGCCGGCCCCGCCGCTGCTGCGCGCCGCGCTGCTCGCCATCTGCTTTGCCGCCGGCGGTTTCGCCAGCGCGCGGCTGGCAACCTGGCGCGCGCCGCCCTGGCCCGACCTGCCGCGCGGCGCCGTCGTTATTGCCGGGACCATTACGTCCCTGGAGGCGCTGCCGGAGGGCAGGCGGGTTACCCTCGGCGCCCCGTCGCTGGACGGCGCGCCACCTCTCGCCCGCGCGATCCGCCTGCGCCTGCGCGATACCGACGACATCCTGTTGGCGCCGGGCGACGCGATGCGCGTGCGCGCGCTGATCCGGCCGCCGTCGCCGCCTGCTTATCCGGGCGGCTGGGACATGCAGCGTGATGCCTGGTTTGCCGGCATCGCCGCCTATGGCTTCGCCATCGGGCCGGCCGCGCGACTGCAACCGGCTTCGGGTGGCCGGTGGCAAAATCTGCGCGAAAGCGTCGCCGCCCGGATCATGGCAGCACTCCCCGGCCCGCGTGGCGCCATCGCGGCCACGCTGCTGACCGGCATCGGTACCGCCATTCCACCAGATGACCGCGCCGCTTTTCAGGCCAGCGGCCTGGCGCATCTGCTGGCGGTCGCCGGCCTGCATATCGGCATCGTCATGGGCTCGCTCTTTGGCTTGACCCGCGCGGCATTGGCCGCCAGCGAACGCATCGCACTGCACGCGCCGGTCAAGCGCATCGCCGCGGTCGCGGCGCTGGGCGGCGGCGTGCTCTACCTGGCGCTCACCGGCGCGCATGTGCCGATCCTGCGCAGCTTCGCCATGGCGTGCCTGGTCACGCTGGCGCTGCTCACCGGCCGTCGCGCCGTGTCGGTCCGTGCCCTGGCGCTGGCCGCCCTGGCGCTGATGGCCACCGCGCCCGATATCATCCTCGGCGTCAGTTTTCAGATGAGCTTCGCCGCCGTGCTGGCGCTCGTCGCCGGCTGGGAGGTGCTGGCGCCCCGGCTTGCGCTGCTCACCGCCGGACGCTGGTGGCGCGGGCCGGCGCTATATGTCGGCGGTCTGGCGGTGACCAGCGCGCTCGCGGGCACGGCGTCACTGCCATACGCGGCCTATCATTTCGGTAACGCCACGCTGTTCTACGTGCCCGCCAACATGCTGGCGGTGCCGCTCACCGCGCTCTGGGTCATGCCGTGGGGCATGGCCGCGCTGGCGCTGATGCCGTTCGGGCTGGAGCGCCTGGCGCTCGCGCCGATGGGCGCCGGCATCGCCGGCCTGCGTGCCATAGCGCATGGCGTCGCCGCCTGGCCAAACGCGCTGTGGCCGGTGCCGCAGATGCCGCCGGCCGGCCTGTTGCTGGTATCGGCCGGCCTGATCTGGCTGTGCCTGTGGCGCACCCGCCTGCGCCTGATCGGGTTGGCCGCAATGCTCGCCGGCCTGGCGAGCCCATGGCTGGCGCCGGCGCCGGACATCCTCGTCTCGCCCGATGCACGCGTGATTGCCGTGCACGTGGGGGGCCAGATGTTCGTCAGCGCTGCCCCGGGCGCCAGCGCCTTCGACCGTGAGGCGCCGGGCCGCGTGTGGGGCAGCCAAAACGGGGGCGTCCTGTCATGCCTCGCCGGCGCCTGCCCGCTCACGATACGCGGCGCCCTTGCCCTGCTGCTGATCGATCCGGCGGCCGATTGCACCGGCGCGACGCTCGTGCTGTCCGCGTTGCCGCTGCACGGCCGTTGCCGCGCGCCGGTCGTGATCGACCGTTTCAGCGTCCGTGCCGAGGGTGCCACGGCGATCACGCTCGGCCCGGCGGGCGCACTGCGCGTAACCGATCATGCGCTACGCGGTCGGAGGCCCTGGGTGATCGCGCCGGCGACTGGCACCACACCATCGGGGTTGCCGCCTGCACAGACAGAGTAAGAAAGTGTTATTTTTTGAAAAAAAGAACCAAAAAACTTTTGCTCATTGGCGTACGCGACCTGCTGCGAAATGGGCCGCGTCAGCCAACGCGTAAAAGTTTTTTGCTTCTCTTTTTCAAGAACGAAGAACTTCCTTTCTTTGTGAACCATGTTTCATGACGCGGGTTTCACCGCAACGTCAGAGCTTTGTTCAGGCGCGTTGCCGTAAAGCCACGCGCGATCGGCGCCCGCGCCGAGCAGTTCAGCAAGACCTGGGAGAAACCATGACGACGCTCACCACGCGCCCCCGCCGCCATCTCGCCGCCGCGTTGCTCGCGGCAACTGCCCTGTGCGCCATGACGCCGGCGCGCGCGCAGGAAACCGCGATCGACCCGGGCGCCATCAGCCATCCGCTGCCCGACTTCGTGAACCTGGTGAAGCGGGTCAAACCCGCCGTCGTCAGCATCACCAGCAAGATCGTCGATGACGAGCAGGAAGGCGCGGCGCAGGGCGGCCTCGACGGCCGCAGCCCGTTCGCGCTGCCGTTCCCGTTTAGCCAGATGCAGCCCCGCGCGCGGGCCGTCGAGGCACGCGGCTCCGGCTTCCTGATCGACGCCGACGGCACGGTCGTCACCAACAACCACGTGGTCAAGAACGCTAAATCCGTCACCGTCACGCTGGATGACGGCACGACGCTGCCGGCGAAAATCATCGGCCATGATGCGCGCAGCGATCTCGCGGTGCTGCGTATTTCCGCCAACCATCGGCTGCCCTACATCAATCTTGGCGACTCCGACGAGGCGCAGCCCGGCAGTTGGGTGATTGCCGTGGGCAATCCGTTCGGGCTTGGCGGCACCGTCACCGCCGGCATCGTGTCGGCCCGCGGCCGCGACATCGGCGAAGGCCCGTATGACAGCTTTATTCAGATCGATGCCGCAATAAACCAAGGCAATTCCGGCGGCCCGCTGTTCACGCAGGATGGCCGCGTCGTCGGCGTCAACACCGCCATCTATTCGCCCAGCGGCGGCTCGGTCGGCATCGGCTTTGCGATCCCCTCCAACACCGTCAAGGCGGTGGTGGCGCAACTCGAAAAGACCGGCCACGTCACGCGCGGCTTCATCGGCGTGAACGCGCAGGCGGTGAACGCAGCTATGAGCGCGGCACTGCACCTGCCGCAAAGCAGCTCCGACGACCGTGGCGCGCTGATCGCCAGCGTGGAGGCGGACAGCCCCGCCAGCCGCGCTGGCGTGCAGCCCGGCGACGTGATCGTCGCGGTCAATGGCCACCATATCGGCAACCCGCGCGAGCTTGCCATCACGGTCAGCCAGATCCCGCCCGGCAACACCGCGTCGCTCGCCATCCTGCGTGATGGCGGCAGCAAGACGCTGGATGTATCGGTCGGCACGCTGCCGTCCGACCAGGCGTCCGGCCGCGTCGGCAACAGCCCGCAGGGCAGCCCGGCGCTGGGTGTCGGCCTGCAGGCGCTGACGCCGAATTTGCGTCAGCAACTCAGCCTGGCGGACAATATCCGCGGCGCGGTGATTACCGAGGTGAAGCCGGGCTCGACGGCCGAGCAGGCGGGCTTGCAGGCCGGCGACGTGATCGTGGCCGTTGGCGACAAGGCTGTTGCCAGCCCGGCCGACGCGACGCGCGAAATCCGCGACTCGCTGAAGGTCAACCAGGCGGTGGCGCTGCGCATCATCCGCGACGGGCAGAACGCCTTTGTCGCCGTCGCACCGGCACAGAGCGACCAGGCGAATTCGGACGACAACGCCGATAAGTGAAGCATGAGACGGGGCCAGGGACAAAATCCCCGGCCCCGGTCTTATGATGGTCCGTGCGATGCCGCGCCGGTGCGCCGTAGGGCGCTTACGCGGCGCGCCATGCGCCGTCGCAAGCTGCCGCGTTGGCGATATCGCCCGCACAGGCGGGGCCAACATCATTCCCGGCGCGTTGCGACGACGGACTGCGCTTCGCATATCCGTCCTACGACGGCTGGCTAAAATGAGAGCCGGCCTAGGGTGCGCGTCAGCTCACCGAATTCGCCCCGCAACAAACCCGCACCCCAGATACCGAACCTACCGTAGACTGGGTTCTCAACCCGCGCCGTACGCCCCTGCCAATCACGCCCGGCCGCACACTACATCGCGAATCCCGGCATATTATCGAGCAATTCCTGATACGCTTCGGCTGTCATCCGGCGACGCAACGCCCGCACGCTGGTGACCAGAATACCGCCGGCGGCGCTATATTGTTTCCAGGCCGCCATCGCCACGGCGGCGAGTTTTTCTTCGCTCATCTCTTCCGATTGCACGTCGGCGAGCAGGTTGGCGTATTCGACGGTGTTCTTGATGCGGTAATGCGCTTCGCGCAGCTCCATATCCTTGTCGAACACCAGCTTATGCGCTTTCTGCGCCTGCTTTTTCAGCTCCATTTCGGTGCCGACGATGCTCGCCAGGATTTGCAGTTTCGCCTGATCCTCGCCGGAGAATTCGCCGCGCGGATCGGACGAGATGACGCACACGGCGCCAAGGCTGTGCCCGCCGGCGCCGCGCAGCGGCGCACCCGCATAAAACCGTATATTGGGCTCGCCGACGACCAGCGGATTTGCCGAAAAGCGCGGATCCAGGCGCGCATCCGGCACCACGAACACGCCGTCGCCTTCCATGGCGTGACTGCAAAAACTATCCTCGCGCGCCGTCTGCGCCACATCGATGCCGGCCCGCGCCTTGAACCATTGGCGGTCATGATCCACCAGCGAGACCGCCGCCATCGGTGTGTCGAACAGCACGCGGGCGAGGGCGACCACGCGGTCAAAAGCGTCCTCCGGCCCGGTGTCCATCACGCCGTAACTGGCGAGTTCGGCGAGCCGGTCAGCTTCCGTAGGCGTGATCAGGACAGGCTTTGGATTGGCGGGCGCGGTCAAGCCATCATACATGATGCGTCTCCTTTTCGATAACCGTGCACTAGAATATAAGTTTACGTTAAAGGATACTGTCGCACTGGTCTATATTTTAATTCTTGTGACGGACCGCCGGGCGCGAACAGGCGTCATGCATTGCCGATCGGCCGCAGACATTCCGACGAGGTTTCCCGCAGCAGCACCGCAAATAATTTCAGCGCGTCGGCCGCGCCGCGATCCTGCAAGGTCCGCGTGGTGAACTGGATCGCGAACAGCTCGGCCTGGTCGGCGATGATATGTGCCGCCCGGCGCATCGCCTGCTGGGCCAGCGCCAGCTGCATGTCTTCCGATAATTCCTGCCAATCCGCGAGCGCCATGCGCGCCACCATGCGCCGCAGGAGTTAAGAAGCTGCTGTAGGGTCGGCTGCTTTGCAGCCCACCACACCCCGGCCACGCCGACGCGTCTACTTTCTGGTCAACTCATACAAAGCGACCGTGGCCGCGGCCGAGACGTTAAGGCTTTCCATGGTGCCGGGCATCGCCAGACCGGCCAGCTCGTCGCACGTGTCGCGCGTCAGGCGTCGCAAGCCGGCGCCCTCGGCGCCCAGCACCAGCGCCACGCGGCGCTCCGCCAGCGGCACGCCGCGCAAGGGTGCCGCGTCTGCCGCCAGCCCGACGCACCAGACATTGGCCGCCTTGAGCGCCACCAGCGTGCGGGCCAGGTTTACTGCCCGGATCATCGGCACGATTTCCAACGCACCGCTCGCGGCCTTGGCGAGCGCGCCGGTTTCCTCCGGCGCGTTGCGGTCTTGCGTGATCACGCCGGCGGCGCCGAAGGCGGCCGCCGAGCGCAGGATGGCGCCGACATTGCGCGGGTCGGTGACCTGATCGAGCACCAGCAACGGTCCGGCGCGCTCCAAGAGCTGCGCCAGCGGCGGCTGCGGCAGCGGGTCGGCCAGCAACGCCACGCCCTGATGCACCACGTCGCGCCCGAGCATCTGGTCCAGCCGGTCGCGGGCGATGCGCTCCGGCGGCACGCTGAAGGGCGGTCGCACCTGCTCGGCGAGGGTTTTCTCCGCCTCCTCGGTCACCAGCAGCCGGCGCAGCCGCCGCGCCGGATTGACGAGTGCTGCGGCGACCGGATGCATGCCGTAAATCCAGATCGTCCCGCTCGGCGTGTCCGGCCGCGCCGGCCGCGGCGGCCCGCCGCTGCCCACGCCCGGTCGCGGCCCGCTCCTGAAATTTTCGCCGCGCCCCGGCGCCGCCGGCCGGACCGCCCCGTCCTTGCCGCCATGCTTGGGTCCGCTGGGCGCGCCAGGCCGGGGCGCGTTCGGGCGATGGCCGGGAGAGGGTGGTTTCATGCCGGGGCCTATAGAGCGCCCCGCCGCCCGCCGCCATGCCCCTTCGCACGCACCGCTGCTCGTTGACAGGCTGGTCGTTCGGGCATAGGTCGCGCGCCGGCCCGCCCGTGGAGGGGTGCCCGAGTGGTTAAAGGGGACGGACTGTAAATCCGTTGTCGAAAGGCTACGTTGGTTCGAATCCAACCCCCTCCACCAGCGCTGCCATCCGCCCGATGCCCTACCCGGCGCCGGTTTCGTCGCAGTCCAGGATCGCCGCGCAGCGTGGATCGCTATTGATGGACCGGCAACTCTCGTCACGGCAGGTGCTCGACTCGGTCGCGCAATAGGCCATGTCCGCGGCGGCCCGCAGGCCAGCTTCGCGCACCGCAGGCTGATCCAGAATGCCCGCTTCTTTCAAATTATTGAGCAGCGCCTTATAGGATGTGCCATAGCTCTCCAGGCCGGGCTGGACGGCGGCGCGCAGGTTCGGTTGCTGCGACAGCGTATGCCGGAAGAACTCCACCCGCGCCTTCATCACGCCGGCACAATAGGCGGTGCGGCGCTGCGCCGGCGACAACTCGGCCGCGCTCGCGTGCCACGGCACGCCCACAACGCATAACAGCAGACCAAGTAGAGCTGGCGGCCGCATGTGGGTTCCTCCGTCTGGCATCGCCGACGCGGAGACCAGCCTAGCAAATCGCCGCATGCGGGCGCTCGTGAAAACGCGCGCGCCGCATTGCGGGCACGGTTCATGCTTGTCAGAATCGCCGCCGATGCGATGACTTCATTATGATCCCCAGGGGCCTGACCACCAGCAATCCAACTCGTACGGCCGAAGAGTCCGACGAGCAGTTCGAGGCGCGTCTGGCGCATGAGGCACGGCGCATTGCCCGTGCAATCCGGTCGGTGCGCGAGGGCCGCGTGGTGCGCCTGAGCAAGATGGCCGAATGGGCCGGCAGCCTCGGCACCGCGAACATCCTGCCCTTGCCGCGCGCCCGCCGCCTGCTCGACCGCCAGACCGTCATCGGCGCCGCCAGCCTGGCCGATGAAGCCTGCGAAAGCCTCGATCACATCGAATGGTGGTATAGCCGCCCCGGCGATGATGCCGAGTCCAAGTCGGTCAAGCGCGTGCGCGCCATTGTTACTGCCATGGTGCGCCTCGCCGAAACCCGCGATCGCGGGCTGCCCGGCGCGATCCGCGGTACACGCGAGCTGGTATGCCAGAGCCACCGCATCGTTTACGTGGTGGTGCGGCGCGATCGCGCCACCGGCAACCCGGGCGACGTTGTGGTGTTCGATATTTTCGGCCCGGCGCAGCCGCGCTGACAGGTTCGCCACGGAGGCCCGCCTTGACCGCACCCGGCATACCGGCTGTAGCCAGTGCGTGATCCGCACCCGCCTGCTTTGTCTTCTGGCGCTCGCCGCCGCAGCACCTGGGCCGCCGGCGCTCGTGGCGGCATTGCCGCCTGGCCCGCTGCACGCGCCGCTGCGCCAGGTGCTGTTAAAGCCGTACGCGGAAACCACGCAGACGCTGCTGGCCGACCCGGCCTGGGACGGCGAGAGCCTCGATGCGTTGAAGTCGATCAGCCCGGATCTCGTCCTGGTTGATGGCGCGCAACTGGCCGCAGGCTGCCGCGCCGCCCAGTTCCGCAAGCTGGATTGGGCCCATCTCAATCGCGACGCCTATCTGCCGCAGGCGGCCACCGAGTGCGGTGCCGGCGCCTACCTTACCGCCGTGGCCCTCGCGTGGGACCGGGACAAATTCGCCGCGGCGCCATCATGGTCGGATTTCTGGGACGTGGCGCGCCATCCCGGCCGCCGCGCGCTACAGCGCACGGCGCGCGGGACGCTCGAAATCGCGCTGTTGGCCGATGGCGTCTCCGCCGGCGACGTCTATCGCACGCTGCGCACGCCGGACGGTCTGGACCGGGCCTTTCGCAAGCTCGATCAGCTCAAGCCATATATTCAATGGTGGGATCAGCCGGCGCAGCCGGCGCAGTGGCTGGCCGCCGGGCATGTGCTGCTCACCTCCGCACCGGCGGCCGGCCTGGTGGCGGCCGGCACGTCCGCCCATCGGCGGCTCGCGCTGCAATGGACCGGCAGCCTGACCGAGACATGGTTTTTTGTGGTGCCGCAGACTGCGCCGCACCCAGTCGCGGCGATGCTTGCGCTCGCCACCGCTGCCGACGCGGTGCGTCAGGCGCAACTGGCGGAAGCGGCCGGCGTGGGGCCCGCCGTGCGCGCTGCGCAGGATCTGCTGCCGGCCGCGGCACGCGCGCAGAATCCGGCGGCGCCGGAGAATATGCAGGGGGCGCTCGCTCTGGATGAGTCGTTCTGGGCAGATAACCGGGCCAGGCTGGATGCTCGATTTGTGGCGTGGCTGGCGAAGTAAGGAAGACTTTTTTTTGAAAAAAAGAAGCAAAAAACTTTTGCCAGCTGGCACACGCGGCCCTTTTCGAAATAGACCGCGTACGCCAAGGAGCAAAAGTTTTTTGCTTCTTTTTTTCAAAAAAGAAGTCTTTCTTCCTTAATTTCCCACAAAAATCCGCCCCGGATTAAGAATCCCCCCCGGATCCATCGCCGCCTTCACCCGCCGCGTGAGTGCCGCCAGCGCCGGCGCCTCGGGCGGTACTACGGGCACCTCGAGGCGCAGCGGGGCAGGGGCGCGCAGCAACGTCCAGACGCCACCGGCCGCGCGTGCGGACTCCATGATCGCGCCGTGCATTGCCGTCGTCGCCGGCCCGCGCATCAACGCAAGGCCGCCGCCCCAGTCCAGATACCCGTCGCCGCCGGCCGCCTGGGCCGCGGCAAGAATATCGGGCCCGCGGGACGGACGCACCGACACGCGCCACACCGCGTCGGTCTCCGCCGCCGTCAGCACATCGGCATCGCGGATGGCAGCCCAGGCGGCCTCGCTGCGCGCCTGGCCCCAGATCTCCGCGTCCGCCCCGAACGGCGCCAGCAGCGCGCGCAGTTTGTCGATCCGGTATGTGACCGAATTGGCGAAATCCTCGATCCGTGCCAGCGCGACCGCACCGGCCAGGCCCAGATGCCGCGCCGCGGCCGCCGGCAAATACGCGGCTCCCGATACGCCGAATGGCGATCCGAGTGCTGCCGACAACGCCGTGACCGCGGCCGCGGGGGCCAGCCCATGCAGCGCCAGGCTGGCCGAACATTCCGCCACCGGCAGCACTTTCAAGGTAATCTCGGTCATGACCGCCAGCGTGCCGTGACTGCCGGCCAGCAGTTTACACAGATCGAGCCCGGTGACGTTCTTCAGCACGCGGCCGCCGCTGACGATGATGTCGCCGGCACCATTCACCGCGCGCACGCCGAGCACATGGTCGCGCATCGCACCCGCGGCAATCCGTCGGGGGCCGGACAGATTGCTCGCCACCAGCCCGCCCAGCGTCGGGCCGCCCTCGGTGCCCATCAACCTGGAATAGTCGGGTGGTTCGGCGATCAGATGCTGCCCGTCCGCCGCCAGCGTCGCCTCGATATCGCGCAACCGCGTGCCGGCGCGGGCGGCAAACACCAATTCCTTCGGCGCCTGCAGCGTAATACCGGCGCATTCATCCATGCGTATGGTTTGTGCGGCCTGCACCGGGCGCAGCATCTGCTCGAGCGTGCCGCCGCCGCGCACTGCCAGTGGCGTGCGCGCGTCATGTGCCCCGCGGATGATCGCCGCGAGTTCGGCCTCGCTCGCCGGTGCCAGCATGGTTATGCAGCCTTAAGAAAAAGACTTCTTTTTTGAAACAAAGAAGCAAAAAACTTTTGCTCGTTGGCGTATGTGGCCCAGCGTGAATTTGGCCGCTTGGGCCAGGGCAAGAAAAGAAAATTAACCACGACGGCACGGAGCGCACGAAGAGGAGGAAACTCGTTTTGTTTTCGTGAAATTCTTCGTGTGCTGCGTGCCTTCGTGGTTAGATTTTTTTGCCGCCGCCACGCGGATGTTCGTGACCAGGCGCGATGCCCGACCCAAACCGTTTCTTTCAAAGAAGATCACCGACCGCTCAGCCTACCGGCTCAACCACGAGCGGAAATACCTTTGCCGGGTTCAGCAGCCAGTCCGGATCGAACGCCGACTTGATCCGCCGCTGCTGGTCGAGATCGATCGCCGAGAACTGCACGCCCATCAGGTCGCGCTTCTCGATACCTACCCCGTGCTCGCCGGTCAGGCAGCCGCCCATTTCCACGCAGAGCTTCAGAATATCGGCGCCGAGCACTTCAGCTTTGGCGAATTGTTCGCTGTTGTTGGCGTCGAACATGATCAGCGGATGCAGATTGCCGTCGCCGGCGTGGAAGATGTTGCACACGCCCAGGCCCGCCGCGTCCGCCATCGCACCGATGCGCGCCAGCGTCTCCGGCAGGCGGCTGGTGGGGATGGTGCCGTCCATGCAGAAATAATCCGGGCTGATCCGGCCGACGGCGCCGAACGCGCCTTTGCGGCCCTTCCAGATCGCCGCACTTTCTTCCGGCGTCGCCGCCACGCGCAGGCTGACCGGATCGAATTGCCGGCAGATCTCCGCCAGACGGCCCAGCAACTCGTTCTGCTCCGCCTCGCTGCCTTCCACTTCGATGATCAGCATCGCTTCGGCGTTGAGCGGATATTGCGCGTGCGCGAACGCCTCGCAGGCATGGATGGCCGGCCGGTCCATGAATTCCAGCGCCACGGGAATGATGCCGGAGCCGATGATGGAGGCCACGCACGCGCCGGCGATTTCGTTGGACGAAAAGCCCGCCAGCATGGCGCGCGCGCCTTCGGCGGCGCGCAGAATCCGCACCGTGACCTCGGTCACCACCGCGAGCATTCCTTCGCTGCCGGTCAGCAGGCCCAGCCAATCATACCCGGCCGCATCCAGGTGCGTGCCGCCGATATCGAGGATATCGCCGTCGATCGTCACGACGCGCAGGCCGAGCAGGTTGTTCGCGGTGACGCCGTATTTCAGGCAATGCGCGCCGCCCGAATTCATGTTGACGTTGCCGCCGATCATGCAGGCGAGCTGGCTGGAGGGATCGGGCGCGTAGAAAAACCCTTCGTCGGCCACAGCACCGGTGATCGCGAGGTTCGTCACCCCGGCCTGCACCACGGCGAAGCGGTCGGCAAAATCCACCTCGAGGATGCGGTTCATGCGGGCGAGGCCGATGACCACGCTGTCGGCCAGCGGCAGCGCGCCGCCGGACAGCGACGTGCCGGCGCCGCGCGGCACGACGCGCACGCCGTTGGCGTGGCAGAAGCGGAGCACTTCGGCCACCTGCTCGGTGGTTTCCGGCAGCACCACGGCCATAGGCGGCTGGCGGTAGATCGCCAGACCGTCCGTCTCGTAGGGTTTCAGGCAGAGTGTGTCGGAAATGACGCCCTCGCCGGGCACCAGGCGACGCAGGCCGGCGACGATGGCGTCGCGGCGGTTGAGGACGTCTTGCTTGGGGGCAGGGAGCGCGAGCATGCGCTAACTTAAGTAAGAAAAAGGAAGAAGTGTTCTTTTTTAAAAAAAAGAACCAAAAAAATTATGTTGAGCCTAACGGTGCTTAAGAAGACGCCAGCAGCTAGCAGACGCAACCGGCTTCTTGAGTGCCGCCAGGCTCAATATAGGCTTTTTTGTTCTTTTTTCGAAAAAGAACACTGCCTTTCCTTCTACCCTTGCCTTGCCTTCATCCGCGGATTTTTCTTGTTGATCACATAGACGCGCCCATGGCGGCGCACCACGCGGCAATCCTTGTCGCGGATTTTCGCCTGCTTGAGGCTGTTGCGGATCTTCATGGCACGACCTTGCTGGGCCCACGCGGGGCAAAGAGAGGCGCGGCGGATACCCTTGGGCGCCCGCCGATGTCAAGCAGAGCCGACCGCATACCACCGCACGAGCCGTAATCCGAGCCGCCGCATGAGCCTGATTCGCAGCAGCCAGAGCTCGGCCTCGTTGACGAAGGCGGAAGCGGCCGCGGTGTCCGGCTTCGGGCCGGCGGCCATCGATTTCACCGCGGCGCGCCAGGCGGCGAGCGTCGCGCTGACATGCCGGTCCGACACATCTTCCACGACGCGCACGTCGAATCCGAGCCGGGCCAGGCCCGTAGTGACCTGATCGACGCGGGGCATGTCCGGCTGCCGGTTCTCCAGCCGGCACCAGGCGGCGAACTCGCGGTCGTTGGCCGGGGCCGGCGCCTCGGTGACCAGTTCGGTCATGACGACACGACCATGCGGCCGCAGTGCCGCGGCCATACCGTCCAGCATCGCCGAGAGCTTGCCGCCGCGTGCCGCCTCCAGCGCCATGGCGTGATGTGCGTTATGGAGCCCGAAGCTCGGGCGGGCGGGATCCCATGTTGCGATCTGCAGGCGGCGGGCGGCTGGGTGGCTGGCCAGGCGCTGCGCCGCGAGATCTGCCAACGTCGCATCCGCTTCGAAACTCGCGACCCAACTGCCGAAATTCGCGACGATGGTTTCCGCCGGGCCGCCGAGACCGCCGCCGA
>Ga0116229_10002342_pt1 | contig 30566 bp, 31 predicted proteins | sample S1TSphgellanicum_3_FD_87313 | JGI IMG/M metagenome (GOLD analysis project Ga0116229, IMG submission 87313) | Host-associated microbial communities from peat moss isolated from Minnesota, USA - S1T2_Fc - Sphagnum magellanicum MG | ecosystem: Host-associated > Plants > Peat moss > Unclassified...
CGTTGGGTTTTGAAGGTTTTGCATACTTGTTTAAACATTATGTTCCATGTTTAATAATGTTCACCACATTCCATTATAAAACATAGTCATTGCTAACATTAATCTTCCTTGGTTTTTCGATTGTTTATTTGGATCGTATTTCCAAGGTTCCTCCTTCCCATCCTTTAAATTGTTCTAGTTTGTGCCTTTTAATTTTTTTCACTTCTATTGTTATTGTTCTTGCTTTGTCATTTTGTTTTCAATTAGTTCAGTCTCATCCTTGTGCACCTAGTAATATGGCGACATTTCATGTTGTTGGCCACTTGGACCTCACCATCATGGTCGATGCTTTAGGCACAACTTTTTTTTTTAAACAATGTTTGTTCACTATGTTTGCTTTTCAGCTAGGTTTTTTACATATATCCAAGGATGTTTTGTATGACTCTAATAACTTGGTTTTGAGTTTGTTATACCTAATTCCTACCATGTCCTCTCAAGGGCGTTAATGGGTGGTTGGCTTTGGCTATTATTGCATTGTTCATGATAATTTAACTCACAATTATCAAAATACCATTCTCATGCCAAGAATTGTAGGTTTTGTTGTCAAGATTGTGAAAGAGGAGCACGAGGTTCCTAAGATTCTCCTTCAATGTTTAAACATTTTTACATCTTTTTTTTTCATTGAACTATCTGATTCTTCCTCAAGTGATGACTTGACACCACTTCCTTTTTCAATCAAATCATCGATAACGATTTTTTAATCTATTGCCCCGTGGTCACCATGACCTTCTAGCCCGACTAGTAGTATTCAATTTGTTGTTTCTTACCTCCATGTTATGTTGTTCCTTATATATACCACCAATGAATTACAAAATTTGGATTATAGCACGATACTTTTCAAAAAGTTCAATTCCCCGATTGCTTTTAATGGAAATGTCCATTTCAAATTACCACTTGTGCTTCTAATTGTTCACGAGCTTTTGCAAATGCAAGGCATGGATAGAAAGTATAATGGACATGCTTGGTGCAAGGTGATCACAATTAATATATAAAAAAATTTTGAGCTTAGTTTCAAGAAGGCTTGTTACTTGGGTCACTTATGTTGTGTATAAGACAATTGTGAGAACTTCGTGCACACTACTTCTCACACTAAAATCTTCTAATGTGGTGAGTGCACACATATTCCAATCATAGGCCAAATTGCATTATCTCCATCTGTTTCATCCCTTGCATGCAAATTCTGTCATGCTCATCCACTCTATGTCATGGATTGTAGTGGATGAATCTATTATGTTGTACATAGACTCCGATCAATCTTAAGAGTAGTGATTCATCTTAGGCTCCACAAACATCCTATGGTGGATGGTAAGTGCAAAAAGTTTGTGGATGAGACTAGAAGGTTGATCGCAAAGGAGGTCAATCCCATGCCTAATGTTAAGATATTTGCGATTTCATTGAGTGTTAATAAGACTTTCTTAATTACGTATTTGTTTGAAGATAGTGGTGATGGCCTGATGGATCTTTTAAAGGGTAAACAACTGGAGCAAATCCAAATCAAGTTTTTAAAACTAAATTCACCCAACGTTCGTAACTTGGTTGCTTTTTTCAAACATTGTTTAGGGTGTGGCTATAGTGATAACATCCTTGAACTGAAGTCCAAAAGTCGTTATGACTACATTTAAAAATGTTGTTTTTGAAAACAAGTTGTAGGACATAAGGTTTTCATTTTCAAGACGTTGATAAATAGTGTGAGGAGTGGAGTTAGCCTTGTCACGCAAATGCAACCTACAAGGGATTTGTAGAATGCTTGGGTCATGTTTGATCATGTGAAGCATTTTGATGGCTAGACAACTATGGATTCTCATGTGTACAATCTTGCTTATTGTAAAGTGATGACCATTGCAATTTGTGACATGTAGTATGAGGACACTAAAGTTCAACATATCATGTGGACAAAGCTTAATGAAACAATGTTGAACAAGTTTTCAAAACTGAATTTTAAAGGATTCATGGTTTATATCACACAAGCCAATTGGAACGATGTCATAATTGTTTATGGTTATGAGCCCTTCCATCAAGTTGGTTGATAAAAAACACACATGTTTATTCCATTAGATTCAATCGTTCAATAGGCACACCAAATAGTTGATCAAACATGGATTGCAATATCAACACAAAGCTCTTTGCCACCAATACAAGAATGCAAAATCCTTAGTGGAGGTTGATAATCTCTATGTTATAATTCGTTATTGGTGGCTATCATTAAGCGTTGCTTTTGAAGCAAGTTTACCATGAGCTTACAAATTGGCTAAGCTTCTAAAATTTTCATGTTAGGCAATGGGGAGGTTTCATGGTCCATGTGAACATTTCACCTATGAACATCCTATGACTCCTTTTCTCTTCTATTGATTCAAAATTGGGAATCCATTCGCAATCAAGTTCCATTTGGACTCTACTTCCATCTTTGCCTCCATCTTTGTTGCGAGATTATAGATTTTGTTGATATTTAATTTCCTTTCATTTGCAAAAGTTTAATGATGAACAGTGAACTGACATGCCCATTTCTAATTTGGCCAAACCTGTCTATAACATATAGTTGTAGTAGTTGGGAAAATGTGACACTTGTCTATACACAACAACATCCAACAACTATGTTTGTGTTTTTAAACAATCTACATTTTATAAATAATACTTGCAAGGTGGTCCACCTGATCATGGTCCTGATAGGAATGAATTGTTGTTGAGTAGGGTTTATGGGTCAAATGATTTTGCTAAACTTGTGGTAGATGTCACAAATTACATGTTTGAGTCTTCCTTCACAAATCGCCTATTCACTTGGAAGGAGAAGAGGTTTTCGAGACTGCAAAGTGACCTATTCATTTTCCTCTTAACACAAACAATGATTCCCATCATCCTAATTGTGTGAATTTCTTTCGTCCACGAATAATTGTTCTTATTGTTGTGCCCAATAATGTAGAGGATGTATGCATTCAGCAATCACCCTCTAATCCTCATAATTTGTTACCTTTGGTATTTCGAAGTGGCCTAGAATTGAAGGAAAAATTTGTGTTGATGGCTAGTGGCATATTGAATGATGCCCACAAAATTTTGCAATTCAATGTTCAACACTCCAAAAAACCATTGGGCTTAAATGCAAAGCAAGGATCAACCTTTACAAATATGTAAGCAGAATTCCTATTCCATGTTACTCAGGTTTCTAGGTTGAATATTACAACAAATCATTCAAACACCACAAGCATTGGTTTTGTGTTGATGACTTTAATTGTTACGTCAGTGGAACAACACAAAAATTTATAGTTGTTAAACTTGTTGTTCCAACTTTATGGCCCATGCAAGAAAATATTAACTTAACTCAAAAAAAGGTAACAATTCTAAAAAAAAAGAAGGTTTTCATTTGATTGCCTACGTAGAAACAATGTTCAAAGTTTATTTGGCTTCCAATTTTCTAGTTTGAACAATTCCCATGTGCTTACTATGAAATGCCACAATCTTGTGAAGTCATTTGATGTAAGTTGTTGGCCTACAACTCATGGTGGTAAGAAGGTGAAACATCCTTTAGTCTTCAAATTAACACAACAACCCCAAGGGGGGCATTTAGTGTAAAGTTTGGGATTTACGTGCGTCAAACGACCATTTTTAAGGGGGGTATTAGATAATTGTTCAACCCGTTTTTTATCATCATATTATTATTTTATTTATATATATATATATATATATACATATTAAAGCTACCCTATGTTAATTATAATCCATTATTTTAAATTATTACATATCCTATATTATAATTAACTTTATTATTTGAATAAAATGTACCCTATTTTAAAACTAATTAACTTATAATTTTTACCCAACAACCAATATATTGCACCAATATATTATTCATGTATTTTCTACTTCTTTTTAGTAGTGTCCCCCCTGAAGACAACATCACACCAACAATTGGGAAGCTAGGAAGTTACTTTTCCAATGCACTAGTGTTTTCCCCATTGTTGATATCCCCCCACTTGGGTATGGACAAATTTACAGTATTATTTTAGATGACAAAGGATACGATGTGACTATTGGAAATTTCCCTTGGATGTTCATGTGTCGATTTTGTCACAATGTTGGCAAGTTCTTTGGGTGGCCATGGGGTGTATGTGTAATGTAAACATGTGTATCACATCTTACAAATGATTATGTTTTATGGGTTCACAGAAGAGCTCATTCATCAATGTACATGTAGTTGGGATGAAGTTCAACATTTGTTGAAGTGCCTTTAGCCTTTAATACATCACAAGTGTATCTGCATCAAATCAATTGTGATTTTGTCATTCATGAAGCTTTCAATTATTGTTTGGACTATGTAAGAAGTTTGGATTCCAGTTTCCATGAGATGTAAATTGATTTTGTTTTGGTGAATATACATTACTGTTGTTCATAAATTTATTTCCATTTAAGTTGATGCCATCAATAAAACTTTTGACAATCATTACATGCTTTCATGTATATTGGTTCATGTATAATATTGTAGTACCTTTGCCATTTCGACACATGTTTGGCAAATATTTAAAGATTTTGAAATTTTAATTTCATCAAATATTTCTCAACCATGCAATTTCCACCCATTTCAACAATTTTGAAATTTTTATATTTTATTCAAAAAGCTTTAAACATTTGGAATATTGGTTGCACCAAGGATGACGAAATGCATGTTTTTGTCTTCTTTTGTTTTCAAACCCTCACATTAAACTATAGTCAAGAGTTCTATTTGCCAAACCCATGTTCTATAAACCATTGTTACTCCCTAAAAAAATGCAAGAGACGTGACACAATATTCCATGCCATGTCATGGTATATTTGCCACATCATTTAAAGTTTGCCACGTGGAAAACAAATATACCAAGAATATTCCATGACATGGCATGGAATATTTTCAAAGATTCTTTTCTATTCAAATGAGTAGGCTCACATGTTCACCTGCTAGCATTTTGATGAATTGCCTGTGGCTCATTGCGATAAAACCTAATGAAGGGGTTATTTAAGACACATGCATTCATGGATGCATGGTCTTGACACCTTTTGTGTTATGTGTATGAATGACCAAACTTCCCCAACTTTATGGCAAGATCATGCTTGTGACCCAAGTGTCTAACCAATAGGTATTTAGCTACATTAAATGCATCACAAGCGTTAACCTTGCAAACAAATCTACTTGAAAATCTAGCCTATGCCACCCCATCCTTGGCAAATCAAAGTGGCCCATTTGGCTCTGAAATAACAAACATATATAAAATCCCAAAAAAATAACAGGGTTAACACATTGACTTGGTATTGCTTTTGAAAGTAAAGGTTGAAAAGTGAAACATGAAGGTATTGCTAGGCCAAAAATTACAAGACCACCAAACATTAGGGTATTACAATTTCAATGTGGGCAAAAAAGATTCACCCATGGAAAGGGAGGGTGGGGTAATGAATTAACATAATTATAGTTTAATTGGTCACTTGGAAGAACAAATACTACAATGTGTTGCACTTGTTCTTCTAGTGTAAGAGGACTTGATTCATTTATTGCAACATGTATTGGTTCTTTTAGTGGATTAACAGGTGACCCATTTGTTACAACATGAATTGGTTCTTTCACTGAAACATTTACACCTACTTGATCTTTTATTATGCTAGGAGCTAGCTCATATGTTGTAATATGATTGATTTTTCTAGAACATTTAAAACTATCTCATCCATAATTTGATCCCTAGTTACTTCCATGACTAATCAAGTGCATCACAAACTTGATGGGCCATGATTTGGCAATATTAATAATTGTGCAAAATTTATTTTTCATAAATTCATATGGAATAGACATGTAAATCATTCATCTATTTATATTGTTTGAACATCAATATAGTGTGCTTTGTTTTTACATGAATGTCATCTGCATATTTGTATTGTTTAAACAATGTTCTTGTATATCTATTTGTGTTGTTTACATATGAAAGTTGTACACACGACTTTTGTGTTGAAATAATGTTCAATAATTGTGTTTAAACAAAACCAACCTATTAAATAACAAATTTAACACATATTTAAAACAAACCCATGAAACTTGTAAATTTGTGATGTGGGACCACTTCAACCTCTTGTGTTGATATCCTAATCCAAACATTTAAACCACATCTATCACAACAAAAAACACAACCACAATAACATAAAAAAACAAAATTGAAAGATTTTTTAAATGAATAAAATAAGAATAATAATAATAACACACACCCAAAAAATTCTTTCCTAAATAATTTTTTTTAAAAAAAAAACTTGCTACACCATAAACCTTCTTCCTCCTAGTAACTCCTTCCTTGCAAACCCTATATATATAAACATTTCCTTGCTTGTCATTGTTGGGGAACTTCGAGCTCCCCCAATAGATATCAATCTACTACCTTAACCTTAAGGTGAATTTCATCATTAAATCATCTTCAAATAGTGAATTTTTATTTTTTTTGTGAAAATATGAAATTGACATGTTGAAAATCATCATAATTATCAGATGCTATACTTTGAATAATTTCACTACTCATGTGACAATATCATAATAGATCATGGTAAATTCAATAATTTCAAATTTAAAAAACGAATTAATTTCTCGAAAAAAAAAAATCATTTCATCAATGTCAAAACTAACCTGAGACTAGATTATATGGCCAAGGAGCTTTTGACACATTCTACAACATTTGAGAATGAGAATCTCGGCTAAAATTCTATGGTTTAGGCCTTTTGCTGAACCAAAGAAATAGAAAAAAGCAAACCTAGTAGGCTCTATTAGAAAACTGTAAACCTATTGGCTCCCTTAGAAGTAGGGAGAGGAGCCCTATAACGAAGGATAGTGGACGACTTTTGGAAAAGCAATCTGATCCACGGCCCTTTTTTTTCTACGACAGGTACAGTAGTGAGTTATTGGGAAGAGGAGTGGAGTAGGAGGTACGCAGTAGCCAGCTACAAGAAGGCAAAAGTAGGTAGAGTCTTGACATAACAAGTTAACTTGACCAAGGTGGAAGCGAATAAAAGAGATGAATTTAGGTTCATCCACAAGTGACTTGAATTAGGGTTCCATCCAAACGCGGGTTCACTTGGGGCATTTTGTCGGAAATCCCATCACTTATTAGAACTTGGAAGTTTCCTAAAAACCCATGTGAAGACTTTTGTTCGTTCTAGGTACCTACTTGTCTACTCAGCAGTTTATGACGTGGCGCCGTCTCTCTGGTACCGACGGCTTACCCACGACGCCTGTAGTGAACCGCGTTAAACTTTCGGTATCGTAGACATTTCCCAAAAAACAGCGGTAAAGTACGTACGCGGACCGCAGCTCACGGACCCTTGAGCCTCAAGCCTCTCTTTGTTCTAGGAAGCCGAGGGTTTAGGGGTCAAGTATATTACAATTGCGAAGTTTTCTGTCTGTACAACAATCTTTTCCCTCTATCTTTCTCTGTTTGATTTTGAGTGCACATGTCGCTGGAAATTTTCTCTCTAGCCTAGTATTCTGCTCCCTCATCTTTTCCTCTTGCTCCAACTGCCTCCTTTCTGTCTTGAGTTGTTTCTGTGCTATGTGAGAAATTCCTCCACGGCTTTTAGGGAGGGGTTGTGGGTGTGTAAGGTGGGTGTTTGAACCTCAGCTCTGGGATTTGTATATTGTTCAGTTGTTGCTCAGCTCTGTTTGTTTGTTTGTCTAAGTGATTAGTGGCTTTGGCTTGAAGCCATTGTGTGTGTGTGTGTGTGTGTGTTTGTGTGTTGGGTTTTCAACTACTCATCTGCGTTTGAGATTTTGTGATTGATTTACGCATCCATTATCTCAGTGGCAAGGAATTAATTAATCAATCATTTTGTGTGGACAAAATCCGGGAGAATGCAGGACCATAACGAGGTATGTTTTGGGAATTACTCGTTCAGAAAAAGAAGTTTTCCTGTGTAGTTTATTATAGCACATTTGAAAGAGCGCAGCAGCAAGTTCTTGCAGAGTCTAGAGAGTGAGAATGAATTGTAGAGGCTGAATTTGAGACTCGAATTTATTTGTGTGCAGTTTTTCGCTTATGGACAAAACGGGCCGTGGTGGATGCAAACCATGCCACCACCTGGGTGGCAGCTGGTACCTGTAGGGACGACAGCCAAGCTCAAGGAGCCTGAAAAGGTCAGCTCATGAGGATCCCTAGTCCAGAAGCATGTCACTATGCCAAAGATCTTTGGCAGAGTGATATCTATTTCAGAGTAATAGAGAAGATGATAAAAGGTGCTTCTATAATTAAGCTGGCTGCATGTTTGTCACTCATTGTAGACGTGTTTTGTGTGTCCAGGTTTTCACATTTGGACCCGGGGGGCCGACATGGATGTCACCAGCTGGAACCCGGTGGCAGCTGGTAGAGGACAAAAAGGCGGACAATAAAGACAAGAAGCCGGCGGAAAAGAAAGAGGAGAAGAAAGAGAAGCATCCGGTGGGAGATCATACTACCCCATTGATTATTCTCTTCATCTAATTGCGTGTATATTTGCTGGGTCCAGATCCGAGCTAGCCATCTTTTGTCTGAATTCAGCAAATTACTGTGATGACTCATGATCTGTTGTACGACCTGCTTGGATTTACAGGAACTGGTAATGAATGTCAAGATGTGTTGCGACAAATGTGAGGACATCTTAAAAGAAAGAGTCTGGGAAGTGCCGGGTGAGTGAAACTCTAAACCCATCTGGAAACAAATTCAAAATTATATTCTCTGTTTCTGCAGCGGGGTCGACTTTTGCTGTGGGTGCGTGTGATTTTCCATGGAACTGATTCGCTATCTAATCTAATTTCTCATACCCATTCTGTGCATTTTATTTTACTTTCTGCAGGTGTTGTGGATGTGAAGACAGACAGAGTGCACTCTAAAGTGCTAGTTGTGGGGAAGGTAGAGAAATCAAAAGTACTGAAAAAGGCCAAGAAAGTCGACAAGAAAGCCGACTTCGTGGTCATCCCAGAAACAAAGAAAACAGAGGAGAAAAAAAAACAGGAGGAAAAGAAAGAGGCAGCAGGATCCAGCAACAAGGCCATCACCAATGTAATCTATAACCCACCCCCTTATCCCTACTATCCCCCCTATTATCCTCCTACTTTCAGGCCTCCGGTTCAGAATTTTGCTCTAAGAGACTCAGACAGTCCTTACACACCCACCCAAGCCTACTCTCCTTATTACAATCCTGAAAGTGATTATGGTTACTATAATTACCCACATAATTCTCATTTTTTCTCTCACACCCACTATTGATGATGCTAAACGTTTTGATCTGGATTTAAATCTGCATGGTGTAGGATACCCATGTGCTCAATTTGTAAATTAAATACCAGATATTTGTACAAGATTTTCCAAAGCAAAAATTGGTCCTCTTGTGTTTTTGGGAGAGAAGAGCGGTTGAAATTAGCAGATCATGCTGCACTATGCATGGAGGGGCTCCTTTTTGTTCCTTTTGGATAAAACCAGTGGGATTCAGCAACTTTCTAATAGACAAATGGCAGACCCGACCTGACAAGCCATTTGGTACCTCCAAGTCAAGTTCATTGGCAAAGATGGAAAAACTCTGTAAATAAAAATCAAGGATGGGAGCCCATCCATCAAAAGTACAAGGCAAAAAGAACACAAGTAGACACAACCCTAAGAAAAACCAAAAGCAAACAATCAACAGAAGTCAAGTAAAGACCCTATGCAAAGAGGACTCATGACTACAAAATGACAATCCACAATAAACAAGAAGACCTAGATGAAAGAGCTGTCATCTGGCACAATTCGGTGATGGAGGTACATAGGGCTGGCAGGAATTTCATCTGCACTCCACTGGGTTTGAACCCAGGACTTTTTTAGGCTTACAACTTTGAGGCATCTCATCCTGCAGTTGGGTGGGGGAGGAGGAAAGCAGCTCCTTAAATGGTTGTGAACCCCAATTTGAACTCTTATCACAACCTTTTACTTGCAAAGATAGTTTGAACTTTTGGGAAAATACTTTTGTGGACTGGAGATAAAACCCGGTACAGGAATTGAGTGCAGTAGGTGTTATGTAATGTAAATACTAAACCCTGAGTTAGTATGAGGTAACTGAATTGGGCCACGGAGAACCGGCACCCACACCTTCTTGAGTTGGGCCTTTCAGTGGCAAATTCAATGCCAGAAATGTCAAATTTGAACTCCTGAGACCTTGATTTAGTCTTAGGATGGGAAAGAACCATGGTTAGAAGCAACCTAAGAAAATTCAGGATTTTCACCATGGTACCAATGTGGGTGCCGGTTTGCCCAAGGCATTGTGGGTATTCCAAAGTCAGAGGACCTATCAAGAACCCAGCAATCCAGGTCCCCAAGCATATTTTCAATCTTTCATAGGTGCCAAGACACGACTAATGGAGTCAACCAGTGTTGGAGGGTTCTTGATCCTTTTTCATAAATGTCAGGTAGGTTATTTTTTGAAAAAAACCTGAGTTGGTTAGGTTATCAATATTGTGAGGGTAATGATGATCAGTTCTGTATAAGTGTGGGTTCTCAAATAATCATTTTATAACCATCACTTATTCTACCTGTTATTAGCTGATTATAAGGGTTTTAATTTTAGTTAATTTATATATAATTTCTCTCTTTTTTTGGATTTCTATCATAAAAACATTAAGTGTTTAAGGATTGATAACCTACCTGAATGATAACCAGGTCATCCAGGTAGGTTATTGCATTTTGATACTTTAATATTAGATAGGTTATTAAATGATTATAAGAAAATCAAGAACTGACTGGTAAGGTATTAATAATGAGATTGATAACCTTATTGATATCCGGGTCAAAACTCAATAGCCAGCCAACAGTGGAGTCAACACGTTTCCATGTTTGACTGTCCATACAGTTCTATTGCATCCCTTAGTAACTTAGGGTATGGCCTGAATGAAATAAAAGAAGGTTCTAGATTCTAAGTGTAGGATTATAGCAAAGGGAGATTCTAATTAACGTCTAAAACTCGTCTCATGCAATGCCAGGAAAATACTTTATTGGGAGTTTCAGTCAAATGGGACTTTCTGGTCCCTGCCGGGTCTTGCTGGCTTTCATGTGCTGGGCTTATTTATGCCCTTGACGCCATCGGGTGAACCAGCACCCAAGTTGGTACCATGGTAAAAATTCCAAAAATCCATTTAAGTTATTTTTTAATATTACAAATATCCCATTCTTATACCAAATCAGGTGTCTGAGTTAAAATCTAACATTTTTTGGGCTTAATATGGCCTGCCAGAAGTCTCACTCAAAAAGGTGAAGAAACTACCATGGGTACTGGTTCACCCTGGCCCTCAAATATGTTTCCATTAGTCTTTCTTTTCTTCCTGGAGAAAGTAAAACTCTTTATGCTCTGTCTAGAAGACAGGACAGAAAGATTCAAAGACTGTGCAAAGTGGGCATCCTCAACTAGAGTATAGGAAGTCAGGGAGAAGACGAGCGGTAGACTGATAGTATCAGGCCATAAAATGTTCAACACTATTGCTGAATAAGACTTTGAGGGATCTTCTAGAACCCCACCCATTAATAGCCAAAGTGAATGGCCAGAGTCAATCAACATCCAGCAGTGCACCATGAAGGATGGATGGAAGATAGGTACACAAGGAAGACTTTCCATCGGGTTCCAGTTCACTGCTAGACCATGGTGGTTAGCTCAATATATTTCTGTTTTTACTAACTGTCTACTAACAATCCACTGGCCCTTACTTAAGGTCGGTTCACACTTGTAGGTAAAGACAATGATAAACTACTAGTTTACAAACATTGTTCACATATGTTAATTCTTTTTGGTAAGTATATGACATGTCTTGGTGACGTGGCATGCTATCTATAAGTCACCAACAATGGATATAACCAAATGGTAAGGTATCACTCCATCAATAAAATCTTATGATTAAGTACATTTTAAAGCTTATAACTTGTGATAGTTTGCCAATCTTAATTATAATGTGCTTACTTACTTACTAATCTACAACCTAGATAATAGTCCCTTGCCATTTTCCCTCCTTTTCCTACCTCTCTTCAAACTATTCTTGTGCCTTTTTTTTCCTTTTTGCCTCTCATCTTCCTTTTCTACTTTTGTTTCTCTGCTACCTCTTCTTCCCCCCTTCTTCTACTTCTCTTTTTCCTCTTCTACTTTTGCTTCTTTCCTAGACCTTTTTTTTGTTCCTGCACACATCACAAGAATCTAGAATCATAGAACTTGGTGGGAAAATTCAATGTCATCATTGCAATAACAAGAAAATGCAAGGATAGGGACGAGGAGAAGAAGGGGAAGGGGAGGTTGGATAATACCTTGTGTAATAGCAACGGAAGGAGATGCAATGCAATTTGGAGCAGTCACAACATCATTTGGAGCAATTGCATTTTTTGTAATGCAATTTGGAACACGCACCTCATCAATTGGAGCAACCACAATTTAACAATTGGTGGAAGTCTAGATGTTGGAGCCATTGCACCTTCTTGCCCAAAGACAAGGTAATTGGTTTCATGTTGAAACCCTAGCACTCATCGAATGCAAAAACAAGAGCACATCAATTTCAAGGGATTGGTGGATCCACACTCTCATATGCTTCTTGCAAGATAAAAGATTGTTGAAAAGTTGCAAAAGATCACAAAGGCCAGAACCCCACACAATGGCCAAATGTGTAAAGACAAATGGAATGGGTTAAATTTTGACTTTGAGAAGATTTCAAACTTTTATTATGTAATTGAATCTTTCCAAGGAGAAAGGGAAATGAACATACATTTGCATGTGAAAGACGTTAAGGCTAAGGGAGATGGGGTTTACATTCCACCACAAAGGCAAGATGCATAGGATTTTATAACAACTCAAAATTCATTTCTACAAGATATTTTGGGAGAAGATTTTGTTCCCAAAAAGCATGCAAATTAAGGACGACAAGCAATAATGCATGGAGTACAATGGGGTCAAGTGCATGTTGTAAACCTTGATGAATACTCTAAGTCATCTCAAGGCTATCAAAAGACTATGATCCCGAAATCTGCATCTAGGTAGATACAAGCTATGGTGGCTCACTTTTTGTGACCTTGTGGATTTTTCGAAGAGTGTACTCTATTCAAATGCCACAAACACATTGTAAAATTATTAGTTTGAAAAAAATATTTATGGATTAAAATTGCCAACTTGAATAAGAATATTTATTAAAGGGTGAAATTCAATAAACATATGCCAATCATATAGTAATGGATTTTTAAAGTGGACATATGGACTATAATATGAGTTTTGCATTAGCATTCAAATGCATTTTTGTTATGATTTCATCTCAATATTTTTTAAATGGATTCAATATATGATACATGATGGAAAAATAAATATGAATTGAAAAAAATTACAACAAAAAATTTAACGAACAAATAACTATGGACTTTTGAATGACCAAATTTGGGCTATATTTTCAAAAGTCCCAATCTTGGTCATTTTTTGTTGGATTGATATTTTTTCCCCCCTAACATGTATAATAAAGAGTTTTTTAAATGGGTAGCCTTTTATATGAACTTTATTAGTTGATTAATCACCACATAAGACCCATTAAACATAGTTTTTAAACATTTTTTCCATTCTAGTGTTAATTTTTCCATTTGTATGAACTTTTGGGACTAGGAATCTTGTCGCCTTTGAGCCACCATAGCTTGCATCTACCCATCTACATTAGCAGTTGGAAAACAACCAACAACACTAATAGCACCCCAAAACACAAGTGTCAAATGCAAGAAGACGAATGTGATTTTTCGAATCCTTGAAGTGTCATACAAAAATAACAAAATGTTTGTTGATGCAATGGAACACATCAATGCCACGCAACTTGAGATTGAAAAACATAGAAACAAGGTTCACAAATACCAACTATAGTATTTAAAATCCAAATACAAAAAGATTGATCATAAAAATAATAACATGGTGAATGTTTTGGTTAATTTGAATGCAACGTTGTGTCATGTTCTCAATCAGGATAAAGATGATATTCCCCCACTAGTAAACATAATGTTAGATTCATCAAAAGATGAAAATCACCATGCAAACGCTCACATGGTTAGTGATGATGATGGAACTAATTGAGCATGAAAGATAATTGTAAATAGGTTCAAATTCCTTAAGGAATACCAAAATATTGTCATGACATCACCCTTTCTATATTCCTTTACACAGTCCTATTGAACCATGTAAAGACAAATAATGGGTGAGATTGATGGAATCTAGAATTGTAGTGGTTTAAAATATGATATTTAAAAAATATTTGACACATTTTGACTCATTAATAAAATGTGGATCAAAATATAAGACAAAAAAAGATTCCATTAAGGACTAAGTCCTTATTGTCCTTTGTGGTATACCTTAAAGAATTTGGACCTAGAATGGGTAATTGTTAATTCCAAACTTTTGTTTTTAGATTCAATTTTCAATTTTCAATGAAACATAAAACCATGAACTAGATTAATCTTCGAATCCATGGCCTCTAAATTTTAAAATATTATTCTAATGTTATTCATTGTGTTGTTCCAAAAACCTCATTACCAAGTAAAAGAACATGTTCACCATCAATGTCATTACCCATTTCTGCGATTCCCTCCTTATAATTGGAATTGGCTAATTTTTTACTTCAAGTTGAATCATAAAAAATTCAACATTTCTATCTATACCATTGAGTATCAAGTTATGCAACATGCAACAAGAGATGACAACATTGGGTAAGGAAAGGATATGTAAGTTAGTTTTTTGTAAAAGCTCCTTGAACAACTTCTTTAGGATTTCAAAGGGATTCTCAACTACACTTCTGTCATAGGACAATCAACGATTATACAAGGCCTCTAAAATATATGGTGTACCATTGTTTTCTTGTGCGGCACCATCAACCATGGCAACAAGGGATAACCCTTGTCCCCTAGAAGGTAAAACCTTATACCTTCTTATCATGGGTCCATACCTAACATATTTCCTTTAGTGGTTTTGTAGTATAATTATGATAATGTTTAAGGCATCCTAAAAGAATGATCCTTAGGCCATTTAGATTATTTTCAATTATTTTAGGTTATTCCACCTTAATTGTTTTTGGCCATTCTAGATTATTTCACATGTAAGTTATTTTCAACTATTCTAGGTTATTCTATCATAAATTATTATAGGTTGTTCTACTTTAAGCTATGTAATGTTAAGTTAAGGTATAGTTTAAAATAATCTAAGGTATAATCTAGAATAACTTAAGGTAAAATAACCAAAAATAAACTAGGATTGAATAGCTTAAAATAAACCTATGGGGAAATAATCAATAATAACTAAGAATAACTTGTAATGAGCTTATAAGAACCTAAGCAGAATAGCCTATAAGGTAAAATAATTTATATTGGTTTAAGGTGGAATTGTCATGAACAATAAATTATAAGGAAATTTCTAAAATTTTCCCAAAATATCCTATACAATATGCCTTAAAGTTTTTAGAAGTTTCTAAAAAAATTCCTTAAGAAATAATCTTGAACATTTTCAGAAATTTCTAAAAGGACCCATGAAGAATATGTTTAATAGTTTCTAAAAGACATAGATTTAAAGTAAACCCATCCTTGGGTGCATGGTACCACTAAGAACATCACACCCTAAATGTTTTAGACACATTGGATTTCAAGATAACATAGGATTCATTTAAATAAAACTTTTCACTTCAAACTTTATGTCAAAAAGTTACTCGAGTTGTGTAGAATTTGAAGCTTTAATTGGATTTACAAAAAATGAAGTTTTAATATTCCAAATGAGTGGTCAAGGAAAAAATTGACCACTTTGGGTTCCTTTGTTTAAGAACACAATAAAAACACATTTTTCACTTTTTAAATGTTTTTAATATCTAGGAAGGCCTAACATGGCCCTTTTTTATTTGATTAATAAATAATGGATTGAAGCAATCATATTTTTTTAAGCAATTTTCAAAAGTTAGGACTAAAAGGTTTCGAAAGGTCATTACAGTCACGTTTACAAATTTTTAACAATTTTCATTTTTTGGTTTCAATCAACAATTTGGGCCATCCCCTAATTACTATAGTTGATAAACCTACGAAAATGTTTTCACAATGGTGTGACTTGACACTTAATGATAAGGAGCTAGAAATTTTAGGAACGCATCTTAGAAACATTTCAAGAACACAAATCTTTTACTGTGTAGCCTATGTAGGTGTTTACAAATTTTCCATGGTGTACATAGACATAGGTGGGGAACACAAAGCCCATGTGATGCAAGTCAATAGTAAAAATCCCAATTTTAAAAAGATTAAAAATGTTTAATTTAATTAAATTGGGTCCATCTTGAATTTTGGTGAAGTGGTTTGTAGTAGTACCATCCCAAAATGGGTTTGTCCATTAACAAATGTTTCTAAATTGAGTTTTTAAAAAATAATCAATAGAAGTTTTTAAAAGATGTATTTAAAAAAAAAAATTGGTGAAAGCTTTTAGAAGACGTGGTTAACAAATCTTCTAGTAGTTTATTTAGTATAAACTTAGAAAAAGGTTTAATTGATTTTTTTTTCAAAAGGTTGATAATTTTAATATTTATAGAATGTTCCATTAAATAGTATAAAAAAAGTCTATTTAAGGCACCACCCCTCAATCTTACTTAGGCAAGTTATGGCTTTTGTATTTATCACTCATTTCATGCTTAACTTTAATCACGTTTTGTTCAAGTAATACAATTGTTTTGTTTTTGTTCATTGCTGAGTTTTTTCTTTATCAAGTCTAATAGTTTTTCCAAGTTATGTATTTGTCTTGTCTTTCATAGGAATAGCCTAAAATAACAATTTTTAAAAAAAAACCTAAGTTACAATAACCTAAAATAACCTAAAGTGGAATATTTTATAATAACCTATAATGGTAACAAATAACACAAGGTACAATAACCTAAAATAAGCCTAGGGTGGAATAATTTAAAATAATTTATACCATATAAAGTTAGAATAGATGAAAATAATTTATAATTAAAAAACTTAAAATACTAATAAATAACTTAAGGTGGAATAACTTAAAATAATCAAACAATAAAATAGAGGGAAAATATGTTTGCCTATAGCTTATAATAGCCTATAATAGCTTAGGGTAGATAGTTAAAATTAACTTAAAATGGCCTAGGGTATAATAACCTAGGGTATAGTTTAAAGTCCAATAACTTAAGATATTTAAAGCAACATTATAAAACAATTCATTTTAATGAATTACTTTAATTAGTAACGAATTATCTCAACTAATAATGAAACATGGTGATTAAAGAATGACCCTATAATGACATAACTTTAAACAAGGTGATATGATTAAGGTGGGATGAATTTATTTCACTTTTAAAGTCCCATAATGATTTTGGCTAATGCACTTCACCCCATTTTTGGACTAATGCAACTTAAGCACTATTAGTGTGACCTATCTTATTGAACACATACTGTAATATATAATATTGAGAGAATAAATATTACACATTTTAAAACTTTAAATTAAAATAAAATTTCCGTTCAAATTTTATATCTTGAGCTATGTTGAATTTTCAATGATAAAAATTATTCAAAATTCCATATCTTTTGCACATTAAATTTAAAAATTATTCAAAATTCAATCAATCCTAAATTATAGGTAAAATATTTTTTTAGTTTAAATTATTTTTGCACATTTTGGGACTAAGTATGTGAACACTCCAACAAAAATCAACCTAACATTTATGTAGAAAAGTTAGACTTAGTTTTTAGAGACTAAATGGGGCATGATCAACCATAACATTGCCAAGTTTGTAGGAATTTTTGGAGTTGTCCAAGTACTTTGTGAATACACAACTAGTGCCAAAAACTCCTCATAAAAGCTTTGAATTTGTATAAATTAAAACATCCAAAAGATCTAAGTTTTAGCTTCATTTACTATTGTACAATGTTGAAAGATGAACTTCATTGGGTTAATGTGTGCAATTAGACGAAGAAGACTATGCCTGTGAAATGTACCAACAAAGTGGAAATCATGGATATTGACACATTGACTACTTCAATCTCACATAAATATTTTGTCAAAAGTGACAAAGGAAGCAAAGCAAGTGGCAAAAGCCAATGAATGTGTCATGATAACTCAAGTTAGGGTGACAAAACACACAGTTATAGCCACATTGAAGGAAACAACAATTGTTGATTTAATTATCTAGCTACATGACATTCTTCATTATGCCCAAAGAAAAATTATAAATTAAAATAACACATGATGAACATAAGAGCTTTAAAAAGTTGAACATCAATTCCAACTCCACATTGAATTTGCAACAACTTTAATTCCAACTCCCTCACAACCTATCAACCTATTTAGGGAGGATCACATAAATGAAACCCATTAATAGAATTGGCAAATTGAAAAGAATAGATTGAATGTAGGGCACAAATGCAACTTTAATGTATTTGGTTGTTTTTTTTAGCCCACAAATGTTCGATGAGTTCATTTTTCAAAACATGGTGTGTCCCTAGGGGGACATTAAATGTTGAACTTCTAAATTACGTGTGTCAAACAAGGTATTTATTGGGGGGTATTAAATAAGGGAATTATTTTATTCCCACATTATTATTTAATTATTTAATATACACATACTCAAGCTACATTACAAACTTAAGTTAATTATAAGTTTTCCTTTACACTTAATTTTGATACCCTTATTTTATTAAAAACAAAAAAAACAAAAAAAACATTAATTAATGTATGAAAGATAGATTCAACAAACAAACTAGAAACTAAGATTTCAAAAATAAGTTTCAAACAAGTTCATATTAATAAGATATCAACTTTCCAAAAAAATTTGAAACAAAAGAAGAAATAAAATGGATCCATACACTAAAAGAAAAATTGTCTTTTTTGACTTGTTGTCCATTACTAAAGTGTCATTTGTGAATATTTTAGTTGCAAATGCAAATGATGAGTTGAAACTTGAAAAAGATAGTTTTTCTTCTATTGATAATTTCTTCAACTAAACTTGATTGATAATTTGAAAAAATGGCTAAGATTCTATTTTCAAATCCATTTTGTCTTGTGAATTTTATATTTTATGAAAATAAAATCAATTCAGACGATATGCAAGGAATTGTCGACAATTTGTTTCTTTTTTCTTCTTGTTAGTGAAATATAAAGGTCATAATGCTCCTAAATCCCATCACACATGCATAAATGAAGCCTCTAGTGCACCCCTTCCACACACACAAAAAAACATTTTTCCTTTACACATGCCATATTAGAATATGTGGGCATTGTTTTGGAAACAAACCATGTTGTAGAACAAAACACGTAGGTAGTTATAATTTCCTACCAACTATAAACACATCCAAAGAAGTTGCATCAAGGTGATCTAGTAGCTAGTAAATTCCTTTTTTCTCTCATAATTCATATTGATAATGAATATTAATAAATTTATGTCCACCCAATTGTTATCAATTGTATCATATTTGAATTTGGAATTACCTTTTGATTTATTAAACCAATTTAACAACACCATTATGACAAGCCCCCCCACTTGCTTTCCTAGTTAAAACATTAGGTTTGTTCATCAAATCAATGGGTTGCCTTTAGAGGCCCCATCTAATTACAACCCCCTTTTGGATTTTCCCTAGCCACCAAGTACCATTATTTGTGGCATTGCAAACTAAGGTGGGTTTATGTGCCTTTGAATTCTCACAAACCTTTCACTTCAAACCAATTTGGTTAATAATGGAATTGTGCACAAAGTAAACACCATAATTGTTGCCCCAGAATTGTCCAACAAACATGTATTGTAAATTGCAGCTATCAAATAATTCTTTAAATGATTGAAATACATTGATTTCCTCACACATGTCAATTTATTCTTAGAAAGGAAAGGATTTTCATTGAATTGGTTTACGAATGCAAGCTTATAGATCATGTTCCTTTTGTATTTATTCCACAATAGGGCAAATTGAAATCCTATACCCATTGTCAAGTAAAAATTGTCCATCCATTTCATTCAACCTATCAAAAATTGTATCTTGCATCTCATGCTTTATAATGACCACATTGTCTAAGTCATCATCAATTAAGTCACCTTCAAGATCCTCATCAATTTTAGCCCACCCTTAGCATGTGTTACACTTGGTGGTGGAAGGGGTTATTGTTCTTCATTAGCATAATTTCATACCACCGCTTAATCATCATCCTCCCTTGTTGTGGTTCTTCTAGGTGTAACATGGTTAGGCTAGATGCTTAGGATCAACCTTTTCTACCCTCATGGTTCATCAAACCATGAACACTTACCATGAGCCATCGGAGCCCCTTTCATGTTCATTGTTGTCAACATATTTTGAACAACATTGAGCCCTTTTATTAAGGCTATAATTATATCTTCATTTGACCTTAGACTATATATTATAAATTAGATTGGTGATAGATTCACCTTCTTGTCAAGGGTGCAAGTCAACGCACACTTTTTCTATTTTGTTGTGGACTTGTCCAAATTGAAGCCCATTTTCATGATATTCAATGACAACAAGGTGGCTAAAAATGTTTGCACAACTCATAAGTTCCAAAAAGTCATATGCACACCCTATTCCCACCATTACTTTAATCTTGGAAAAACACAATTCGCAACAATTTGATGTAGTCAAGTGCAAAGCTACTAATTCAAGGTACCAATCTTTAAAATAAATAATCAATAAAACAACAAAATGACAAGGTATTTTAATACCCATAAATCATTGATGGTTCAGAAAAAGATTTGTGAAATTTATTTTTCTAGGGTTCCTAGTGGCTAAATGGTTTCCATGGTTCAACCATAATCTCCAAAAGTGGAAAAAAATGACACTTTGGAAGCTAAAATGATTCTATTTTGTAAATCCAAAGTCAATGACATAAATATCTCAATGTAATCTACACATATCTTCAAATAAAATTTAGTGCCCAAAATACTTTCATGATGAGTATTTCCATTGGTTTGCAACATGTTCAAACAATTTTGAACCTTCCTTTGACAAATCCTTTGAATTGAAGCCCAATTTTGTTTATTGGTTCTTTGTATGTCCCCCAACTTCAAACCATGTTGGTCAAAAGTGTGTTTGTTATACATTTGACCAATATGCTCAAGAAAACAAATTTCTACACCTAGTTGTAGAGACTTCACATGACTATCCAAGGGATTTATAGGTTTTTTGCCATTGTGATTATAGGGTCCTAGTCATGAAGATCAAGCAACCGTCATGTGCCTCATCCAATCCAACAAACATCAACCATCTATGCCACTTTTATTTTTAATCACAAACATGTTTGTATTGTATAATTTGTTAGCATTAATTGAAATCAACAACAACTATCAACATCACAGCATGCCCAACAATAGGTCCCACAATGGTTTGACATTCAAATTTCCATAGAATGTAGATAACATTTCACTATTGTTGAACCCAATTAACATTAAAACAATTGCACATACAACATACCACAAGGACCAATCTCAATATTTTTTCATGTAAAGTCTTGACAATTAGGACTTTAGCAAAATTGCCAATTGTGTTATTTGCAAAAGGATCCAAGATTTTGTTGTAACCAACATCCTCTAAAATTCCAACAATGGGGAGGAAGACTTACACATAAGTGATCCATTTTCACACCACAAAAGCAAATTAGAATATCACCTTTGGAATCCCATGCAATTTTAAACTTGACTTGAGTCTCATCCTCAATCAATATGATAAGGATAAACCCACTAATATTGTGACTGGTTTTGCTTCTTTGTCAATTTATGATACACATTTGAAAATAACATGTTCACTAGGGAGAAATTGAACACCTTTGTTGTTCGCTTGTTTTGTTGTCTATAACAGCTTGGTTTAACAAAGTTTGATTAGAACATGTCACACAAACAATGGCCACCATAGGTTTTCATACTTTGGGCAAAAGCTTTGTTACTAATACCTCACCTATGTCGTTATTTTTTTGTGATTAAGATTTGTTGCAACACCCTTCAAAAAATCTATAAAAAAATTTGCCTCTAAAAACATTTATATAATGGGTAGACAATATATTGTTACAAAATTGAAATGTCGCAACCCTAGCTTTAGGTTCATGACCAAGGCAAGGGCTTGCAAGATTGCACACCAAAAGGGGAGCCAGGGAGTGAAGGAAAGTGTGAGGGAACAAACCTTCACACTCTCAAAGGAGCTTCCACTTTGGGAGTTGGAGTCCCGGTGGACTCTCAAATGTTCAGAAAGCGATGTAAAGGTCAAAACCCAATGGCTTGAGGAGTTATTTATATCATTGGAAAGATATTGAAACGTAGATGTCTAAAATGGCTTGCATCATCCATTTGGACATCTGAAACACAAGTTATGGCCAAAAGAAGGGTCAAGAATCACCCCGATTTCCTTGCATGCAGGTGTCATGCCACATACCATTGGAAAAATCTTGATGAAGGATACAACTTTTTTTTAAACCTCATCTCAATCGGAGGTCTGCACACAAAGTTATGGGGCCCCAAAGTTGCGGGAGTCCCAACTTTGGCAATTTCGGGACTCTCACTTGGGAGTCCCGGGACAAAATGCCATTTGGATGTGGGCCTTGTGGAGAGTCATAGAATATATTATAAGGGGGAAGGTGGTGGCTTCCCCCAAGTTCGGGCCATGGTGAGTCTTGTGAGTCCAAGTTTGCCCGTGGCTCGTCCTAGCACCAAAAGTGCTCCAACTATGCACTAACCACCCTGTGTTGGTTTTGTGCAGGTCCGTGCGAGTAGTTGATGTTTGTCACTCTTCCTAGTCCCATCCCAGAGCTCTAGCACGCCCCTCTACCCCCTTAAGTGCTGCGAGCCAAAAAGCGTGCTCCGACTCCTTGCTCTTCCATTGTTTTTAGTTTGGACTCACATTTGAGTCCATTAAGGAACTTGGGGGTGCATCATGAAATACATTTTTTTTTTCAAACATGTTCAAATGAACTAGCTTTTAGTAACAACCTTGACATTTTGAATCAAACAATTATAGCCTTTTGAAACCAACGAACAACCTCGGTACTTTATACTTTTTGCAAATGCCACAACTATGGGTAATTGGTTCTATGATAGACAAATATTTCAACCTCCTATCTTGTCCCCTACAACCTCCCTTATCATTGGTTGCATCCCCTCAAACAACATTTTTTCTAAACTTAGGTTCTTGTGGAATTTCAAAGTAAACAACACAACTGAAATTGGTGAAAGGTTCACCAAAAGTTGATAGCCTTTTGCAATTTTTATGTTTAAAACAACCATCAATCTTGTAATCTAAACTTCCCAACTTCAATTCAAACGTAGTTTGAAGTTTTACAACCCATGAAGAAGATTTTGAAATAAACAATGAGTCTCAACGGTTTTTTTGTAACATATTTGCAAGTTTTGGACCAATAACCCCAATACAACAAACCAAAAAAAAATCAATCTCACCTCCATGTGATACATCAACATCAATAAAGTTGTTTGATTTCAGTTCCATTCATAAAGGTTGCTTTGATTTTTGGGAATGCTCTTGCTAGATGTTGAGGGCCTGCTCTTTTGGCCTATTAACAAAAGTAAAATAAAATATTCTTTCCTTGAAACATCCTCCACTATTTTTGCATCTTTGGTGCCTTCCATATGGTTTTTCAAATTTTGGATCTTCTTTTGAAGGCACAATTAGAAGAAATCATTGCAAAATGTACGTCATACTTTGTACCAAAATGATTTTAGTTCCATTAATTAAGGACAACAAATTAAAACAAAAGGTGATTCATTTGCATCAAATGGTGCATTAATAGACCCAACAATTTTTATACCCTTTGCCAACCTTCTTATGGTCTTCAATTATGAAAAAAATTAGCTTCCCCTTAGGAACAACAAATTGAAGTTGGGCAGAAAAATCTAGACCTTTTCTTTGACACATTACATGACTTTTCTTGAAATTTGCGAAGTGGTTACAAATAGTGAACTTACTATGGTCATATTAGCTCTTTTTAATTCCTCACAACATTTTCCACACCACAATTTCACAACACCTATACCATTTTGGTCCTAAAACTTCAGACTCTATAGATGATCATCAAGTGATACTTTTATCAAATTTTTTTTTCAACTTTTCAATGACATGTAAGTATTTATCCACTACTTCATGTGCAATCAAAATGGGCTTCAACTTTGCACTATTGGAAATAATGTCCAATTCCACTAAAGTTTCCACCCAATTAATTGTTGGGTAGAAGACTCCATCATGCAACATTGTGATGGCTGGACTATACCATGAATTTCCATTGTACTAAATGTTCAATGGACAATTTCCACTAAATTACATTCATGTTCATGCATCAATGGAGACCCAATAGGAAAAAGTTGGATGTGAACAAAATATTTTGTTTTGTGTTATTATTAATGTTCATTAAAAAACTTGAAGTTTGAAATTCCATGGATCAATGGAAATGCACAGTGGAAATTACATAGTGGAAATTGTAGCTCATGGAAGTTGTAAAGTGGAAATGCACAATGGAAATTGCATAGTGGAAATTGCAAAATAGAACCGCATAGCGGGAATTATAATGGAAATGCATAGTGAAAATGTATGACAAAAATTGCATGGTGGAAATGCACAATGGAAATTGCATAGTGGAAATGCACAGCAAAAATTGCACAGTGGAAATGCACAATGAAAATTGCATAGTGGAAATGCACAGTGGAATGCACATGCAATTTAACTTGTAAATGGATATATGTAATCTTTGACATGTTCTATTACAATGGAAAATGGTAGTTGGATGGCAAAAACCTTGGATAATCTCCAAGGAGATCAAGGTTCAAACATTGGTACCAATAATTGTATTTCTACTAGCATATGTTGACCATATATGGGTTGTATGTTGACCACACAATGATTGTATATAGGTGGTATGTTTAAAAAATAAGAATAAAAAAAAAAAAAAATTAAAATATCAACATCCAAAACCACTACATATTGCATGGATGATGAATGGAAATGCAGAAATTAGGTTCGAACAACCATTGAACATGTTATTGGGTAAAATCACCGGTGGAATTGTTGCCATGTGACCTTGTTTCCTAGTAATGTCCACTTGGACAAAGTCCTAAACCATTAGAGTGGATTTTGGGATTTCCACCCAATTATGGGTGGAATGCATAGTTGAATAGGATGTAATTTTTGGTAGTGTTGGTTTGATAGTAAAATTGCTTTTTACACTTACTCTAGGTGATGTCGATGGAAGTTGTTCCATGGATAGATCAAGTTGCACCCCAAAGTAGACTACGATTCAAGTTTTTCAACGGCTACATGACCATTTGATCCAAAAGCTTCAACCTTTTGTTGTTTTGCCCAAGCTAATGAAACATTAACCATTAGAATGACAAAAGCTTCAAGTTTAATCTTGTTGAATTTCTCCAATTTAACCTTGATTGTGCACTTTGCTTTTGCATCCCAAAGTTGAAAGGGCCACTCCACAATGCTTGCATAATCCAACAAACATTGAAGCTCAACATAAAATTAGTCCTCAAAAATAGTGAAAGTGCCAAAAAGTTCAAGAACCTAGTTTTCATCATTAATGGTAATTTTTAAAAAAAATCAATGATATTGTAATAGGTAAAGAACATGTTTTAAAAAATAATCAATCCTTTCAACAATCAAATAATGAAAATGTGAACATGAAAGGGACCAAATATTTCCATGCTAATTTCCAAGACCAAAAACAAACAAATTGTTTCAAAGAAAAGTGATTGAAACTACTCACCTTTGAAATTCATAGTTCTTTTTAAGATAATTTAGAGCTCACTTTTCTAAACTAATGTATAATACCTTTTGAAATTTGAATTCCTTCTTATAACAACTAATATGAACTCAACTCCACATGCATTAAAACCACCATTGTAGAACCTTTTAAGAATCCTTCTTATAAATGCCTTGCACTGAAATGTTAATGATGAACAAGAGTAGTAAATCATAATTTAAAACTAACCACACATTTTGAAGCATATTTAACATCCATAGAAGTTTGTGGCTATAAAATAACAACCAATTTTGTAAGTTGTTTCACAATGGTAGAATGCAAGTGGTTGTTTATACTTAAATGGCTTTTTGGATATAGGTTAGCAAAGTTAGTGTTCTTCTTTTATGGACTTCCTAAAGGTGTGTAGAAGATTTGATCTTCAAAATCTCCATCACCCCAAGTGAACTTTTCATTTGCATATTGTGCCTTACTTAAGGTCTCCCATATGGCAAGTTCAATCTTCTTGAAAAATTGAGACTTGTTCACAACCTTCTTGATGGATTGGGATGTATGTGCACTATTAGACACCCAACAATCAATTTAAACAACATTGTTAAACATCCTATATCATCAAGGTTCATGAAATTACAAAAAAATTGCACAATGAAACTTTGAAAGTATAAGTGTCTCAACATTATCAAAAATGTCCTTGGAGATCAACAAAAATTATGTTGAATGATGAAAAATAATTACCAAAATCCATCCATGGCCACCCAATGAAGATGACCAATTGAATCGAGGGAACTTGGAGTCTCAATAAGGTACATATGCCATGTTTTTTTATTAATCATCTTTGCTATGACTTACATTCAAATTCATTCAAATTTTTAACCCATTAAAATATAAAAACCACATCACACAAAAAAAGGAAGGTTTAAAAGGCTTTATATAAAGAAAAAAATAGTTGCTACTTCAATGTCATTTAGAAGAAAATGTGTTTTTTTATTGAACTAAAAAAAAAAAAAATTACCAAATGGTTTAGATCTGGACGTGATTTGAAAATGTTGATGATGTCCATAACTTTAACTACTTGGGTGTTAACTCCTTCATCCTTTCCATCTTGGGTTAAAGGGTTGGTTTCAATCAAACTATCCACATTGAAAGCACTAGGTTCATGACCTATTGCACATTCACATTTAACAAATTAGACACAAAACACAAACCATTTACATAAAACTACAGTGACAATCAACCCATTGTTCGAATAAACAAGAAAGTTGCATGAAATAGTGAAATATCTTTGGCATCCATTATTTAATTTAGATCACACAACTATTGTGTCCATATATACATATATTTATTTCCATATGATAGAAATATAATCAAGGCACAAATCCTTTCCTAACTATTAGATCAGATGTGTGAAACTTGAAGGTTTCAAAGGTTTGTTGTTTCTATAGTTATTTCTTGGTCTTGTAGTCCACATCAACAAGGTGAGTACATTCATAATACATAACAATCAAGTTTCTTTACCCTGAGTAGAATGTAAAGATGATTCAACAACCTAATCTATAACATGTCTAGTTCATGATATCCAAGTTCCATAATATATATATTTTAATAACTTTTGCGCATGTTTATGATGCGATCATCCATTTCCAAAAATTTAAGTAAATATTCATTACACATGAACAAGGTGGAAATAACAAAAAAAAACCATAAGTCTTTGAATATACAATGAGGGAATGAGATTGTCATTAGAAAGCTTAAAAGATAAATGTTACTGGTTATCAAACAAAAATAGCGAGAAAGCCATAAGAAAGCAATGACACACCCATGCATGACCAAAAGAAGGTGATCATGCAAGGTTGCTCACTAGAATAAAAGAAAACAATGATGACCAACACCAAGAGCTTTGTGCCTTTTGACACCTTCCTCGTCATTTCATACATGTACATAAAGACCATGTGAAGGGAGAAACAATATGCATAATGGTAAGACCAAAAGAAGGTGATAACACATGTGTAACCCAAAAAAATAAAATTAGGTGAGTTTGTTCACTTGAACATAAGACAATCATGACAACCAAGAGTAGGAGCTTTGTGCTCATTGTTGTTCCATCCCTACACACAAAACCCCATAAGGGGGAATCAAGATTAGAAAAAGGTGATGACACACACACATAATCATCTATTATTCAAGAAACTCCTCTTTGTTGATGAAAAGAAGATGATGAAATGAAATTCACATGAAAAACACATTGAGGATGTTGACGAACTTGAGTGTGTTCCTTCCCTATGCAACAATTACAATGAAACAACAACTTGAAGAAAAAGAAAGAGAGTAGACCTTGCAACAAATCACTTTTGTTCCAATCAATGATACAACTTGTTATTGCAACAATAATAATTACTATAACAACATTGGTTATTTTCCACTATTACCCGAACCTTTGGTCGCCCTAAACCCTAAAAAACTTTAAACTTTGGAAATGAAACAACCAAAACAACTACAAACCGTGAAAGCCAAATGACCAAAACAACTTTAAATCCTAAAAGTTAGACAACCAAAACAATGGTCTTTTTTTGGATGGGGCTTTTGGGTGCATAAGGTAAATTTATTGATTGTAATATTAATTAATTAATTAATTACTAATTGAACCTACTAACAATTAACACATGTTATATTCTTGCTATTTTTTTTCTAATGTTGAGGATTTATGCATACCCTATAATAATTGTAAATTGATTTTCAAAATATGCATAACCCTATTATAAAACTATTTTTAAAATTTATTCAATAACCAATATATTGCACTTTATATTTTTACCCACGTATTTTTTAATTTTTAAAAAGAATGTCATGGGGGTGCATCTCACAATCTCAATATTCTTAGTGCCATTTCTTTATTCAAAATATCATACGCAATGTGTCTATGTTGTTTTCAACTTGTTTATGCTCTATTACCATTATTTCACAAGTTGTAGATGATGATCTATATTTCAAGCAACATTCACACAAAATTATCCTTACCTTCATCATCATTCAATTTGATAGTTAATATCACAAGCAAAGTTTTATTGAAATTTCTACATTTCAATATGCCCATAATAAAACAAATCACACAATGAAAGTTCATTAGTACAAAAGTGGGGTGTAATTCACTAACCTAAATCACTATGGGACTTACTTTATGATATACCTTATATTATTTTAAACTAATTTAGGTATTATAATTTATATACTAAGTTATTATAAATTATTATAAATTATTATACCCAAAATTATTATATGTTATTCTACCTTAAAGTATCCTAGCTATCTTACTATAGGTTTTTTACTTAAAGTTATTTTAAATTAAATTCTTCAACTAACCTTAAGCCATATTTTGGGTTATTTTATTTTAAGTTAATATATGTTATTTCAAGTTATACTTTAGGTTATTCAAGGTTATTCAACTTTATGTTATTATAAGTTATTTTATCTTAAGTATAATAATTTAAAATAATCTAAAATAAAATATAATGATCTAATGTAAAATAACTACTAATAGCATATGATAATATATCTTATAATATCCAACAATATTTTATAATAAAATAGTCACCAATAACCATTAATAAAATAATTATTAATAAGCCACCGATAGAATAACCATCAATAGCCATTAGTAAGATAACCACCAATGGCGTATAATATAATAGCCATTAATAACCCATGGTAATTTAACCACTAATAACCTATGGTAATTTAACCACCAATAGAATAACCACAAATAGTCTATGGTAATATATCATAGAATAACCAATAATAGTATAAGGTGAAATAACCTTCAACAACCAAAATAACCAACAATAGCCTCGCCTAATTTAAAATAATTTAAGATAAAATAACTTAAAATAGCCAAAAAACTTATAATAATTGCATATAACCTAAAGTGAAATAATTTGCAATAACAAAAAAAACTTACAATAGCTGAAAATAGCCTAAGGTGAAATAACCGAAAATAACATAAAATAACCAAAAATAACCTAGGGTGAAATAGTTAGAAATAGCCCAAAATAATTTAGAATAATCATAAATAGCCATAAATAATGTAAGGTGAAATAATTCAGAACAATCAAAAGTAACCCTAGAATAACTAAAAGTAACTTAACATCGGTAGTATTATTATATTAACAAAAAATTTATCCATTTATTAAACATTTTCTTTTTCAAAAGAATGGTCATTGAAATGTTATTGAATAGTGATATTCAAAAAAAATTGTTCAAATGATTTTATGTAATTATGTACATTATTAAAAAAACATAAATCTTATTGAAATTTTGTCCAAAAGTAATTTTCAAAGTTTATGTTTTTGTAATGTTTAAAATGAAATATTTGATAAATATAATGCAATGTAACACATTACCACAACAAATGTGGTGGTTTGATGGTAAAGGTGTTTGCCTCCATCCTAGAGGTCAAAGGATTAAATTTCACAAATGGTGTGTTTGGTCAACAATGATAAGTTGACCAAATATTCTCTTATGTAGTTTTTTAGAGTAGGTGTCTACTTAGGTTGATTACATGGCCTATGTACCTAGGCTAGATTTTTAACTTAACATAGGTAGTGACATGTGTCAATAATTCATAAGTTGAAAATCATGAAATTATCAATAGTATTAAATATTACATTAAATATTAAATAATTTAAATTTAATTGATTTCCATGTTACCTAATTAATTAACTAGCAAGTGAAATGGTTTGGTAAATTTGTATTTCACTAAGTACTAGTGGACCAATTCATTACATGTAGCAATTGGTCCCCATTCATTACATGTA
>Ga0116229_10002343_pt1 | contig 30560 bp, 23 predicted proteins | sample S1TSphgellanicum_3_FD_87313 | JGI IMG/M metagenome (GOLD analysis project Ga0116229, IMG submission 87313) | Host-associated microbial communities from peat moss isolated from Minnesota, USA - S1T2_Fc - Sphagnum magellanicum MG | ecosystem: Host-associated > Plants > Peat moss > Unclassified...
AATTTTTGCACTCGATGGGCATGCAAATTAATTGATATACAAAGCTAAATGAACTGGATCATAATCAAATGATCAAAATATATTCAAAGACCTATGGCTATTTGCACACAACCTGATACATTAACCTAGCATTTTAATCAATGCTGAATGGAGAGGGTTTAATGTCGAAAAAAGTTGGTTTGATACATAAAAATGGACATGGATTTAAAAAATTGGTTTCTTTTCTAGATTGTGGAAAAAGTGCTAGCACATTTGTGGTGGAGTTTTGCCAGATATAAATCTACTAAATCTCAAATAATGGTGGAAGTCCTAGGTCAAGTAGTTATGGCCTTTTTCATGTGCTAAAAATTGGAGTTCTTTTTTATTTCATTTTATTCCTTTTGATGAAAAAGGTTCAATTAAGAAATAACAGCAAACTTTCATAGTGTATCACCTAAGAGAAAATCTTTGGGTTGGAAGTAAAAGGAAGAGTTTGAAGTCTGGTTCAGTGATGAAGATGAATGATAGCTTAGACATGGATGCCAAATTTGGATGGTCCCCTCCTTTGCATTACTTTCATCCATAGTGCCCAACCATGTGGCCGATTATTGTCTTAAAAGGCATTAGTTTCAAATGTTCTCTATTTATTTTTCCTAACTACACAAAAATATTCAAGAACCCTAACTAGGTAGGGGAAGAGAGAACTAGGAAGGTTTCGAAGATAGGTTACCAAGTTGTAACCATGGTAACTCAGTTATAGTTCATTCACAACACAACTGAGTCATAGTGGGTTTCCAATTGATGGTGGACTGGTCGGAGTGGTTCACAAAAATTCAATACAAGGTAGAAAGTCATAACTCTAGAGAGCTAGATGGGACTACATTTGGGGGAAACACAAAAAAAAACCCTATTGAATCTCCTTATTCCAACTGTATGTAAAATGCTCTTCATCCATAGCCCATCTTTCTTATAGATGAACTAATAGCCCATGTTCTATACACCGAGGGATGCACTTTTGACACAATGTGATGTCATCCATTTTTTTGGGTTAGGCAGCTCTTTTGGGTGGGGTGGTTCCCCAAATTTATACACTATTGTAATATTTTGATCTTTACACTAGAGTGGAGCCCAGCTCCAAAAAGATGAAAGGACCCATTAGATGACCATTAGCCCATTTGGGTAGGTTGTTCCTTAGTCCTTTACTTGAGGTCTTTGCATATTGGGCTCCACACGTTCTACAATATAATACTAGGCCAATTTTTGGCAAAAGGTCTCAATTGTCTTTCGATGGACAACGTTTTGTCTAGTCTTTTGACGAGGTTGAACCTGTCTTTTGACAATTAGAATCAAATTTGATGAGTGAAAAAATATTTTTTTGATTGTGAACTGAGAAAAAGGGGAAATTGAAGTGAAAAGAATACTAGCCAATATCAAAGCACATCTTGCAAATGACAAGTAAATTGCAATTTTTTACATCGCCAATTCCTCATTTCACCACTTGAATCTAACACGTTTATTCAAAATTTCAAACATAACCAATATTGAAAAACTAAATGACAAAATAAAAATGTATAATTTAAGTGAATAAAAAATCAAGATAGAAAACCACCATCTCCCATGTAAAAGTAAAATAGTCAATCCAAGGTTGGGATACATCTATCTTGCATATTCATTCATTCTTGGAAAATGGTTCTAATATAATGAATGATCCATTGCATCCATCTCACCCAATGATACACACATGAATGCAACCAAGATTTTCATCCATAGTTTCAAGGGGGGAGAGACCTTGAGGGCCCAAGCCTTTACATAAAAAATTAATTTCCTTGATTTCATAGGTATTAGGCAAACCATGAACTGCCCTTTTCACCTGAAGGCTACCCTTTGCACTCAAAGCCTAAAACCTAAAACCCTAAGTGAGTTCTGCACATTGTCACAACATAAAATGTCATGACATTATTGTGTTTGTGAAATGTGTTGAGCATATTGAATTTCACATGTATTCTGTATAAGTAAAAAGAATTGGATTGAATGACGAAATTTCAAGTCATGGATTCTTTCCTTAGTGATAAGGGAATGGATCAAATCATACAATGTTGGATGTAATTGTCATTGGGGCTCTGAATTGGCTCTGAATTGGGGCTCTGAATCGGCAGATTGGCTACTATCAGGTAAAGGCAAACTTACAGGATTTATACTACTATGATTCATCAACACTTTCTCCAACAATTCTTGCATCTTATTGCAATACCAAGACATTGTTTGTTGCGAACTCGCAGGCACCTGAAAATGAACCCAAAGTTATACATGAACATCACATGAACCAACAAAAAATCCACTCAAAAGAGGAAGGTCAATTGATGATGATAATGGTTATAGAACTTTTCTTGGAACTCTTGTAATTCATGTTCAATGATGATGATGAACTCTTCTTGTTCTTGTAATTGATGTTCAATGATGATGATGATAAAGATTTTCTTGTTCTTGGAATTTATGTTTGATGATGATGATCATGAAGCTTTTGTTGTTCTTGTAATTGATGTTTTGATGTTCTTTGATATTTGAACTAAAAGCAACAATGTTGTCAGTATAATATTTAGCAAAATCCATTCAGGTCATGTTCACAACTTTTATAATTTTAGTTGGAGCATGTGATGATGCTCATGCAATGCTAGGAATTTTGTTGCTGAATTTGCACACTTTTGTGTTCTTTTGCAAAAAATAAGAGAAGCTCAGCACAGAAGCTTTAACGTCTACGGTTTAGGGTCGAAGGGTTAGGGTTTAGGGTTTAGGGTTTAGCAGCGGAGCACAAGGAGGAGGAGATCATGATCCACGTACCAGAGCTGAGACAGAAATGTGCATTCGGTCGTGAATGAGCTTGGACGACAAAGGACCCACTTCCAGTTGCAAATCATGCACCGCATTCAGGATCTGTATCAAAATTTCGGGGTTTTTGGACTTGGCCTCCACTTTGATTGCGAGACTTGCTTTCGGAACTAGTCGACTTGCAGCAGCATCTGAATCTCCCGCAACGACTCCTCCGACAGCAGTTTGTTGCGGATCAGCGACGGATTCAACTCTCACAGACACCGCGCCAGCAGCAGACGACGTTACATTACGGTCAGGAGTTGTGGCTCGACCTGCTGCTGCTACTGCAGTCGCTAGACTTAATCCTCCCAGCTCCTCGACCTTCACTGAATCTGCTGGAGCTTGAACAGCTTGTTGATAGGTAGAACTTTGCGACGATCCGGCATTTTCAGCTGATCTTGCTGCTATTTGATCCTCGAGTTTGTGGATGTACTCGATGGCATTTGTGAGAATCGATAACTTGTCCTTCTGCACATGAGCAGCACCAATGTCGTTTGTACATGATTTCATAACCCAGGTAGGAAGTCTTCGAGCAGTAGTGCAACTTATGCAAACTTGCACCCTAAACCCTAGACCTAAGACCCTGAAGTTTGGACCCCTAGACCCTAAAACCCTAGACCTTAAACCCTGAATTTTGGACCCTAGAACCTTAAACCGTAAAGTTGGACCCTAGACCCTAAAACCCTTGACCTAAAACCCTAAACCCTGGACTCGCAGTACCCCCGCGTGATCAATCTGGGAGCCCGAGTTCTTGGGGTTTGCATTACCTTCTTTGTGGTTGGGACAATGGTAGACAGAATGCTGAATTTGTCGTTGAACTTGCTCCGCCGGTCCCGCTCCGCCATCTTGTGATTGTACGCGATGTGCGCTTGATCGACCTCAAGAATTTGCGGCCAGCCTGCAGCGAAATTCAGTTCTTGCAAATGGGTCACGCTCCCTGCAGGACGTGCAGGTGACCTGCTGCTGCTGCTGCTGCTGCTGTTTAGCCCTAATTCCTGCTGCTGCTGCTTCTGATCGGGTGCCGCCGCGAGCCCTGATATTTGCCTAATAGTTGTTCTGTCCGATTCTGTGATGCTGGGCAGATCTAGGTTCTTCAACAGCCCAATCATCGACTGTTCAGATGTTGTCACAGGTGGAGTGATCATCTGGACGTCACTGAGGGAGTCGTCGTTGAATCTGCGATGTTTGGAATTCCGACTCGGATCGAGCTGGGACGACTCGAAAGGTGACAATTTCCTACTCGCAGATTTACTAGAGGTCAGCTCCTGCTGCTTATGAAATGGGTTGCGCAGATCAGACACTTGAAGAGTAGCATCAATATCCATCACCTGATCTGCAATCACAGCTGAAGGTGGACTGCTCTCAGCTCCTCGCTGATCCGCCGCGAGCATCCCTGCAACTAAAGCACCTGCAGGCGCGGCCAAAGCTGTTCCAGGTTGACGGCAGATTGCAGAAGGAGCTGCAGCAGCTGCTGAAGCAGCATGGATCGATGCTGCAGCAGGTGAGGGCTCTATACAACACATAATATTGTCGTAGCTCATGGGGTTATGAGAAGCTGCTGCAGCTGCAGAGGTTTGATTCAAGAGATGAAATGCCAAGTCTTGATCGTAACCAGCTGTTGATGATTGACCTACAACGACGTTGTCAAAGGGTGTGGTGGCGGCAATCACTGCAGACATCATCTCATGATGTTGATCCGCAGCTGCAGCTGCGTCTGCGTCGCCGAAGTTCGCTAGTTTCGCGGGATAATGATGATGATAATCCATCTCAAATGCGGAAGCTAGCGAGTCAAAAGTGGAGCGCTGGATGATACTAGCAATTCCGGGCATCATCTGATCAGTCTGTTCGTCAATCATTTCTGCGGAGCTGATCGACGCCCACAGATTCAGCATCATATCCGCCGTCGTCGACACTCCTGCAACGACATTGCTGCTTGGTGCAGTAGTAAGGTTACCCAATGCTACCAGTTGAGGAGCTTGAGCGCCATCCTGCGCGGTTGCCCGCAAGCTCATTTCCTCATGATCTCGCGGAACTCCACTAGGCACGTGATCATCATCAGTCGCAAATGCAGTCTGTTGTAGTACTTCAGCAGCACTGAATTTAAGATTCTGCTCGGTCACGTTGAACCAACCCGTCACGGGATTGCAAGCTTGCGAGCCGGGGTCGTCGGCGTCGTCGAAGCAGACGTTGTCAGACCCCAAATTCGTCTCAGCAAATCGTGGGATTAGCGCTAAGGCGGCAGCGCTAGTGAGATGTTCCGGCGACGCGGCACTGCGGGTACATTCTACCACTCCACCAGCTGCTGCAGCTAAGACTCTTTGGGCGTCGACCCCTTCAGCAGCCTCTCCACAAGAGTTCAAACCCGGCAGAAGAAGATTTCCGTAACTGGAATCGAAAGAGGACAGGCCTCCGCAGCTCCGGGGAAACGCAGTACTAGATCCGTCAAACAAGAAGGCCTGCAAAGCTTCCAATGTTCGGCTTGCTTCCATCACCTGCAGCGATTACTCACGAACATTCCACAACCAAAAGATTCAGGATCAAGGTACCCATAAAGATTTCCTTCAAGAACAAGAGATTAAACGGGACGCTGCTGATCAACAGTGTGCCACAAGGAGCTCTTCGATGGGTCCCTTGTGAGAAATTTGTCTAGAGCTTCAACTCCAAGAATAGACAAGGGATTGTGCAACATTCCCAAAGGAACCCCACAGTGAGGAAAAAGTTCATCTAGAATCGTTTATGTAGAACGCTACCACATGACTACTACAAGGGGAAGAGAGCAGGTCATTTTTCCATGGTTGAAAAGCACCTATTGGGGAAAGACCAATTTGTATTTGTTTTTCCTTTTGAAGCCCAGGGTTTCCTATTTGGGGAAAGACAATTTTTTTTTTCTCTTTTGAAGCACAACACCTATTGGGGAAACACCAATTTTTTTTCTCCTTTTGAACTACAGCAGCAGATCCGACCTGACCTGACAAGCTGTTGGCAGCAGACCCAACCTGACAAGCCATTGACAGCAGACCCAACGACCCGACAAGCTGTTCGCACAGCCCCAAGTCAAAGTCATTGGCAGAGGACTGGCAGGAATTTCAATCTGCACTTCCACTGGGTTTGAAACCCAAGACACTCCCAGAATGGGTTATACTACACGTGAGCCTCTCAGTTGGGAAAGACCAAATTTTCCCTTTGAAATTGGTTCTTTTCTAATAATAAAAGGGATTTCTAAACAGGTTAAACCGATAACTTTCCCACAGGGGAAGTTGTAAAGAGAATTCCTTTGTGTCGGCCTCTTCAAAGGTCCGATCGACTAGGCAAGGAAGCAAGGTTGGGTTTCCAAATAGCCCATGTGCTAGAAAGTCTGTCTCTGCAGAGTCTTGGAGCGCCATGTGCGAGATGGTATCGAGATCGGAGTCCTCTCTAGAGGTCTACTGTGTTCAAGGCAGCATGTGCGGGTTACTGTGTAGCTGTTGACGCTGCTGCACATACTACTGTGCTTTTACTGACTCGCGAGTCGCCGGGTTGTAAGCTCCAGCAAACGTTCAACTTACGTCATCTCCTCTGTGTGTGTGTGTGTGGGACCACGGTGCCCATGAGCTACTGCACTTCGACAACGTCTACAGTAGGCTCAAGTCTACTGTAGCTGCATCGACCCTAGAAAGTTTCATACCGAAAGCGAAATTTGAGTGGGTCCTAGGGTTTGTCGTTTTGCGTGGACCTGAGACTTTGATGATGCTGGGGAGATGGGGGGATGACGCTGGACTCAGGATGGGGAGAGTGAGTCACGGCAGTCTTTTCGGGCGCACGCGAGCGAGCTGTCTTGCATTTCTCCTTTACAAAACCGACTACATCTCGCAGTTCCGAAATTTCCTCGAGAACTTTCTGTGTATGTTTGAATGCACGTGTGCATTGATCTGATCGAAACTTGCAGAAATTCATCGAAAGACTTGCCCCCCCCCCCCCAACCCTTGAAGTCTATCTTGACGTTCATGGGTCATCAGTTCTGATGCTCATGTGGCAGCCAGCTGCCGATGAATATGTACAGTGTGCAACATTGCGCGAATGAATTCTTACACAGACCTGATCATCATCAGGAGCCTGACTGCATACTATGACCTCGTTGACCTACGAATCAGCTTTTAGGGAGTCTTGTACTTTGAAGCTTGAAATCTACGCTGAAACAGTTACTGGTCACCCTTCCACTCGCAGACTCAAGGAGGAAAACACAAAACAAAGAGAGACCACCTGTAGTACAGTACTACAGTAGTCAACAGCTGCAATTCTCCATTGAGAAAGCAGCACGATCTGGTATCGAGACTGGACAGCGCCGAGAGAAGAAGAAGAGCAAGAGTCTGCCATTGGGTAAGATTTTCGAGAAGTCTATTGGAATGCAGCAAACCAAGCTGCAGGAAGCTGATCGGGAGGTGCATTCCCGGGACAGAACAAACAGCAAAACCCAGAAATTCTAAAACTCTAACATGGTTGAATGCTGCTCTCGAGGTGTGCACAATAAATTGAGATCGCACTTTGTTTCGAGACCGGTATTTGAACCTGGGGTTCAATGTCGATGCTACATGTTCTCAAAAGCAAAGAATCTAGATCAAGATCTTGAGCTTACCAGAGCAGTAGAGGCCAATTCCAAGCAGTACAATATGTTTCCGTCGGAGATTCCAGGTGCAGGGAGGCACACGATCGTCTATTGTACACATGAGCAGCGGCAACAACACAAAATGCCGAATGAACATTAGAGGTCCTAGTCGATGATGATGACAATTAGAAACTGGAACACCTGGAAATTACTTCTACAAAGTTGCATCTTGCTACAGATTTTAGCAGCAGCTACAGAAAGCAATCAATCAAGCTCTAGACGAAATTGCAGAGCTCTGGACCACAATTGATGTGGAAGATTCAGATCTTGAGCACTAGTGGGAACTTCAGCAGGAAGCTGCAACCAAAATTTTCACCTGAATTCCTGCTTGCTGCCATCCGCAAGAAGTCGGGAAGATGACGCGCATATTCGGATCATCACGGGTTGCGAACAAGCCACAATCAAACAGATAAACCCGATCAGTGAACTAGATTTGAAATTAGCTTGAACATTCTGGGTTCATCCGGCTAGAAGTTCTCTGGAAACAAAAATGGAATCTCGACGCAGCCGGCGGTTGCGAACTAGTCGCGTGATTCTTCTCGACAAGCTAGTGTTGCAGGCCATCATCAATTACCATACCTGCAAGAACTTCTCTTTCCGTGGATCAGTGGGAAGTGGAGGCGAGTTGCAGCTTGTCCACCAGAGAGGTGATTGTCGCGAAAACGCCTTGGCTGCATACCTGCATTGAGAATCACAAAGTAGTGAAAAAACTGTACTTAGTGATCGCAGCTGCACACTAGTGGAGCTCGTGGAGGGAGTTCTCGGCTGCATACAATGTACAATTGCGATTAACGACTGTAGTTTCGAGCAGAATTGGGACGAATTTCGCGTACCCGGAACTTGGATTGGTGAACTTGCAGGACTTGAAAATGGAGTAGAAAATGGCTGCAAGTCTTTGACTATGATCCGAATTAGTCCGACCTCCATGAAGCAGCTGCGGGCTTCGATCATTATTGCAGTCGATGTAGCCCGTGTGCCACACCAGTGCCCTGGTCAACCATCCCCCAAGCTAGCAACTGTGAGAACCAAAACCCAGTCACAAATTCTCGAGACTAAGTCAAAGCTGTCATGAAGCTCCGCATGAGATTCTAAGAACCTCACGAAAACCGAAACTTGTCCGTGCAAAACCAAAATCCAAAGTGCCGCCGGATTTCGTTGTAAACCAAATTCGGTCGATTGAAGGTGCTGTGTACACCAGATCCAAATTCAGGAGCTTGCGGCGCGGCTCGATTCCCCCCTCGAGTTTCGAAACTGGAATGTTTTTTGCTTGATAATAATAATGTAAGAGTTGAATTGAAAAGCTTGAACAAGTACCGTTTATCCGGAGTGAGCTTCCAGACGACGGCATAGTTGATCCAGGGCCAAATTTCCGTTAGCGCCTGCAGCCGTTCTTCCCAATTCACCAACTCCAAATCATCGCTACCTGGGTACTGATCCATCAAGCTGGGATCAAGCTGCGCCTCTCGAGCGCCGCACTCCTCACCAGTGGTAAATTCGAGTTCTAGGTCGAAATCTTCTCCAAATTTTCGATATTCACCCCTACAAAAAAACTTGTCAAGAGAAACCCCGATTCTTCACTGACTCGACATTCACGAATTTTCTTCAGAAATTATTTTTCCCTCTGCAATTCTTTCACACAAGACACTGTTGAGAAGTTCTCTTCGGAGACTAGTTAGACGGATTGAATCGCCGCGCGCGCGCGCCTTGTGTGTGTGTGTGTGTGTGTGTGTCTTTGTGGGGGTCTCTCTCTGAGATTCCAGAACCATGAGAGACTTCGACGAATCTCGAGGCCGGCCGGGGCACAGTCAGGCACGTGAATTCTTCTCACGAGTGCTCACAACAATTCCAGCTTCCCGTTGTATAAAGTTCGTTCTACGAATTGACGAAGCTTCGAAACCACTTGCGAATTCCACAAACTTGGCTCACACATGACGGAACCTGATCACTTGATGAGAAGAGACGCAGAATCTGAGCAAGTTTTCTCTAGTATCCATCCAACACAGGACGAGGCAACTGATTTAGGCTGAAACTATTTACACTACGTTCTAGTATGCTGGAGACCCCAATCTTCCGCCACTCAAAAACAAAACAACAACCCGAGTTCAATGCAAACTAGTTCTACTTGCACCCAGTTTGGACAAAAAATGTGCGTATATTGTGCAAGTAGTTTGCGGTGCGAAAAATTAGCAACAGCAGCTGGAAGACGGTTGAAACCGCGCGCGCTGAACGTTTGTTGTTATCATGTGAGCTAGACTTCTTCTACTCGGCTGCTCGCTGGAGGTGGCAGTAGACGGAAGTTCGCACTTGCGCATGAAACACCAGGAAATACTTCTTATTGCTGCTGCTGCTCCTTCTGATGTAAGGAATCCAAATATCTCTACTTATTGCTCCTGCTGCTCCTGACTATATGAAGAATTTTGCTTTTGTCTGGACTTGTCGCAACGCTGCTGCTGCTCCTGCGTCGCGGGGTCCTCCACGGAAGCACAACGACGCTGTTGCGGTCAAGGCGCAAAAAGCCCGTTGAAACTCGTGGTTCAAACTTCGAACGACCGAGCGGCCCCTCCCTCCGACCCCACACACCCTACTACGGCATTTAAAAATTGGGCTCTTTTCTTCCCACATGTTCTAAAAGGCGAGTTTCCGCCCTTTCGGGCACTTTTGGGGGTACCTTTTTCAGGGTCTTAAAAAAACACAAAACCTTGGAGATTCTTTCTCTTTGAAGGACCTCCTTTCCAGGTGGAATCAATTGGAGATTCTTATGTCCGGGTAACTGCCTCAGAGTGGGCTGTTCCCCAACAAGTAAGGGCCCATCCAATGCGGAGTGTCCTTGGCTACTAGAATGCCCTTCTCTAAGGGCATTACCAAGCATAAAATTTGTTGAAAGTGTGATGTTTGGTGGGTACCTCTTCAATATCATGAGAAAAAACAATGCGAGGCATTTTGGAAAACATAATGCTCATGTATGAGAGCGTTTAATTTAATTTTTCGGAATGCCATGTGGGTTTTTATATTGTATAAGTCTATCTCCAAATACAGTAGAAAACCATTCAGAGGTTTTTACATGAAAATGCCCCTCATCCTGCAAATTATATGTTAGATGGTTTCCTCTCCCCAGCGGGTTCATCTAATGCATCATAACCGTCAATTTTAAGCCATTTACACCTCTTCATACCTAAAAGATGAAACATATCTGAAAAGAATTACATCATTCTGTGTGTAAGATCCCGGGCAAATTAGGCTTAAGAAGGGTCCAATGCGTCTCAACCGTGGATTTACAGTTTTCTTCACCTGGCCATCCTTAAAAGATAAAAGGTATGTGAAAAGAAATATCTCCAACCTTTTTATTTTTCCGCAAAGCAAGGAAATATCCCTTTGGACTTACTTGAGACCTTTGACCCTCGGCCTATGGGGCTCCAAAAGTGTGTTCCTAAATGGAATGGGCCCATTTCATAATTTGGGGAATACCCATTGACAATCCAGTCTATTCATGTCAAAAGTCTTTTTTTTTTGTTTTTATTTCCACCCCCCCAAATTTTGTAAGTGGGTTGTCCCGTCACATGTTTTATTGCAAAACTTGGCATGAGGGGTTTTCCCGGGACAGAAACTTTTTACAACCCGGGATTTGGGAATCCATATGGAAGGGTTATGTGACCCACCAGGTTTCAACTTGAGCGCGTAAAATCCAATTTGACCAAAACCAAGTGTAAAAAGAAAACCATACCTCCCAAATTGACAATGCAAACCAAAACAATTGAAGCTTTCACACCAAACGGTTCTTGAAAAAATAACTAATTATGCGGCAAGGTAAAATTTCTCAAAGGTCTACCAAATGGGTTTAGGGTTTAGGTTTACGGTGATGACTGAGAGACTGGGCCTATCGTCGTCTAGTTTCCCTAAACCATGTGATGCATTTTTGGTCCATCTTAGTCCCAAACATAGACTATGTACTCTTTACTTTGAGGTAGTTTTTGTTTTGGCAATGGCTGGGCATACGTGTGTTTCATTGTCATTATAGGTTCAAATAAAATGCCTTTAAAACAACAGATGAAAATTGCAATCTATACGCTTAGGTTAAAATTACATCCACATTGTTCAAATGGGGGCTAAATACACCATATGGTGCAATAGAAGATGCACTTGAAATTGATGGATGAATATAAGATTCTTACTAGATGCCCTAAATCCCCTCTCCATTGAAGACTGTCTCCTCTCTTATGTTACAAGACTTCCAAGCTAAATTGAACATTGGCTATGTAGGGTTTGTTGGTAGGGTTATTATTGCATAAAGGGTTTTGCGAGAACATTATGTCACATTTGAAGGTTTTTTAAATTACATAAATCTCATCAAAGGTTATCATTAATTACTTGTCCTCGTGACCTGCCCATAATTTAACATAATAATAATTAGATGTCCTTGTTAGGGATCATAATTTTTATAATTTTCTTTTTTCAAAAATGTAATCCCCAAAACAAATTTCACATTAAATAATGACATGCTTGTGAAGACCATTAAAATTGTTCACTTATGGTCCATCATAAAGTATTAAATTGAAAAATAAGTGATTAGCTTTGACCCAAGTTGACAAAAGCTCGGTCTCTCAACAACTAGCTAGCATTGTATCAAGTCTCAATGTGAATATTTGATACTTGGATGTATATTTCATACCAGCTGGTATGAGGTTATTATTTATTCATGTTCATACCCATGAGCTCACCAAAAGATGTAAGTTCTCATATAAACTGACTTATCTCCCCATTTCAAAGAGAATTTGAATACTCATGCTCTTAACCAATGTCCAAATTGAAAAACCTTAATACCACTACCAGTTGGTACATTGAGATGGACATACCCCTCCAAAATTGGTTTCAATCTTTTTCTTGGGTGTGAAAATACAATACTAAGGCTTGCTTTACACTAGGAGTCAGGGCTTGGGGCCAACTTTGAGCATTTTTGGCTTGGTGTTTGGCCCTCAGTTATTAGTAAATGCTAGAACATGGATGCCAGGATATTAATAAATGTTGGAACAATGGCCCCAAGGGTTGCAAATTGGCTTCCCAAATTCAATGGTATTCTTTTTTCAGCCTTGGGGCCAATACAAGGCCATAAAAGTTCAGCATTCATTAGTATCTTGGGGGCAGATTGAAAAGATTTTTCCTATTTCACCCTTGACTCCTAGTGAGCCCTTGGGGCTGATTTCAACTTTTTCTCCAATAGGAATGCTTGATTTGAGTTGAACGTTGGTCTTGACTCCTTGTGTAAAGTGGGCCTAAAATGAGAAATGAAATCTTTTCCTGATAATTGGTATGTATTATGAAACCACTTAAACCCTCATAATTAGGGCACACTTTTACATTAAATTAAAAGTTAAAAATTTGGCCTATTTTTTCTTTTTTATATGCAGGTCCCTTAAGCTTCCTTCCAATTGCGTAAAGCATTGCCTGGAATTTTCCTTTATATTTTCAGCTCCCTTACTTGCCTAAAAAACCTGTTTTCAGCAAGCGATATCTTTTGTGGTGGAAGGTCCCAACCAACGTGTCACTATTTCTAAAAGTGAAAAAATCCCAGCTCTGCTTTGTGTAGGAAAAGGACCTGAGTACAGGCACTTCTGTGATTTCCAACCCGTTCCCTCAACCTAGCAGCCTCAAGCACAGATGGCAAATCATGGAAGGGCTGTTCTCCTACACTAACTCACGCAGTCCCAAGTGTCAAATTCAAATTATGTCAGGTTTTTTTTGAAAAATGTTAAGGAAGTGATAATGTTCATTCTGTGATTCTGCCCTTACTTAACATTTCCCAACCCCCTCAGCAAAGAGAACACCAACATTTTCTTTGCGGAGGGGGTTTGGGAAATGTTGATGGAAAATGAGGGGGGACCCCTTTCTTCAAGACGAAGTGACTTACTTGATATGTGCACATTCTCATAGAAGATCCCCCAATGCAATGTGAACATAGTTGCTCTGGGCTTGTTGGAGTTTCAACAAAGAATTGTCAACTTTGTCTGTAATTGTCAAATTTGAATTAGTAGTCGGATTGAGGGGCCTTGAGGAGATGGGTGTGAGGTCCCCTCAGCCCAGAAGTATTGTACTAGAGTTGGGGCCCATTCCACCTAGGAACACTATGAACGCTGTAAGGCAAATTGCTGTTCCCTCAGGTGATAGCCAAAAGAGCCTTGTCCAGAGGATGTTACCCACCCATGTTCCCCTCTTTTGATTGACATCACTACAGTGTTCCCAATGGTTGATTCATATCCATACAATGTTCCCAACCAACGACTCTCTTCACAAGAGGAATTGACCAACCCGAAAGTGGAACTGAGAGATGACCACTTGTCCCACAAACCCTAAAAACAAAAACCTGGATAAGACACCGAAACCAATTATAGATTTGAAATGAGAAGGAACTTTGGAGTTTGAAATTTTGTCTGGTTGAGGTGATGGAGACTTAGAGCAATTATCTATGAATCTTGGTTGCCGGAGATCTTGAATGGTCAGATCTTGGAAATCCGATGGCCAGAAGATCTCCACATGGCCCCAAGTGGGAAAATATGAACAATTTTTTGTTGTTAAATCGAGATTGACTATCCCATCTGAAATCGGACGGTCCATGTATCCTCTAGGATTTATGGCTACAAGGTAGAAGGACGAAAGTGGCAGGTTTACCGTTTACCCCCTGTTTCAGGGGGCGAATCTCATGCCATCGTACTTGCATAATATGGTTCATTGGTGGGTGACCCTAGGGAGAACATGGTCAATGGTCTCACCCCCCCAACTTGTGAGGCTTTCCTCAAGATAACTAAGATGGCCACCAGTGTTTTTTTAAGGAATTTTTGTTTTTAGCCAAAGTGGCAATCCTTCATAGGAAGATGTAGAAGAAATGGCGATCATCCTCAGAAATATTTAGCCAAATCTGGCTATTAGTCAGTAATAAAGTACAAATCTTTAATCACCCTTCTATATTTCTGGCTACACATCGAAAACCAAATAAATGAATCTGGTGATTTTAACATTTCTTTTTCCCTCACTTCTGGTGACTGAAAACCTCAAAAATTACTTCCGTTTTGAATTTTGGAATTTCGTTTTTTGGCGAAATTTCGCCAGTGCAAAAAAGGCTGATGTCCACTATTTTACCATGAAGCTTGAATGTTCCTTTTTTTTGTTTTTTTTCAAAATTTTAATCTAAAGTGTATGGATGACAGACGTATGTTCTCTTGAAGGGTAATTTTTTTTGTCCCTATGCATTTAATATATTTAAAGGGGGTTTTAAAAATATTTTACAATTTATTTGCTGCAGTGTTTTATTTTGGCGAATTTTCACATTTTCTTAACCTGAAAAATAAGATTTTTACCCATAGAAAGGATTTTTGTGAAAATAATGGCCCTAGTACGCCAGATTTTGAAATAAATAATGATTTAAAAAAGATCTTCTTTCATATTTGATGTATAGCCAAATTTAGCTAAATCATCTTGTGAGAAATAGCCAGTTTGGCTAAAGCACGAAATTGAAAAAAAAACCCCTAATTTGCTTCCCTGAAAAAAGTTTATTTGCTTGACATCTTTTTCAGCAATTTTAAAAGGTGAAGAACAATAAAAAAAGTTTTCAATATATGAAATTAGCTCCGACTTTGTGAGTCTCTTTGCCACAAGATTCACAGACTCTACAAAAATTTACCCTACAAACCTTCCATCATTTCCTGTTCAACTCACATGTGGAGTGGGGAGGATGTGAATAGCTCGGTGCTTAGGTATTCAACGATGATGCTCGTGCATAAATTAACACCGAGTTATTCACAATTTCAGTTGTTTAGAAAGTCTTTTCCTAGAGTTGTAATTTTGCGAAAAGGTACATCTCCCTATCACGACTTAAGTTGACACAAAAAATATTTGTGTTCACACTGAAAACACCAATACAACCCCAAAAAATCTTCTTTTGACAAATGTGACAAAACCATGAGTCAAAAGTGCAGGAGTTTAGGCTACACATGTATCCAGAGATCGGCCACGTAGCATTGGGGCCCAAGTCATGATGCAAAGCTAGTCAAATGTGTGAGACTTCCTTGGCTCGAGGGGGGTTCACACTACAACGTGGAGATAAACTCTTGATCAGGTTTGGTTTGAGAATCTTTACACCGTGGAACAGTCCTCATATGGTTTATTCCACCAAGGAATGTGATGGGGCATGTTAAGGCAAGCAAACATTCTAGAGAGTTCTAATGGGTCACCGGAGGCCTATTCCAGAAATTAACTAGTGTTTCCACCGTCAATTCACATTAATCCATATTCAGATATTGGGAACTTCATGGGAACAACAAAAATTCAACACCCCCACTCTCCCCCAAAACAAAGAAAAACTTGGGTCCCATGGGTGCATGCTACCTCACCTCATTGGCTAAAAGAAATTTTTTTGGGGCTTACCTGTGGCCTTTGCCATTTTCGGCCTGGGTTAATGGCATGGGCATGAACTATGGGTGTATATTATTGAGATTCACATTATTTAGTTTATGGGGCCACTCACACTTTTTTTGTTGGCGCCAAATCTTGTTATGGACTGCTTTTTCTTGGTTAGAGGCCATATTGATTGGCCCATCACCAAGTTTTTTGGAACATTGGGCACTCCCTAATTTCTAGAAGCACCTCCTTCGAAAACTGGTTGCAAATTAGAAACAAATGTGCTCCCTATAGCTCACTATTTCAGTTTATATACATGAGAGTTGAACTTTGGGCAAAACATATGGGATAAAAGTGAGGTGCTATTGGGAACGCTTAGTGGAACAAATTGAGAACTTGAGGAATCCTTTGGGAACCTCATAGGAACATATAGGAAACATGATGGAAACAAGGGGGGAAAAAAAAAAAAACTCCTCCCCCCCTCCTTCCCCAAAAGAAAAAAACTGGGCCCCTCATTAGTCCATGCTGAGCCTTTCATTGGCTGCATGGAACTTTTATTTGCAAAAACTGTTTGTCACCATTTTGGGCCTGGGCTAATACCGCCTCCCAAGAGCTGGGGTATCTATTATTCTGTTTCATGTTAATTAGTCGGGGGTGCCTTGCAAGTCCAACTCTTTTCTTTTTTCTTTTTTTTTTGCAATGAGTCAATTTGATTGGCCCAGCACAAAAAAAGGTCAATTTATGTAGGCTCCCCAAAATAGAAGATTCTATGGGATGATGGAGTGTCTCCCCCTTTGGCCCACCTATATTTGTGTGAAGGGGAGGACTTTGGGCAAAACATATGGGATTAAAGTGAGGTGCTACTCGGAAAACCTTGGGGGACACATTGGGAACCTAGGGAACAAATTGGGAACCTAATGGGAACTTGAAGGGAAAATGTTGGGAACAAAGGAAAAATGATAAAACCCTCCTCCCCCCCCCCAACTCAAAACTTAAAAGAAAAAAAATCAAGGCACTTTGAGTGCATGCTTCAACCTACCCATTGGCTGGCATGTATTTTTGGTTTCCAAAACTGTTTGTCACCATTTTTGGCCTGGGCTAATCTCCCCATATTATGAACTGGGGGTATTTATTTATTGATATTCATATTAATTAGTTGTTGGGAACCCCAGAATTCAATATTTTTTTCAGTGATTGGCCTCTTCGATTTGCCCATCATAAAATCAAATGTGAATTTGTTTATTCCTAATATAAACAAATTATCTTTGGGTATTCCTAATATATTGTAGTCTCCTCCTTTGGGCTAGCTATATAGGTTACAACATGAGAACTTTGGGCAAAGGATATGGGAGAACTTTGGGCAAAGGATATGGGATGAATGTTGTGCTATTGGGAACAAATTGGGAACCTATTGAGAACTTGAAGAACAAATCATGAATATAATAAACAACCATTCAGAACTTAGTGGGAACACAATGGAACATATGAAATACATTTGGAACACCAAATTCCAAAAGCTACCCTCTCACAATGTAGGGAAAGTGAAGCACTAAAAGCTCCATACTTTTCTTTTGTCTGAATTAGTTTTCCCCAATGACATTTGAACTCTACATGGATAGGTAGGTATTCAGGGAGGCTCTACATAAGTAAATTGTATAATAGAATGAACCCAATCTTGACCTCCAAGAGATGACCATTGAATTTCTTCTGCAAGAGGAGAGGGGAGAGTACCCATTCCAATTTGCACATTGACAAAGCAAATGCAACACCAGGATTTCGTAATCATCCAACACTAGATAATCATGGAACATCAATTAGCACACATGTCCAATACATAAAGACAATGTGGACATTGATTAGATATTCATAATTGGTTTTGATGACGTCCCCATTACATACTTTTTTGCCTACCATTTTGAAAACAATGGCAACAACCCAAGTCTTAAGACATCTCAAAATAGTTCATTTCAAAGTCTTTAATAAGATGGGGAGATGAGACTCAAAATAGGTTAGTTTTCAAATCCCAATGTTTGACTTAAAATAATGCATATGGGAAAGGCCCTCACAACCAGGCATGACAAGTAATAACACCATGTGAACTGATGGTGGAGCTTGAGGTCCAGGATGTAATAATGCCTTCCCTTGGCATTTAGGTAATCTGATGAGGGGATTCCAAGTAGGTAAGTTCCCTCTTGAGGAGGAGAAGACATTTCACACAAAACAGTCCTCCCAAGGTTTTTTAGCTTTGTGTTTAATGCCACCTTTCCACAAGATTCATTTGCCATCCACTTGTCAAATGCCATTTGAATTTTAAAACTTTTTATGCTTTACTCTTGGGAAATCCTTTCTCCCACAGGCCTCCTTTAATTTTTGAGGCTATGTGCCCTTTGGTTACCACCCTCATGGCTACAACCCTCAAATTAGGGGAGGCCCTAGGCGGCAGGCCTTCTCCTATGGCCTTTCTCAATGGGCTTTTATTGCAAGGGTAAAGCCCTTGGGGGCAGGCTTTATAGGAATGAGAGCCCCTGAGTGAAGCCAAAGGTGCCCCCCATTTTGGTAAAGCTTGCCCCCAATGGCTTTACATATGGGAGAACAAGAGCAATAACCAAATTCCCATACTGAGAACAATGGAAGCTTCAAATGCTCCGGCCCTTGATCTAGAGAGTACCTAGAGACTGGAGACCTAAATTCAATAAAGGAACCTTGTTCCTGCCTATCAAGACCTTACATATAAAGGGCAAATTTTTGGTCGGGCTTTGACATGTGTCACGAATGTACGTAGTTGGACGATGCATTAAGATGTCAACTATACAACAAATATGAGACTTGTCCATTTATGTTGATTGTAATATACAAGCTAGGTTGATAAAAAAGCCCAAAATGCCATGTAACTAGAAGAGTACATAGTGGACCGTGGGGGCCCTTGGAGTAAGTTATCAAATGGGGTTGATCCAATCCTTCGGTATATTTGATTCAACATTACTTGCATAAGTTTTTCAGCTTTCTTGATTCCACACATACCAAACACAACTCAGTGAACACTACTCAGATGTTTTTTCTAATTACTTTTTTTCCCATTTATCCATTTTTGAACAACATAAACCCTAAACCCTAAACCCCATGATCGGTTTGGTCAAGTATTTTAAAATTCCTTAAACACAATATCAACTATCAAATGTTCAAATAATAGATGATTTGGATGCATGGTTACTGACAATGAAAAATCTATCATCAGATCCACCTTGTACTAGAATGACATTTGATTACCAACTTCTTAATTGCTTATGGGGCTTGCTTATCCTAAATGTATTTAGGTGATGAAATTTCACCAATTACCTAATACACATTAGGCTAAGGTGTGGCATGAAGTTATAATCAGCTTCTATTGTAAACTAAAACCATAAACTAATATGGCAATAGTTCAAATTTTCAAACAATTCTTTGTTTGCTTTCTTCTTTGTAATACACCAAATAATTATGGAAGAGATTCTTACTTTTTGTCTTTTTCAACCAGCCTTCTCATTAGCTTGCTTGCTGAAAATGTTGGCATGGGGCTATAAGTTATAGTACAAGATCTGATTGAGCCTAGGAGCATCTCTAAGAACATCAATGAAATGGCTTGTATGTCAAATTTTGTATGAGATAAATATCATGGTATTGTGAAAATGGGTTTGTTCCTATAAACTTTCACCTAGATAGCACAGGTTTCAAAATATTAAAAAAGAAAATGAGTGCTTTATAGTTGGTTAACAAGTGTAAGCATGTCACTATGGTACATCTTGGGTAGGAAAATGTTCTTTTTAATAAATATATTTTGTATTATTTTAGGGGCATTTTTTCTGCAATTTATCTACCATCCTAGGAAAAGAAAAATAAAATAATTTTGATAAAAGGTCTCCAACATAATTTTTTAATTTTTCAAATGAGAATAAGTTTTTAATAATTCAAAAATTGTACACTACATTTGTTTGAATGAACAATTTTATTCAATTTTTTTTTTTTTTGTAAAATTGCATCAATGGAACTCTTTGTATGAAAATGAAATAGTATAATTAAATCATATTCAATATAAGATTGAGTACTTCATCAAGTTTGGTAATCATTTGAGTAGTTTTAAAAATATATTTATATCTTACAATATATTGTTGTATATATGATTTTTGGTCAAATATATTTTTTAATAACTTAATATCAATCAAAAGATACAATTTTTTTTGATAATTTTATTTAAATTTTTTTGAGCTATCTTATTATCAATACATTTTATATAAAATCTTTTCAGTATTGGCTTGGTGATAGTGACGCATTATTTCAAAAAACATTATTTATGACAAAAAATTTTGAACACTATAATGTGCTTTCACCCCTATCACAATGATTGGTCACACATTGATTATTATTGATTGACTGAACATTATGATTGGTGCATGTATTACAAATATGTGCCCCCTCATTGTATAGAATCCAATCCTAATTTTTCAATTTTCAAACTTGAAGATTCTCAACAAAGCTAGTTATCCCATAGCTAGAAAACAATTAAATATATCTAACAATTCATTAGTCTCAAGGATCTTGACATGTCATAAGTCCATGACAATTATTTAACAGTTTTTTCAATTAGCATATTAAAGGCGACCTTAGCCAAGAGACCAAGGTTCAGGGACCCCCATGAATTCGAGCAAACAGATGAAAACTTTAAATTGGCCCCAAGGCCTTTAGAGGAGGGTCCAAGACCAAAAAGTGGCAAAATGAGGCTAAACATACATGGCACCTGTTTTGGAGGGAAAATCAATTGGTTTGGACCCAAAAACAGTGCTAAAATGAGAGCTCCTGATTTGGAGAACCAAGAATGAGGCTGGGACAAGGTACAGAAGAATGAGGCTGGGACAAGGTACAGTCCAACTCAAGGATTCAATTTGCGTCAAATCAATCCAAATTGATTCCTAGGAATTCGACCCTGGACCACCCTCGAAAGTGGGCCTAAGTGTTCTTTGACTTCGGTAACAAATCAAATGCATCTTGGAAAAGTGCCTTTGTGAAATCTGGCCAGGCACGTTTTGTGCAATGGAATAACTGCAAGTTTTTTAATATTGCAAGCTCTTCTGCAAGTTTCTAAAATTGAGGATTTCTCCTTCTCCTCATTGCCAGTAATATCTTGTGATTAGATGGTAACACTTCAACTCATGAGCTCCACCCCATTAAGATTACAATTGCTTCTCAATGGCTACATGGCAGTTGGAATGCATTCTTCACATCATACAACAGCTATAACGTCAACACAACATTTCCTGCACTACAGAACATCCAGACGGGTTTAAACCAGGCAAAACACAGCAAAGAGACTGCAGCAATCTCGTTCAATGCAAATATTATGATGGCAGATAACTCAAGACCACCATGTTTGGAAATTCTGAGTTCCTGTGATAGCTCCAATAGATTGATAGATCTCTTGATCAGCATATGATGAGCTCCATTCATCATTAATTTGTACCAATTTTATTAGTAATCACACGTACCAAATTTGTTACATATTTTTCAATGAACATTTCTAGCTCTCAGTGCATTCCTCAAGTAGAAAGGATCAAAACTTGGCTCCAAATTGAGCAGGATTCTATTTGAACCACAGTCACAATACTAATCAATCAAATCTCAGCACCAAATCAAGCAAGGGTTAGGGTTTTAGGGTTTAGGTGCAATTTTCTGTGAATGATGGACGTGCTAATGCAGATTGTACTGAGCATTGTTGGCACTGAGCTGTTGCCAAGATCATCATTTTGAACCTCTATCCTCCTCCTCGGGAATGCCAATTGCATCATACACCTTCAACACCGACTTCCAAGCTATAAATAAATAAAATTCCTGTTTTGGGCCATTGCCCAAGTTTAGCAGAGCAACTAAGACCACCTCACAAGGGACATGCATTGGGTTGCACCATAATAGGTAGTCAAAACCAACAAAGTTCTTCAGTTTCGTAATCTTGTCAATATATTACTATGTATTTGTGACCATATGATGGTTTCCACATATGGATTGCAAAATTATTTTGTCAAACTGAGCTACATTTAGACAAGATATTCTCAACCTAGGTTACAGATCAAAGAGTGACATATAACTGTGTAGTGTAGATTATGCAGACACTCTTGCTGATGCAAAAACTGTAGTTGTAGTAGGAAAGCTGAAATTTTGTTACTCAACTGATCATAACATATACATCAAGGGAAGAGATAGGAAAAGAACAGAAGATGATTGATGAAGAAAACTCTTTGCCTAATATATAGAGGAATTTCACTTCAATTTGCTTTCCTCATGAAGGTTGCAAACGCAAGCTGTTTATGAAAGCCTAGCCATTGAATCTCTCCAAGGCAAACAAAAAAAGCCGATAGATTTATGTAGGGATGAGATGTATCTCACTCAACATTCAATGTCACTTGCTATTTTGAAAAACTGAACTTGATTCCATACGCTCATTGCCATGTGCATAAACTAGCTTGAAGACATAACTTTGTTTCTTATCCAAGGGGTGTTTGTGGCAATTGAGTCCCACCATTGTGAACGAAGGTCAAGAGGCTATCTGCCTGTCACAGAGAAATTGACCCCTTTCCAAATTGTAAAAACTTCACTTGAGAAGAAATGGAGGAATGGAGGATTAAAGAGACAAAACCAGCTACTTGGAAAAATAAAAACCTCACTAGAAGAACTTTGAAAGGAAAAAAATCTGCCTACAATGTGCCAAACTAGGTAACAAAATTTGTCAATTGAGAAAGCCTACAGTGCCTAGCATCCAACATAGAGCAGTATGTTCTAATTGAGATTTGTCTTCGAATTGAGCATTCATCGCTGCAAGTTTCCTCAAAGCCCAAGTCTTCTCACTTCTAGCAATAAATAGAGTTGTTTGTGACTTCACTAGCTCTTCATGTGCCAGTTGCAACTTACTCTCCAATGTGGCTATCTTCTGTCATCAACAAGAATAAAAATAAAAATCATAATAGTCTCCAGTGCCATTTGGAGGTTGTGTACAGCAACAAACAAACCAAATTCCACATATTTCACACTGACAATTTGGATTCTGGAGGTTGAGCAATTTTCATGGTGTCAATTTATGGAATCCAAATTGGCTTTTGAACCAATGTTGGGTGAGTACCTGGTTTGGGGGGTTAAAGCTGTCTGCTCCGGTTGCAGTTAGTGAAAACCAAAAGGAATCAGGTCTGACTTTTGGAACCAGTTCTAGAATCAGGACTGGATAAGAATCAGAATCAAACCCAGTTCCATCCACAAGTTGCAACTCACACCTAAAATTAATCATCTCTTTGAAAACTCAGATTGCAGAAAGGTACAAAATACAAGATACAAAATCAACAGAAGAAAATCAACCAAGTTGATTCCTGATGAATCGATTTCATACCCATTGCCAGAAATTAGGTTCATAATTTTGTCATGCCACCTTCTTTCAATACTGCTGCAAGCTTCAATATCATAACAAAGTACATTGCCACAATGGTGCAAAGAATCACTGATGCAAGAACCAAGAACCCCCATTACTACAAAATCAAAAGAACCAGTTGTAAGTTTCTAAGAGCCTAGTAATCAAAGGTCAAAAGAGCTAGTGACAACTTCTGAGTTGTGGTTCTTTGATGTGTGAGGTTCTTTGTGCTATTGACCCTGGGGTTCCTTGCACCCCTAGTTTTTCAAAAAAATCCCCAAGTTTGCCAATTAACTGCATATATACGCAGGTTGATAACCAATGGGGGGAGGGGGGCTCATAACCTTTGTTTCATAACCATCCAACATTAATAAATATTGATACCACCTCAAGTATAGTGCATTGCTGGAGTTGCTCTTATGCCAACAATATGTGATCACAAAACCAAAAACCCTACACCAAGGCTTAGATTCACATGTCAGGACCTGGATAATATGTGGAACCTTCACATATAGACTCATTGCATAATACAATATCTATCATTTGTCTTCCAAATGTGTTCAAATCATCCTTGTTAATTGTTCAAATATTGTGGGCCCACTGAGATGTTACCCAGCTTCATGCCTGCATTGCAAGCACCAGCGAAAAAATATTGCAAAAATGATGTTTCATGGATTGCAAAAGAGAGGCTCAGGAAGATGATCTGTCTACAAGGATCTTCACATCTGCCCATCTTTGCAAGCATTGGGAATTTGATGTTGTGAAGATGCAGAAAACCTTTGAGTAGTACAAAACCAGACTATTGAGTTACAAATGAGGCTTCAGCGAGATCAATTGCGCAGGTAAGACATGCAGTTTTGTTCATAGTCTCTTGGTATTCATGCTCTGGGTCACTATCTGCAACAATGCCTGCACCTGCCTGTACAGCAAAATTGAACAAAAATGTAAAAATGCGCAGGCATCAGTACTAGAATTGGCTGTTGCACTCAACAATTGCACCAACACTGTTCAGAAGTGGCTCATTGATACTTCTGCTTCCACAGCAGCTTAGACTACTTGAGGCTAGCACTATATCCTTACAATATAGTTCTGATAAGAAAGGATTTTAATAACCGGAGACAGTTACTACTGGAAGAGTACCTGGAGATGGACAACCCACTCATGATGATGTTCCACATCTTTGAGTGAGTACATTGTGTTAGTATGGCAAGTTGGGAACACCATTGTGCGGAGGGCCAAGGCTAGATTCATATCTCCGGTGAAAGAAACGGCACCAATACCTCCACTGTATGGACCTCTTTTAGTTGGCTCAAGCTTGTCAATTAGCTCCATAGCCCTTACCTAGAAAACCCATTCATTCAAGAGCACACTATTCAAGCCTTTACGTTGTATAAATACTCATGGAAAATTGTATAACAATGGGTTCATCCAAAAGACTTCAAAAGGATTCCTTTCATAACAAAGATGCTTTTTTACTCATGGGTGTGTGTGTGCGTGCATGTTTTTTTTATTTTTTTGGTTTTTTGGGATAAGTTTGTGGTCTGAAATGACAACTGAAATTTCTTATTAGTGAACAGTGCATGCAAGGACCCCACACAAGCAATGAATAGAGAGTTCAAACCTTTGGTGCCCCACTGACTGTGCCAACAGGCAACACAGCTCGCAGTACATCCCAACATGAAAGATTGTCTAGTAGCTCCCCTGTCACCTGCACTGACAGTAAATTTTATGACGTTTGAAGAACAAGTACCATAGAATATATGTAGAAACAAAAGTGGCACAAGTTACCAACCTTCAGAAATTATACTCTTCAGTGCAAACATGGTGCCATATAACAACTCAAATACAAGCATTGTACAGTACTATAATCACAATAGATTGATTCCATGGTAATCATGTACGAGCAACATACAGTGGAACTCATATGCATGACATGGGAGTAACGCTCCACTTGCATGAGGTTGTCTACTTTCACAGTACCAGCCTTTGACACCTGCAAACATGACAGAAAATAATTTTACCCATAAGACAAAATCAGTATTGTCTTGCTTCACTCTTTCTCATCTGTACTTCACATATTGTCATAGGTATCCATCAGATTGACAAGGGACATAGCTGCTCTCATAAAATCACTAGTGATGGAGCATATTGTTCTGCAACTTGAACTTTGATGCAAGTGCACCAGGTTTGGACATAAGGAGAAACAGTGAAAACTTCTTACTTTGCCCACATCATTCCGCGCTAAATCAACGAGCATGACATGCTCAGCACATTCTTTCTCATCACCTAGCAACTCTTGCTCCATCAATTTGTCTTCTTCATCTGACTTGCCACGTCTCCTGGTTCCAGCTAATGGTCTGTTCACCACTTTGCCCTGTACCCGTCATTTGCAAGATGTATGATGTTACCAGACTAAACAGCTCTTTGAGAAATTATGTATCATCAATCTTCTGTGACGGTCAATCTGTGTCCATATATGGTAACAATTCTAACCAGCAATTCCAACTTCTTTGCACACTCAGATATTATTAGTCTGTGAAGTTGTATCATGTGTAGGCAGCAACCACCTTCCATAACAATGCTGCATCTCAAACCAGAGAATGCTTTACTAGTGCTAATAAAACAATTAGTGTATGTGGCAGATTAGATCACAATTATACCTTTGTGATGCCTGTGAGAATCTCAGGACTGGAAGCCACTAGTATTGAACCCTGTGCCTGCAAATAGATCATGTATGGACTAGGGTTCACAATGCGAAGTGCTCGATAGACTTCAAAAGGATCAGCAAAGGTCCGTCTCTCAAAGCGTTGGCTTAAAACTAATTGAAAAATATCGCCTGCCACTATATGCTCCTTCACCTGCAGGACCGCATCCTTGAATTGCTCCTTGCTGAAATTGGACACTGCTGAATTCTGCCTGACATTTTGAGATATTGACATGTCCACTGACCCTCTTGGAAGTTTGAGTCTAGAGACAGTCCCCCCGCCAACAAAAGCCAAGTGTAAATCCTTGAGACCCAGTTCAAAATCTTCCTCAAAAGCTGAACACTAAAGAATCCAATTCAAAGAGTCAAGTGCTGTGAATTCTCAGGTTCATGGCCCAGGTAAAGATGCACCTCGAGGAATTAGTACAAAATCAAGTTCTAATCTCAGAGTTTGTTCATCATGGCCAAAGTGCAATAAAAACCAGCAGCAAGACAGAAATAAAGTTACCCTACTACAGCTTGAAGACGAGCCACTAAGAGGTCAAGGTGGTGATTGCCATCCTTGTAAGCATGCTCTGGATTGTCAAACCGATCAACATGAACCCAATGAATCACATACACCATCTGCAACAGTGAATAAAAACCAGAAAATTGAGCTTGACTTTGTTAGAAATTTTCAGCTCTTCTGGAGACATAAGTAAAGGGTCTAGCGAGGTCTTTGACAAGTTTGCTGGAAACAAACCAAAGGGTATTGAGGGATGAGCCATTTGAGGGATAATATTGTACCTTTGACACATGATCAAAGACCACTACATCATTGTAAAGACCTAAGTGGATGTCTGGCAGATGCCGATCATCCTCAGGTGCTGCAGAAAATGGCAGCTTCTTCTTCTCCGTGTACCTCACCGTATCATAGGAAAAATAACCAACCCAGCCTCCTGCATGATTAGACAAAAATCAAGCCATGTACATCCCAGAGGGTAATAGGAGCCAACAATGCTTCCTGAAGCACACATGGGTAGTCCTGAAATGGTGTACTATTAGGCAGATGAGGGAGACTGGGATTCATTGATCATTCCTCTTTCTCTACGGTTTTATAGTGCGTAAAACTGTGCTCCTTTCAGATCCCTAGATCTGCTCATTAGATTCATTTCAAATTTATGCAAATGCTACAATGATAGACCACAAACATTGTTATACAAATACACCACATGTTTTCTTTTGGCATATTCAGCTTTCAGGGTTACGATGATCTAGGGTTCAATAATAAGTTCTTGCAAGGTTTGGAGAAAGGGTTTTTCACCACAAAATACATCAGGAAGGCTGTCAAGCTTAACAGGTTGCCATTTGGATGCAATCTTGGAAGGCTCCCCTAATGGATCTTCTGAGGTTTTCTCAATGCAAGTGCCATCCTCGTGATTCAGAACTGTGATGCGATCTTCCTTTGCTACTATTTCCATAGATGGTTGTGCACCCACCATGCTGTATCGGCCCTGTCAATGTACATACACCCCATGCTTAGTCCTTTGACCCCACTCTCTCTATCTCTCTGTTTCTCTGTGTTGGCGCACAATGAGGTGGCCATGGTTGGAGCCTAGGCAACAGAGCTCCAAAAACGAACCCCTAAAGCACAAACCACAGACCTGCATGTTCCCTAGCTTGCAAGCAGAAAGATTGGGAGAACTTGGTACTACTGACCACATTGACAGTCGTTTGGCCATTCTCCACAGACTCGAACAAGAATGAAGGAGCTTCCCTATCATCTTCCTTCAGCAGGCAACAGTATGCCAGAACTGGAGTCAAATGGTCAGAGAAAATGCGACGGAACACTGGCACCAGATTGCCCCTCTCACAGGCCTCTACAAACTGAGATTGCTCTGCACCATTTGAGTTGATTGCAGATTACGAAAGTTATAGTCAGTGACTCTAGCTCTGTAAAGAGAGAGATCATTACAGCAATGGCGGGTCTCCCAAGCTTTTACAGTAATAGTAGATAATTGATTCAGGGAACTTGTTCTTCACAATTGGAACACATGAGTCCTGCAGCACTCCAGTACTAATGTCACCAGCTGAGAGTCCTTGACTACTGGATCCACACCTGCACTAGAGACATTAGCAGCAGCTCGAGCTTGAGCAGTCTTTGCACCCACGGTAGTTGCATCAACGACTTTGTTTTTTGAAGAAACAGTAGCAAAGCTGCTGCTCCTGCAGCCATGATCCTGATCCGGTACAACTACGGTTTTCCCAATCTGCAAAAGAAAAGAGAATTTTTGCAACCGAGTCAGAGAAACAACCCCCCTAGTGTTCCTTTCCAAGACTCTGTGATTTGGAGAAGAAGATGCAGTAAGACAAGAGCTGCAATTTGCCTTACCCCGGCGCGGATGGGAGTAGTAGCGAATTGGATTTTCTTCTTCTGCACTCGACTTGATATCCGAATGCGTGTCGTTCGAGAGAATTCATGAACTTCAGTATTCCTGGAAGTCAAATGAGCGTGGGCTACTGCATTATGAACGGCACCGGCACTCGCCACACACTCCATGATTCCTGCATACATGCACGCGCGCGCTCGAACACACACACACTCTCCCTCCCTCCCTCTCCGTGTGTGCTGTGCTTGATACAACTCCCCGAGAGAAAAAAAACAGAAAAAAACAACAACGAGAAAGCAATTTTCCAATGGAAACAGCGCCAATTCACAAGAATTGGTGACGACTGGGAATCGAGATGAAGAGCTTTAATAAGGAGAATCTTGACGAAGAAGAACGACTGAAGACTAGTTATGAAAAGACTTGAAGAAGAAGTGCAAGCAATTTGGGGATTGGAACAGTCTAGTTATCAGTTCACGAGTTCAGGTGTGGCGACTTAGAAGTCTCGCGAGATTAAGAGCATATTACTTAGATCAGAAGACGAAGAGGAAGAATTGGAGAATTGTTATAAAGGAACAACAAGCAACAACTTAGAAAGAAATTTGCGGATTGAAGCAACCATGCCAATTCACAGGAATGGATGGCGAGTTAGAAGCGAGATGAAGTCTAGCACGAGGCTGATGAGAAGACGAAGAAGACGAACCGCAGAATGATCAGTTATAAAAGAAGAAGCTGGCGTCATCACCACAAAATCCGACACAGAAGAAGAGTCAGTGGTTGTCGTCGGCGAACGATGAAAGGAGATGCGCGAAGAGCGTGCAGCCTTGGGAGACACGTGCAAAAAAAACCAAAAATAGAAGAGAGAGAGAGAGAAAATGGTACGCAAAAAGGCACACGTGAGGCCAAGCCCAGTGCGAGCCAGTATTCTCGTTAAGCCCACGAGCAGTCCGTTAGCTTGCCCTTAGCTTGGAACCCAGTAGACGGTGGTGAACCCCCCCCCCCCCTCACCTCCAAGCTAATGAGGAAGCAAACCATTACCTTGCCCTGGGCACAAGCATGATCACATTTTTTTGCTTGCTCCCAAAAACTAAAAGAATAAACATGGTTCAAGTAGATAGCCAAAGATATACAAGGATCTTTCAATTTTTTCCTTTCAATTTTGTTAATAGCCAAATTTGGCTATACAAGCTTCCAGGTTTTTCTTGCTGCCGATTTTCCTAACCCCATTCACATCCGGAGCCAGTTCCCACCATGGATTCACATTAAAAGTAGAACTGACTTGACCGAAAGTAGAACCAGCACATGGCCACTTGTCACATATAGGGAAAAGCCTGAAAAACTGCGTGAATAAGACACCCAAAACAGGAGAACTCTACATATGGGGAGGTTTGAAATTTCATAACCTCGCACCCTTCTCCGGGTTGCCTTCTCAGGCCAGGATGAACCAGCACCCAAACTGGTACCTTCACCTTATTGAGTGACACCACTCAGTGGCCATCTCAAGGCCAAAAAATCTTAGACTCAAACTCGGAGACCCTGATTTAGTGTAAGGACCGGTTGTGCAATCTCTCATGAACAATTTCAGTTACATGCTGCTAAACACAAAAGCTTTGTGAAACTGAAGATGTCATGAGCATAGGTAGGTATCACTGTTCTTGATCCCAAGAACAAAACTTATTCAAGAAATACAAACTCCCACTAAACATGTTCCCCACCTAAACTTGTTATCTAATACACTTACCAGGAAGCATCAAAATAAGTGTTTACACATCATATGAACCAGTGTAGCCTGTGCCATTGGCCCAAGTGTGAACGCATTGAGGGCTCAACTGATTTTTCCTTCCAAACCCAATTTTTGTAATTTGTTTGAATTTCCAGCAACAAAATCCACTCAAAAATCAATATCATGCACACCTTAGCTCTGAAAATTGTGAAATAAACTTTATTAAATCTGACTTGCCAAGGGCTTTTTAACAACAGCAAGAACAGCCCCAAATTTCAATACACTTTTCAGTTTTGATTTCATTTAATTTTCATTTAGAAAATGGTTCAATGATCAATAGCTTCCACACTGTAGCTCCAAACAGTCTCAAACCAAGTCAGTGCACCCTTACTCGTAGAGTAGAGAGCTTTCAGAAGATATCAAGAGGGCTGCGATTTGGGAGATCTCAGCATGACAAAACAAAACAAAACAAA